>Ga0335077_10002040_pt1 | contig 24117 bp, 23 predicted proteins | sample Lox_Sample_31_FD_207151 | JGI IMG/M metagenome (GOLD analysis project Ga0335077, IMG submission 207151) | Soil microbial communities from Loxahatchee National Wildlife Refuge, Florida, United States - Lox_Sample_3.1 | ecosystem: Environmental > Terrestrial > Soil > Wetlands | place: USA... | reverse complement strand
TCGGCGATCGCGCGTGGGCGACCTGGTCGCGCGGCATCATGCGATCGTGCGCCGTCAGCTCGGCCAGTTCGGCGGGGTCGAGCTCGACACGTCGGGCGACGGGTTCTTCGCCAGCTTTGATGCTCCCGCGCGCGCGATCCGCTGCGCCCGGGCGATCTGCGAGAGCGTGCGCCCGCTGGGCCTCGAGATGCGCGCGGGCCTCCACACCGGCGAGTGTCAGCGCATCGAAGGCAAGCTCGGCGGGCTCGCGGTAGTCATCGGCGCGCGCATCGCTGCCCGAGCCGCGGCGGGCGAAGTGCTGGTATCGGGCACGGTGAAGGACCTTCTTGCCGGCTCGCGGCTCGAGTTCGAGGGCCGCGGAGCGCACGAGCTCAAGGGCGTGCCCGGTGAGTGGCGGATCTTTGCGGTCCGCTGATTTCGGTCGCGACCAGTTGCTGTCTCTTTCCTGGCTTCAGCCCGACCGGGTGTACGCTGACCCCGACCCTTTCTTCCACGAAGGGAGCGACGGATGAGGATCGTGCGCCGGTTCCTGGCCGATGCGCTGATCGGCGGCGTGCTCGTCGTGTTGCCGATCTACCTGGCGGTGTTGCTCCTGCTGAAGGGCGCACAGTCCGCGGCCAAGCTGATTCGGCCCTTCACGATGCTGCTTCCGGACTGGCTACCCGCCGAGAGGGCCCTGTCTCTCCTGCTCGTCGTGACGGTGTGCTTCCTGATCGGGGCGGCGGTCCGCACGCGTCTGGGCGGAGTGCTGCGCGAACGGATCGAGACCTCGGTCCTCGAGAGACTGCCGGGATATTCGCTCTTGCGGAGCCTCACGCAGCAACTCATGGGGGAAGGCCGAGAGAACGTCTGGAAGCCGGCACTCGTGGAGATCGAGGAGGCTCTCGTCCCGGCTTTCATCATCGAGGAGCTCGAAGACGGCCGCTTCACCGTGTTCGTCCCATCGGTGCCCACGCCCTTGGCCGGAGCCGTCTATGTCCTCGGTCGCGACCGGGTCCATCCGCTCGACGTTCCGTTCGCACAAGCGATCAGGTCCATCTCTCGCTGGGGATCGGGCTCGAAGGAGCTGGTGGCGGCGATGAAGAAGCCGGAAGGCTGAGCTAGCTCTCCTCTGCGCCGACGAAGCGATAGATCGCGGCGCCGATGACGGCGCCGATGGGCGGCGCCACCCAGAAGAGCCAGAGCTGGGCGATCGCCCAGCCGCCCACGAATACGGCCACTCCCGTGCTGCGTGCGGGATTCACCGAGGTGTTCGTCACCGGAATGCTGATCAGGTGGATGAGGGTCAGGCACAGGCCGATCGCGATCGGAGCCAGCCCCGGCGGCGCCCGTCGGTCCGTGGCGCCGAGAATCACCAAGAGGAACATCATGGTCATGACGACTTCGCTGATGAGGCATGACATCAAGCCGTAGCCGCCCGGTGAGTGCCCGCCGTAGCCGTTCGACGCGAAGCCCGCGGACAGCTCGAAGCCTGGTTTCCCCGAGGCGATGAGATACAGAACGGCGCCCGCCGCGATCCCGCCCAGCACCTGCGCGATGATGTACGGGAGTAAGTCCTTCGCTTCGAAGCGCCCGCCCGCCCAGAGTCCGATCGAAACCGCCGGGTTCAGGTGACAGCCCGAGATGTGTCCGATGGCGAAGGCCATGGTGAGCACCGTGAGCCCGAATGCCAGCGCCACGCCGAGCAGGCCGATGCCGACGTTCGGAAACGCCGCGGAGATCACGGCGCTGCCGCAGCCGCCGAGCACGAGCCAGAACGTCCCCACGAACTCCGCAGCGTACTTCCTCATGTCCGTTGCCCCTCCTTGCTCCGACCATCATGCCCGAATCCGCGCGGCGGCTCGCGCGGCGGAAATCACACAGAGGTGCCTCATCCTCTCTCGCGACTTCTCCACGCGTGGCGTGATAGGGTCGCCCCATGACACCCAAGAGAAAGCTCGCAATCGCTCTGCTGCTGCTTCCGATCCTGGCGGTCGATGCGGGAGCTGCCACGAAGAAGGAGCTCGACCGCGACGGGAAGAAAGCGCTGCATACTCTGGTCTCGAAGGTCAAAGCGGCGAAGATGCTGAACGGAAAGGCCGTCGCCGTCCTGGTCTTTCCCGACATGGTCAAGGCGGGCTTCATGTTCGGCGGACAGATCGGCGAAGGGGTGCTGCTGAGAGGCGGCAAGCCGTCGGGGTACTACAACTCCGTCGGCGCTTCGTACGGCCTGCAAGCCGGCGCGCAGAAGTTCGGCTACGCGCTGTTCTTCATGAACGAGAAGTCCGTTGAATACCTCGACTCGAGTCAAGGCTTCGAGGTCGGCATGGGACCGAGCTTCGTCCTCGTCGACGAGGGCAAGGGCAAGTCGATGACCTCCACGACCGCCACGCAGGACGTGTACGCCTTCATCTTCAGCCAGAGCGGGCTGATGGGCGGCCTCGGTCTGCAGGGCACGAAGATCTCCAAGATCGAGAAGTAGGAGCCGCCATGACGAGCACACGTCTGTTGCTGGCCGCCATCCTGGCCGTCGTCGTGTCGACCGGCGTCGCGCACGCCGCCGACAAGGCTGCTGCTGCGCCGCAGAGCGACCAGAGCATCCTGCTCGACACGATCCGGGCCAACCGCAAGGCCTTCGTCGCCGTCAATCTCGGGCTCAGCGACGAGCAAGCCGCCAAGTTCTGGCCGCTCTACGACAAGTACCAGACGGAGCTGAACGCCATCGGCGACCGCATGATCGCCATCGTGGACGACTACTCGAAGAGCTACGGCGATCTCGCCGACGACAAGGCGGTGAAGCTCATGAACGACTACCTCACCGCCGAGGCCGACCGCGTCACGCTGCGGAGCCGGTATCTCCCCGAGTTCACGAAGATCCTGCCCGGCCGAACGGTCGCCCGTTTCTACCAGATCGAGAACAAGATGGACGCAGTGATCCGCTACGAGCTGGCGGCTGCGGTCCCCGTCGTCGACGAGAAGCCTGCTCCGGCGAAGTGACGCCAGAGTGAGCGGCTACCCCGCGCGCGCCTCCACGATCGAGACGGGGCTTCGGGTCGGGTGGATCTTCACCAGCGCGAGGCCCGCCTTCGCGAACAGCGCTTCGAAGTCGGCGCGCGTCCGCTCCTTGCCGCCCGCGATGACGAGCATGTTCACGTCGAGCCACTTGCTCCAGTCCGGGTGGTTGCCGGGCTTGATCACGCGGTCGACCACCAGCACGCGACCGCCCGGCGCCATCGCCTCGCGGCACAGCCCCAGGATGCGCCCGGCCTTCTCGTCGTCCCAGTCGTGGATGATGTACTTCATCAGGTAGCCGTCGGCGCCCTTCGGGACGGAGTCGAAGAAGCTTCCGCCTTGGATCGCGATGCGGTCGCGTACGGCCGGCGCCGTGACGAAGCCGCTGGCGGGCGCGTGGGCCACGACCTGCGGCTGGTCGTAGAGCACACCGCGCAGCTTCTTGTGCCGGCGCAGCACGGCCGCGAGCAGATGTCCGTGTGCACCGCCCAGGTCGACCAGCTGGCGCAGCTTGCCGAACGGCCACGCTCGAGCGACGGCGTCGTTCTCGGTCGCCGAGACGCTCGCCATCGAGGCCGAGAACTCGCGGTCCTGCTCCGGGTGCTGCTGCAGGTACTCGAAGAAGGCCTGACCGTGCGCCAGATCGAACGCCGTCTTGCCACTCTTCACCGCGTCGAGGAGCGACTCCCAGGCGCGGCAGTTGTGGCCGTCGACCATCATCAGCGTGAAGTCGCGCAGAGAGCCGGGCACGTCCGCGCGCAGCGTGCGGCCGAGCGGCGTGGCGCGGAAGCGCCCGCGCGCGTCCTCGGCGAACACGCCCACCGTCGCGAGCGCGCGCAAAACGCGGCGCAGGTACGCGGGGTGAGCGCCGACCTTGGCCGCGATCTCGCCGGGCGGCAGCGCGCGGCTGGCTACGACGTCGGGCACGCCGAGCCTCGCCACGGCGAACAGCATCTGCGAGATCCAATACCCCGTGACGAGCTCCAGCATCTTCTCTTGCGGTCGTCGAGACTTCGCCATGGCCGCGAGCATACCCCCTGCGCTGGCGCAGAGCCCGGAGCCTGGCTCTGCGCCGAGCCGCCCGGCGTGTTCTAATCGCCTGCACCTTCACAAGGAGAAGCAGCCGGTGTTCAGCCACATCATGGTCGGGGCGAACGACATCGAGGCCTCGAAGAAGTTCTACGACGCGATCTTCGGCGCAATCGGAATCGGCCCCGGAGGCCGAGACGAGAAGGGTCGGGTCTTCTACGTGACCAAGACCGGGGTCTTCGCGATCACCAAGCCGATCGACGGTGCGCCCGCGACTTCCGCAAACGGCGGCACGATCGGCTTCGCGGTCGACTCACCCGAGAAAGCCAACGCCTGGCACGCCGCCGGGCTGGCGAACGGCGGCCGCAGCGTCGAGGACCCGCCGGGCGTGCGCGCAGGCGGCATGGGCAAGCTCTACCTCGCCTATCTCCGCGATCCGGCGGGCAACAAGATCTGCGCGCTGCACCGCATGCCATGAGCGACTCACCGGCGTACACGCCGCCCAGGGTCTGGAAGTGGGACGCGCCGAGCGGCGGGCGCTTCGCCAACATCAATCGTCCGATCGCGGGAGCGACGAGCGAGAAGGAGCTGCCGGTAGGCAAGCACGCGCTGCAGCTCTACTCGCTCGCGACACCGAACGGTGTCAAGGTCACCGTGCTGCTCGAGGAGCTGCTCGCACTCGGCAAGAAGGAGGCCGAGTACGACGCCTGGCTCATCAACATCGGCAGCGGGGAGCAGTTCGGCAGCGGCTTCGTCGCCGTCAATCCGAACTCGAAGATCCCGGCGCTGCTCGATCGAAGCACGTCGCCGCCGACGCGCGTCTTCGAGTCGGGCGCGATCCTCGTCTACCTGGCCGAGAAGTTCGGCGCCTTTCTGCCGAAGGCTCCTTCGCCGCGCGCCGAGTGTCTATCGTGGCTGTTCTGGCAGATGGGCAGCGCTCCGTATCTCGGCGGCGGCTTCGGCCACTTCTACGCCTACGCGCCCGCGAAGTACGAGTACCCCATCAACCGCTTCACCATGGAGGTGAAGCGCCAGCTCGACGTCCTGGACCGCAATCTCGCCGAGCGGCGCTACCTGATCGGCGACGAGTACACGATCGCGGACATCGCGGTCTTCCCGTGGTACGGCGGCGTGGTGCTGCACAACCTGTACGACGCCGAGGTCTTCCTCGACGCGAAGTCGTACGGGAACGTCGTGCGCTGGGCCCAAGAGATCGAGCAGCGCCCCGCGGTGCGACGCGGCCAGCGCGTCAACAAGGCGTGGGGGCCCGAGGCGGAGCGCGTTCCCGAGCGACACTCGGCGAGTGATCTCGGTTAGGGGCAGATTCGCGGCCGGGACCCCGAGGCTCGAGGGGTGGGGTGCCGGGGATCCCGGCCGCTCTCGTCTGCTACGCCAACCTCAGTCCGGGTCGAGCGTGAGCGAGATACCGCCGAGGCCGTTCACCACCCGTCCAGGAAGACGAACCGCAGCCGGGTCGAGTCGATGAGCCCGGAGCGATGACGAGCCATCGTACGCGCCGCACGATCGCGGAGCCAAGTGGCGAACTCGGCGTTCGCGATCCGCCGCGGCGCCGCTAGGCCGACTGGGCCTCCTGAAGCATGCCCCGCATCAGCCGCTCCTTCACAACTTCGACGAGCACCAGATAGGCGCCGACCGCAGCCGCGAGGAGCGCGAAGTATGCGAGCGGCAGCGGGGCGAGACCGAGGATCCGGGCGACGGGGGTGTAAGGGAGAGCGGACCCGAGCGCGACGACGGTCAGAGTCGTCGCCACCAAGGGGCCGCTCGGGCGGCTCGCCCAGGGCCGGGCGGCGGTGCGAATCACGAACAGGACCAGCGACTGTGTGACCAGGGACTCCACGAACCAGCCGGTGTGGAAGAGTGTCTCGCCGAAATGGAAGAAGCGCAGCAGTGCGAAGAAGGTCAGAAAGTCGAAGATCGAGCTCAGGGGTCCCATCGTCAGCATGAAGTTCCGGATCAGGCGGATGTTCCAGCGCTGTGGACGGTGCAGGTAGAGCGGGTCGACGTTGTCGGTGGGGATCGCGATCTGCGCGAGGTCGTACAGAAAGTTGTTGAGCAGGATCTGCGTCGGCAGCATCGGCAGGAACGGGAGAAACAGCGCAGCGCCGGCCATGCTGAACATGTTCCCGAAGTTCGAGCTGGTGCCCATCAGCAGATACTTGAGCACGTTCGCGAACGCCTTGCGGCCGGCGAGGATGCCGGCGTGCAGCACGTCCAGCCGGCGCTCGAGCAGGATGATGTCGGAGGCCTCGCGCGCCACGTCGACGGCGCCCGCGACCGAGATCCCGACGTCGGCCGCATGCAGCGACGGTGCGTCGTTGATGCCGTCGCCGAGATAGCCCACGACGTGTCCGCGCGACTTGAGCGCGCGCAGGATGCGGAGCTTCTGGGCCGGCGCGACGCGGGCGAAGACGTCGGTCTGCTCCGCGATCGCCGCCAGCGCCCCCTCGCTCAGCCGCTCGATGTCGCTGCCGAGCACCAGCCTCGCTCCGGGCAGGCCCACCTGGCCGCAGACGTGCGCGGTCACGAGCTCGTTGTCGCCGCTGATGATCTTCACGGTGACGCCGTCCTTGCGGAGCTCGGCGAGTGATTCGCGGACGCCGTCGAGGGGCGGATCGGAGAAGGTCAAGAAGCCGGCCAGCACGAGCTCCTTCTCGTCTGCGACCGCGTAGCCGGCGGGGGCGGGGACCTGGCGCTGCGCCACGGCCAGCGTCCGAAGGCCCTGCGCGCACGCGCCGCGGAAGGTCGCAGCGCAGCGTTCGCGCGCCGATTCGTCGAGCGGGTGAACGCCGGTCTCCGATTCGTAGCTCGAGCAGACCGACAGCACGCTCTCGGGCGCGCCCTTGCAGACCAGCAGGTGGACGCCGTCCTTCTCGGCCACGACCGAGAGTCGGCGGCGTTCGAAATCGAAGGGAATCTCGTCGGTCTTGCGGAAACCCTCGGTGTCCGCGATCGGTCGCGCCAGAATGGCGGCGTCGAGCGGGCTCTTGATGCCCGTGTCGAAGAAGCTGTTCAGGTGGCCGAGAGAGAGCGCCCGCTCCGAGGGCCGGCCCAGCGGATCGAGCGACGAGGCGAGTGACATGACCCCGGCCGTCAGCGTGCCGGTCTTGTCACTGCACAGGACGTCGATGCTGCCGAGGTTCTGTATCGCGGACAGGTGCTTCACGATGACCTTCTCGCGCGCCATCTGGATCGCGCCCTCGCCGAGGGTCACGGTGGTGATCATCGGCAGGAACTCCGGCGTTAGACCGACCGCGAGCGCGACCGAGAACAAGAGTGACTCGAGCGCGTTGCGGCCCAGGCTGATGTTCACCACCAGGATGAACAGGACGAGAAAGACCACCGTCTCCAGGATGAGCACTCCGAAGCGCCGCATGCCGCGCTCGAACTCGGTCTCGTCGGGTCGAGCCGCGAGGCGCTCCACGATGTCCCCGAAGGCAGTGTCCCGGCCCGCCGCGTAGACGAGCGCGGTCGCCGTCCCGCTGACGACCGACGTGCCGAGGAACACCAGGGCCAATGACTCCGGGCCCGTCGCGGTCAGTGCGGCGGCCGTCGCCCCCTTGTCCGCGGGGAACGACTCGCCCGTCAGCGCCGCCTGGTCGACGTGGAGGTCCAGGGCGTCGATGAGACGCGCGTCCGCCGGGACCAGGTCGCCTGCGCCCAGTCGGATCACGTCGCCCACGACCAGCTGATGGCGGGGCAGCTCCAGCCAGGAGCCCTCCCGGCGGACCGTGGCGGTGGGGGAGACCTGCTGCTGGAGCGCCTTCACGGCTCGGCCCGAGCGGAAGGTCTGCCCGAAGTTGATTGCGGCGCTGAGAAACACGATGCCGATGATGATGGAGGCGTCCGCGACGTCGCCGAGCAGCGCCGACGCCGTAGCCGCGACCAGCAAGATGGCGACCAAGGGAGTCACGGCCGAGCGCAGCAGCTCGAGCGTTCTCCAGCCGAGTCCGCGCGCCGCGACCTCGTTCCTGCCCCGCTCCCGCAAGCGCGCTGCGGCGGCCGCGGCCGTCATGCCTTCGGGCGAGCTTCCCAGCCGCTCGAAGAGCTCCGCCAGAGGTCGATCCGCCGCTCGGGCGCACTCACTCTGGTCTTGGCGCGACGACTCCATTCACCCGCCCCGATGGAGGATGATGCATTCTACGGGAAGCCCGGCGAAGCCAGGCCCAAGCTACGCGCGAGCTGTCTTCCGCTTCGCTTCGCGCCGTCCCGCGCGCACCTCGGCCCAGAAGCGCGCTCGCTTCTTTTCGGTGCGCCGCGCCTCGGCACTGCTCTGGTAGCGCCGCTGGAGACTCGCCAGGATCCGACGCAGACCTTCCCACACGCGCGCTGCTCGGCCGTGACGGAGCATCTACATTCCCATGTCGGGCATGTCGGGCCCCGTGCCGGCGCCCGCCCGCTTCTCCGGCTTGCCCGCGATGAGTGCCTCGCTGGTCAGGAGCAGGGACGCCACGCTGGCGGCATTCTGGAGCGCCGCGCGTACGACCTTGGTGGGGTCGATGACTCCGCTCTCGACGAGATCTTCGTACACCTCGGTCGCCGCGTTGAAGCCGAACGCTCCGCGACCGCGCTTCACCTTCGCCACCACGATCGATCCCTCGATCCCTGCGTTCGCGGCGATCCAGCGCAGCGGCTCCTCGATCGCGCGGTGCACGATCCGGACGCCGGCCCGCTGATCTTCGGAGAGACCTTCCTCGAGCCCGTCCAGGGCGCTCTGTGCGCGGAGCAGCGCCACGCCGCCCCCGGGCACGATGCCCTCCTCGATCGCCGCCCGCGTCGCGTGCAGGGCGTCCTCCACGCGGGCCTTCTTCTCCTTCATCTCGGTCTCGGTGGCCGCGCCCACCTTGAGCACCGCGACGCCACCGGCGAGCTTCGCGAGCCGCTCCTGGAGCTTCTCGCGATCGTAGTCGGAGGTGGTCGCTTCGATCTGCTTGCGGATCTCGTCGCAGCGACTCTGGATGTCCTTCCGCGAACCCGCACCTTCGATGAGAGTCGTGTCGTCCTTGCGGATGACGACCTTCTTCACGCGACCCAGGTCTGCGAGCGTCACGTTCTCGAGCTTCTGGCCGAGCTCCTCGGCGACGAGCTGGCCGCCCGCCACGATGGCCATGTCTTGGAGCAGCGCCTTGCGGCGATCGCCAAAGCCGGGCGCCTTCACGGCCGCACAGTGCAGCGTGCCGCGGAGCTTGTTCACGACGAGGGTCGCCAGCGCCTCTCCCTCGAGATCCTCGGCCACGATCAGGATGGGCTTGCTCTGTTGGGAGACCTTCTCGAGCAGCGGCAGGAGATCCTTCATGTTGCTGATCTTCTTCTCGTGCAGGAGGACCAGCGCATCCTCGAGGACGACCTCCATCCTCTCGGCATCCGTCACGAAGTAGGGCGAGAGATAGCCCCGGTCGAACTGCATGCCTTCGACGACGTCGAGGGTCGTCTCCATGACTTTGCCCTCCTCGATGGTGACGACGCCCTCCTTGCCGACCTTCTCCATCGCCTCGGCGAGGATCTTCCCGATCGTCTCGTCCCCGTTGGCGGAGATCGTTCCGACCTGGGCGATCTCCTCGCCCGTGCGGGTCTTCCTCGACTGCTTGCCGAGGGCCTCGACGATCACGGCGACCGCCTTGTCGATCCCGCGCTTGAGGTCCATCGGATTGGCGCCGGCCGCGACCATCTTGATGCCCTCGCGGAAGATCGCGTGGGCGAGCACCGTGGCCGTGGTGGTGCCGTCGCCCGCGACGTCGGAAGTCTTGCTCGCCACCTCGCGGACCATCTGCGCGCCGAGGTTCTCGAACGGATCCTCGAGCTCGACCTCCTTGGCCACCGTGACGCCGTCCTTGGTGATCGTGGGCGCCCCCCAGCTCTTCTCCAGCATGACGTTGCGGCCCCTGGGCCCCAGAGTGACTCGCACCGCGCGCGCGAGCTGGTCGACGCCGCAGAGGAGACGCGCTCGCGCGTCCTGCCCATAGTGAATCTGCCTTGCGGACATGATCGTCTCTCCTACTCGAGCACCGCGAGGACGTCGTCCTCGCGAATGATCAGGTGTTCGTCACCCTCGAGCTGAATTTCGGTGCCGGAGTACTTGCTGAAGAGCACCCGGTCCCCCTTGTGCACGTCGAGCGGGCGGAGCTTGCCGTTGTCCTCGACTTTCCCCTTGCCGGCAGCGATGACCTTGCCCTCCATGGGCTTCTCCTTGGCGGTATCGGGGATGACGAGTCCCCCCGGGGTTCTCTCTTCGCCCTCGATGCGCTTCACGAGGAGTCGGTCGTGCAAGGGTCTCATCTTCATGGCGGGTCTCCTTGGGGGCGCGATCGAAGGTCACGCGCGATGCTAAGTATACAAAGCGTTTCAAATTCATCAAGCAGGGGAACGAAACGCTTGATAAAGCACGCAGCCGTGGCAAGCTCTCGGCGGTGGCCGATCGCAAGAGCCGACCCCGCATCCACCGAGAGCACTCCCAGGTCGATCTCGGCGAGCTCCTGGCCCATCTCCGTGTTGCGAAGAGGCTGTCGCTCCGGCAGGTCGAGGAGAGCACGGACAAGGCGGTCTCGAACGCCTACCTGAGCGCGCTGGAGAAGGGGAGGATCCAGAAGCCCTCGCCACACGTGCTGCACAGCCTGGCGGCGGTCTACGCGGTGCCTTACGAGACGTTGATGGAGAAGGCCGGCTACCTGTTGCCGGCCGAGGACAAGGGAGGCCGGCGCAGGAGGTTGGCCGCCTTCGCGATCGACGATCTGACCGCCGAGGAAGAAGAAGAGCTGCTGAAGTATCTGGCGTTTCTTCGCTTCCGCGATTCGTCGTGAACGAGGCCGGCTCTACCGCTTGGGGTTGCCCTCGAACAGCTCCCGCACCGCGCCGCCCAGGGCCTTGGCCGCATCTCCGGCGCCCTGGGTGCCCTTCAGCCCGAGCGTTCCCGCGCCCTTTACCAGACCACCGAGGTCGACGCCGAGTGTCTTCGCGAGTGAGTACGCGAGTCGAGTGCTGAGCGCTTCGTTCAACGAGAAGTCGGGCTCGTCGATGTCGCCCTCGATCACGAAGTCGGCGCTGATCTCGCCGTTCTTCTCGGCGAGACCCGCGAGCACCGCGCGGCGCGACATGCCCATGAACGTGCCCGCTCCGCCTTCCGACTCGAGCTGCAAGCCGGTGAGGGTGATCCTGCCGGGCGCGTGCAGGCGGCCGTGGGTCACCTCGGACTGCAGGTCGAGATCGAGCCGGCCGCTGCGGACGCCCGCCTCGCCCGGCTGGATCAGGTAGCGCTGGAAGGGCACGAGATCGAGCGAGCGGAGCTGCGTGGCAATGGATGAGTCACGCGTGCCGATCTCGGCCCAGCCGTCGAGGTGCGCATGCCCGTCCTGCTTCTCGCCGCGGACGATGCCGTCGAGCTCGAAGCGGCTGCGACCTCGCAGACCCGGCAGGTTCACCTCGCGCACGCTCGCCGCGATCTGCTCGAGGCGGATCTTCAGCGGCGGCGTCCCGAGCGTGGCGTCGAAGATCTCCACCACGCCCTCATCGAGCGAGATCTCGCGGAAATTCACCGCCGGCGACGCGCTCGGCGCGGCATCCTTCGCCGTCGCGTCGCCGCGCAGACCGGGCAGCGCGACGAGCTTCCCTCCGCTCCGCAGTGCGGACAGATACGGCCGAGAGATGGTCACCGACGCGATGTAGTAGGTCTTGCGCGAGACCAGGCTCAGCAGCCTCGGAACGACCGTCACGCGCTCGGCGCGCAGAGCGTCCCTCGTCGGCCAGCCCGGCGGCCCGGGAACGCGCAGCCCTTCGATGACGACCCCGGACCAACCGATCCGGAGCGCGGCCATCTCGCTCGTCGGGAGCGCCTGCGCGACCCGGTCCTTCAGCATCGCGACCGCCGCCCCGAACGCGACGATCGCGGCGACGGCCAGCGCGCCGAGCGCCACGATGGCACCGAGCAGCCACCGCCTGCGCTTCGCCGAGGTCACTCACTCGAGAGTACCGCTGCCGCACACGGCACGCCGTCGAGAGATAGGGGAGCCGCTATGGAGCGGCCGGATTCGCCTGGAGCCGCTCGAACCGTCCCACCGGTCGACTCTTCCGGTACTCCGTCACGATCGGCTCCAGCTCCGCCGGGCTCGCCCCGTGCAAGATCACCCCGTCGCACCCCAGGTCGAGCTGCGCGCGTACCTTCGCCACGCACTGCGCCGGTGACCCCGTCGCCGCCGGAGCCAGCCACTCTTCCGGAATCAGCTTCGCGATCTGCTCCAGCTGCTCCGTCGTCGCGCGCGCGTCGATGGCGCCGGGGAACTTTGCCACGAGGGGATCCGCGCGGAAGCGCTCGAGGGGCTTCGGGTCCCAGCGGTTGGTCGCGACGAGCAAGTCGCCGTACGCCTGCAGGTAGGTGGCCATCCGGCCGACGGTCTTCTTCAGCCGCAGCGCTTCGGGCAGGTGGTCGCCGATCGTCGCGAAGCAGGACCACACGCGCACCTGCGCGGGGTCGCGGCCGGCCTTTGCGGCGGCTTCCTTCACGGCATGGACGCAACGCGCGGTGGTCTCGTCGCTGAAGAAGGTGTGGAGCACGACCGCGTCCATCGCGCGGCCGCCGAGCGCGAGCGAGTTCGGGCCGAATGCGGTCCACGTGAGCGGGATGTCGCCCGCGTAGTCGGGGCCGAGCAGGAGCAGGCCGTACTTGCCGGCGGGGCCGTCGTGACCCATGACGGCCTCGCCGCGCCACAAGCGGCGCAACAGGCCGACGAAGTCCTCGACCTGGGCGGTCGTGATCTTCGGCAGGCCGTACATCTTGAACATCGGCGCGATGCCGCGGCCGAGCCCGAGCGAGAAGCGGCCCTCGGTGAGCCGGTGCATGGTCATGGCGTGGGACGCCGTCACCATCGGGTGTCGCGTGTTGTGATTCGTCGCGGCGGTCGCGATGCCGATCGTCTTCGACACCGCGCCGACCGCGCCCGACAGCGTGAAGGCTTCTTTGATGTTGAAGCGCTCCGAGATGAAGCACGCGCCGATTCCGAGCGCCTCGGCCTCGCGCACCTCGTCGAGCAGCTCGCGCGGCGAGCGCGGCTGGCCCGCCAGCGTGTAGAAGCCGAGCTCGTTCATCTGCGCCTGCGCCATCTCGCTCCTCTCCTTCTCACAGAAAGTCCGCCGCGCCCAGGTCGAGCGCGTGGCGCGCGTGGCGGCGCGCCATGGCGGTGAACATCTCGTTCCCGCGTGCGGTCTCCTGCACGATCACCGACGCGATCACCGTGACCGCGAAGCCCGCGAACGCGCCGCGCCGGTAGTCGTCCCAGCAGTGCGCGAAGTCGTAGCCGCGCACGCCGGCGGCGACCAGCCCGTCGTGGTAGCCGCGCACCAGCTCGCACTCGACCGGCCGGCGCACCTCGGGCAGGAGCGACGCGCCCAGGAAGTAGGCGAGGTCCGAGAGCGGCGACTGCAGCACCATGGCCTGCCAGTCGACCACCGCGACACGCGGCGGTGTCACGGCTTCGTCGATCATCAGGTTGTCGAGCCGGAAGTCGATGTGCACCATCGCCCACGGCTCCGCCGGGTAGACGAACGGCGGGCCCTTCGACTCCGCGACGCGCTCGATGATCTCGCGCTCGTCGGGGGCCAGCACCGGCGCGAAGCGCGCGAGAAAGGGGGCGAGGCTCGCGCGGTACATCTCGCGCCACTGCGCGCCCTTGTCCGGCGTGCGCTCCTCGAGCCAGTCCTTGCCGCGCAGCGACTCGTCCTGCCAGGTCGACGCGTGCAGCTTCACCAGCTCGGCGACGGCCGCGCGCGCGACTGGGACCGCGCAGCCCGCCATCTGGTTGCCCTGCACCGCCGGCGCCAGGTCCTCGAGCAAGAGTGCGAAGTCGGCGCCGCGGCCTTCGATGTCGGCGTACCAGCAGCGCGGCTTGCGGATCGGGATCCGCTCGGCCAGCTCGCGGTAGAACATGATCTCGCGGTGGTAGTTGCCGAGCGCGATGCCCGTCTCGCGCGAGAGCGGATCGTCCGACGCGAACTTCCCCACCAGCGTGCGCGGCGCGCCGCCGGGATCGCCCGCGTACTCCAGCGCGAAGCGGATGCACTTCCCGATCTGGCCGGTACCGATCCGCTCCTGCGTCACACGGGCGACCGTCGCGCGCGGATGGCCTTGCGCGCGCACCAAGTCCGTCAGCCAGTGTGCGTCGATCGTCTCGGGTGTGGGGATGCGGCCTGCCACTGGCCCGCATTGAATCCGGAAGCGCCCTCCGTCGCAACCGCGCGCAGTAGTAACGTGATCGCCCTCACCTCGACGTCCGCCTCGCGCGCTCGTCGCTGAATGCGCCTCTTCTCGACTCAAGTCGAACCACTCGAGAGCCGAACGCGGATATCAGGGTAGGGGTCGACTGCGCGGCCGATGCGCAGCTCGAGTGCAGGAGCGCGGTTGGGGAAGTTCGGGCGGATTGCGGGCGGCCTCGCGCCCATCCTCTTGTTCGCGGCAGCGTCGGTCGCCGCCGCGGACCCGCCCAACGCGAACGTCGCGGTGGACGTCGCCGGCAGCCAGATGAACTTCCGCTTCGACGCCTCGTCCGCCGCCCCCGCAGCGCCCGGCACCACCGCGCTCGCGGGTGTCGGCAGCGTCGGTGCGACGCTCCCCGGTGAGACGCAGCTCACGGTGCGCATGCCCGCCACCTTCAGCGATCGGCCGGCGATCGGGGATACGCAGCTCGCGGCGAGCTATCCGCTCGTGGCCGAGGGTGAGATCGTGCCGAAGGTCTCGCTCCTGGCCGAGCTGGCGCTGCCCACCGCGCCCGGCTCGCGAGAGGTGCGGCCGGGCGTGAAGGCCACCGCCGAGAAGAAGCTCTTCTTCGGCGACGTGCACGCGGAGACCGAGCTCCGCACCGACGGCCGCCCGCTCGCGCGTTCCTATCGCACCGCGGTCGGTGCGCGCCTGCAGCTGCGGCCGAGCACGAGCGCGACGCTCGACCTCTTCACCGTGCGCCCGTCGGGCCGCTCGGCGCTGCCGCGCGAGGATCAGGCGCAGCTCGGCCTGTGCCAGGACCTCGCGCCGGGCGCGCGCGTCCGCGTCGGAGTCGGTGCCGGCGTGACCGGCGGCCAGAGCTCGCTGCGCAGCACGGTCGGGCTCGACCTGCGCTTCTGAGTTCTTGACGCGCACGAAGGCGCTGGCCACACGTCGCTGCTCGCGCTGATCGAGAAGCGCTTCATGAGCAGCAACCAGGGCAGCGGCCAGTCGCACGTCCAGCATCTCACCGCGCGCGACGGCAGCGCCGACACGCTGGAGGACATGTTCAACTTCTCGAGCTCGCCGTCGCTCGACGCGCCGGTCCCGTCGGCGCCCGGCGCGAGCGCGACGGACCCGGGCTGTCCGTTCGTGCCGCCCGCGGGCTCGTCGCCCGGAACGCCGGGGTTCTAGGCGTCCGTTCGACGTCCGGGGCGCGCGGCGCAGGCGAGCCCTGCGCCCGCGAGCAGGCACGCAAACAGCGTCGGCTCGGGCACCGGCCGCGGCACGATGCTGAACGAGTCGACGATCAGGTAGCCCGTGCTGTCGTCGATCACTCCATCGGTGGGTGACGTCGAGCGGACGAACGAGAAGACGAAGTTGCGGTCCAGTCCGTTGGCGTTCGGGACGAAGTCGATGGGCTGGTCGAACGTGATCCGCCCCGTGCCGTCGATCGTCGAGTCGTAGATCGCCTGGAAGTCGATGTGCGCCGCGTCGCTGAAGCCGAACGGACTGGTCAGCGACGAGAAGTAGAACGTCCGGTGGGATTCCGGGCTGAACGGCACTTCCGTGGGCGTGGTGGTGCCGAGCAGGCGCTCGCCGTCGTAGAGCGACATCGTGAAGTGAGCGTCGAGCGGGAAGGCGAGGTCGGCCGAGTACAGCTCGAACAACACCACATCGACTCCGGGGGCCGGTGGACCGACCTCGCTGAAGTGGATGTCGATCTCTTGCGTGGTGTCGAGCAGCTCTGCGCCTGCCGGCGAGGCCAGGACGACGACGAGGACGAGGGCGGCAATGACTCGAATCATCGACGGATTCTAGACGAGTCAGTGCGCAGGAACGAGAGAAATCGGTCGACCACTGGTAGGACCTGTGATCCCACTCACTCCTTCCCGGGACGCTTCGGCCCGGGCAGGAGGGCGCCGCTGCCCCACACCGACACCGCGGTGTGTACGGCTTCCTTGCGCGACACGCCGAGGCGCTCGGCGAAGCGCGGGTCGGCCGCTTCGGTCACCAAGCGGTCGAGCATGTAGAGGGCGACGCCGGGGTTCAGCTCCTCGCGCAGCAACGGCCCGAGCAGCGGCGCGGCGGCGCGCTTGCGGGCTTCGATCTCGTCGTTGAAGCGCTTCCACGCGGCGGGGTGGTCGCGGTGCAGGTCCTGGAAGAACGCGGGCGAGACGTGCGCCAGGCTGGCGGTCCACGCGTCGGCCCACTCGAGCAGCCGCGCGAGCGCGACGTCGCAGTCGTCGATGTGGCCCAGGTCCAGAGCGTCGATCGCGGCGAGCTCGAGCGCCCACGCGTCGACGACGGCCGAGACGAGCTCGTCCTTCGACGCGAAGTGCTTGTAGAGCGTCATCGCGCTCATGCGGAGCTCGGTCGCGAGCTCGCCCATGACCACGGCGCGGATGCCCGAGCGCTTCGCCTTGGCCGAGAACGCCGCGAGGATGCGCTCGCGCACGTGTGCGGTCTCCGGATCGAGCGAGCGGGGCGCGGGCGTGCGGGTTCGGGGGGACGGCTTGGGCAGACGGCGCGGCATGGCGGGAGCTCCTCGCTTCTCGGACCTGAGTAATAAAAAAACTATTGCGTTACTACTAGTACCTGCGGCACGATGCGCGCGTCCGGGCTCGTCGGCCCGGACGAGAGGGAGGCAACACCGTGTCGAACGGCAGGATCCGCGGCCTCGGTGCGCTCGCGTTCACGCTCTCGATCTCCATGGCGATTCCCCAGGCGGCCGGCGCCGCCACCGACCTGATCCACTCGAGCCACGGCGGCTCGCCGCTCTGGAGCTTCTGCAACGGACAGCCCGATTCTACCGTGCTGCCCGTCGATCCCCGCACGCTCGTGCAGCCGGGCGTGAGCGACGGCCGCAACGTGCTCTTCAACGCGTATTGGAAGGACTGCCACGTCGATCCGAACGCGGTGCAGGAGGCGGGCCATCCCACCACGTGCGGCCAGCTGCGCGCGAGCTTCTACCGCGGCCAGTCGCTCATGCAGACCGGCTCGAACGGCGTGGGCGCGCTCTTCACGGGCAACGACCCGACCACGGCGGACTCGCTGTTCGGTACGTCGACCCTGACCGCGGCGCAGTACAACGCGCTGTGGATCTCCTGGGGCGGCTTCCTCCTGCGCCCCGACAACTTCGACGACCTGGTCGCCGAGCGCTACGGCTCGGTGTTCGGCTCGCACCCCAATCCCTACCCGAAGCCGGGAGAAGACCCGAACAAGACGAACGGCGGCACCGGCCGGCTGCCCGAGATGTTCACGCAGCTGCGCCTTCCCGACGGCTCGTGGAGCGGCCGCATCGGAGTGACTTGCCACGCGTGTCACTCGGGCGCGGCGAACTCGACCGTGGCCTACGGCGGCGGCAGCAGCCTGCAGGATCTGCACCTGTTGCTGCGCGACGGGCTGCCGCTCGGCTATGTGCCGTCGCTCGCGACGCTCGCGAACCTGACGCGCACCCGCGGCACGAACAACGCCAGCGACATCAACCTGGCGTTCCTGTTCCCCGAGTCGGGCACGCTGCCGCTCGACACCGTGCTCGGCGTGCTGTCTTCCGGCTCGACGGCGTCGATGGACACGCCCGCGTGGTGGAACATGGGCCACCGGCCCGTGAAGTTCGTCGACGGCGTGTTCCCCATGGACGCGCCGCGCGTCGACATGGTGTTCTACACGCCGTTCTTCGGCCTGTTCGGCAACCTGGGCGGGCCGCTCTCGCAAGGCGGGCAGGATTGGATGCGCCTGCACGGCCCCGACGCGAACACGTGGATCGAGACGCTGAAGGCGCCGGCGTACCCGGGCACGGTCAACACCGCGCTCGCCGAGCAGGGCGCCGTGCTGTTCCACACGCTCGACCTGTGGGCGCCGAGCCGCAACAACCCGGTCGCGAAGCCGACGGGCGGCAACGGCTCGTGCGCGAGCTGTCACGGCGCGTACGCGCCGCGCTACACGGACGACCCGAACTTCCTCGTGACGCCCACGCTCGAAGGCATGGCGGCGTACATCACGCCGAACCGGATCATCCAGACCGACCCGGTGCGCGTGAACACCAACACGCAGGCGGTGCAGGTCGCGGGCGCCGACAACTTCTTCGGCTATCCGCAGACCGCGGGCACGGCGAACGACTGCGGCCCGCAGAACCGCGACGACCTGCGCGGCAGCCGCGAGCTCGGCTACCTGGCGCCGCCACTCTATGGGGTGTGGGCGTCCGCGCCGTATCTGCACAACGGCTCGGTGCCCAACGTGTGGGAGGTGCTGAAGCCCTCCGACCGCAAGCCACTCTGGCGCCGCTACTCGAAGTCGCCGCGCATCGACGAGACGGGCCGCGTGATCATGGGCTGGGACACGAGCATGACGGCGTACGACGCGACGAAGCTCGGCTGGAAGTACGACACCATCACGTGTCAGCACTCCACGCTGTTGAACCCGTTCCCGTCGCCGTACCTCGCCTGCAACCCGAACGATACGGCGATCGGCGCCTGGTACAACGCCCTGATCACGGGCCTGTACGGCAACGTGATCCTGGCCTGGAACGTGCTGTTCCCGCCCACGATCACGAACACGGACATCGAGCGCCGCAAGATCTACAACGCCTACATGTACGGGCAGGGGAACGGCGGCCACGCCTTCACGTCGGTGCTCACCGACCAGGAGCGGCTCGCGATCATCGAGTACCTGAAGACGCTTTGAGCGCGTTCGCTTCCCGGGTGTAGTCTGCGCGCATGACGCAGATCTACGTGAACACCGACAACTCGAATGCGGCGAACAAGCTCTACAACGCGATGAAGGTGGGGAAATCGGCGGCCGCCGCGGAGAAGCGGATGAAGCAGGCCGTGGTCGACGCGCTCTCCAAGGTGCCCGACTTCCAGACCGACACGCCGGGAAAGGGCTACTCGATCCGCATGAAGGTGCAGGCCGAGTCCGCGGGGCGCGGGACGAAGTACACCATCCCCGTCGAGATCATCCGCTACCCCGCGAGCGCCGCGAAGGGCGGCAAGGGCGACGAGATGGTTCCCACCACGAGCCGGCCCGGCAGCGCCACGGTCGAAGGCGGCTCCGAGGCGGACTTGCTCGACGCGCTCGAAGCGCTCACCCAGAGCAACGTGAAGGCGAGCCTGCCCGTCATGCGCATCGACATGACGAGGCGCTGAAGCGAGTCAGCGCTCGAGCGCGAGCTGGTTCGCGCGCTTGCCCAGGCGGTGCGCGGGCCGACAGGCGAGGAGCGGCTCCCAGCCGCTGCGCGCGAGCGCCGCGTCGACGCGCGCGCGCTCCGCGGACGAGAGCGCCGCGTACGCGTCGAGCGGGCGCTGCACCATCCACAGCGTGTAGGGCCGGCACATGGCCGCGAGCTTCGCGTCGCGGAACGGCGCCTCGAACGTGCCGATTGCGCGCGGCGGGGCGGCCGCGGCGTTCGCGTCGGCCCACGCGTCGATCGCGCGCACCGCGGCGAGCAGCTGCGGCACGCCCTCGGCCATGACGCGCAGCACCGCGAGCAGTGACTCGGGCAACGCGTCGTTCGCGAGCCAGCCGCCCTGCGCGAGCGGCGGCCGGTTCATGCGCTCGATCCAGCAGCACACCGCGAACGCGGTCTCGCGCAGCAGCCGCGCCGGCACCGCGTCGCGGAACAGGTGCCCGTAGAACGGGCCCATGAGCGCGCAGTCGGCGAGCGACATCGAGTCGCCGAGCAGGAAGCGCTGCGCCTCGAAGTGCGCGCACAGCGCGGCGAGCAGGTCGCGCAGGTGGGACTCGATCGCGGGCGCCGTCGCGTCGTTCACGCCGAGCATCCCCTTGGCGGTCTTCATGCGGTCGGCGAAGGCGTTCGACGCCGTGCGGTTGCCCGTGCCCATGGCGAAGTCGACGCGCGCCTTCGCTTCGCTCTCGGGGAAGCTCCAGCGGTAGTGCATGGCGTAGAGCAGCCCGATCTCGTCGGCGTACAGCTCGATCAGGTACGCGACCACGCGCTGCACCGGCGTCTTCGGGTAGAGGGGCGGGTCCGGATGCAGCGCCTCGAGCCGGTCGAGGATCTCGCTGGTGTCCTGCCAGGCGTCACCGTCCGGTGTCAGGAGCACGGGAATGAACGCGAGCCCGGTGCGCGCCGTGATCTCGCGCATGTCGGGCAGCACCTCGCGCACCCACAGGCTCTTCTGCGGGAACGCGGGCCGCACCTTGCCCGAGAAGTACGACACGTCGGCGCCGTGGTAGACGTACGGGGCTTTCTGCATGCGCCCAGTGTACGCGGCCGGACTCGGACTAGTGGTACTCGAACTCCGCCGCGTCGAGGTCGATCGCGGGAATGTCCTTGCACTCGCGCCAGTAGTCCTGCGTGTGCTGCCACTCCGGCTTGTCGCCCCGCCGCGGCAACAGGTGCATCGAGCGCATGAGATAGCCCGGGTTGAAGTTGTTCGGGTCGATCCAGTCGAGGAGCGGCATGTCGCGGTCCTCGGGGCGGAGCCGCACGTCGACGCGCTTCGCGCCCTTCTCGCGCATGTGTTCGAGCAGCCGGCACACGAAGTCGGCCAGCAGATCCGCGCGCAGGGTCCAGCTCGCGCGGAAGTAGCCGAACACCCAGAGCAGGTTCGGCACGCCGGTGAACATCATGCCGCGGTACGTGACCGTCTCGTGCAGGTCGAGCGGCTTGCCGTCGAGCTCGAACGCGATGTCGCCGAGGATGCTGATGTCGAAGCCCGTCGCGGTGACCACGATGTCGGCCTCGAGCTCGCGGCCCGATTTCAGCCGCACGCCGTGCTCGGTGAAGCACTCGATCTCGTCGGTGACCATCGAGGCCTTGCCCGAGAGGATGCCCTTGAACAGGTCGCCGTCGGGCACGTAGGCCAGGCGCTGCTGCCACGGCCGGTACTTCGGCGTGAAGTGCTCCTTCACCATCTCGTCGGGCAGGTAGGCGCGCACGCCGGCGAGGAGCTGCTCTCTCGCCAGCTCGTCGTGTTCGAGGCACAGCTTGGTGAGCAGCTCCTGGTCGTGCAGGATCTTCCGCCTCACGATCTCGTGCACCCAGCTCTCGTCCACGTCGAGCTCGCGCAGCGTGTCGGCGAGCTCGTTCTTGTTGGGCGCGGGGTAGAAGTACGTGGGCGAGCGCTGCAACACCGTGGTGTGTTTCGTCTGTGCGGCGATGGCCGGCACCACCGTGGCCGTGGTCGCGCCGGAGCCGATCACCAGCACGCGCTTGTCGTGGTAGTCCAGATCCTTGGGCCAGGTCTGCGGGTGCACGATCACGCCGCGGAACTTGTCCATGTCCTTCCACTTCGGCGTGTAGCCTTTCGAGTGGCGGTAGTAGCCCTGGCACATCCAGAGGAAGCGCGTGGTGAACCGCAGCCGTTCGCCCGTATCGGTGCGCACGGCGTCCACGGTCCACAGGTTCTCGGCGCTCGACCAGGCGGCCGACACGATCTGGTGTCGGTAGCGGATGTGCTTCGCGAGGCCGTTCTCCTGGATGACCTCGCCCATGTACTTGCGGATCTCCTCCGCCGTGGCGACCGGCGGCCCGATCCACGGCTTGAAGCGATAGCCGAACGTGTACAAGTCGCTGTCCGAGCGGATGCCCGGATAGCGGTGCGTCCACCACGTGCCGCCGAAGCTCTCGAGCGCGTCCAACACCACGAAGCGCGCCCACGGGCACTGCTGCTTCAGGTGATAGGCGCCGCCGATGCCGGAGATGCCGGCGCCGACGATCAGCACGTCGAAGCTCTCGGTCGTTGCGGGCGCGGGCGCGGACATTCCAACACTCCTCTGTGTCTCGCGGGGTCGCGGTGCAAGCGATGTGCCCCGCGGCGCGTCGCGACTGCGCGCCTGCGGGCCGCCCGCTGCGGCATTCCGCCCCGGCTGCGGCAGCTTGACCGCGCGCAGGGGCTCTGGTACGCGGGTGGGCGATGTCCGTCTCGATCGAGCCCACGCAGGCGACGCTCGGCGCGTTCGTGCGCGGCGTGCGCCTGGCCGCGCTCGAGCCCGCGGAGTGGCGCGAGGTCGAAGCCGCCTTCCACGCCCACGCGGTGCTGATCTTCCCGGGCCAGCATCTGCGCGCCGACGAGCAGGTCGCGTTCGCGCGCCGCTTCGGCGAGATCGAGCACATCGTGCCCGGCGTCGACACCGTGCCCATCTCGAACCGCAAGAAGGACGGCTCGCTGTGGGCCGAAGGCGAGGGTCCCATGCCGATCCTGCGCGGCAACGAGGGCTGGCACACCGACAGCTCGTACATGCCGCTCGCCGCGAAGGCGTCGGTGCTGTCGGCCCAGATCGTGCCGTCGCGCGGCGGCGAGACGGAGTGGGCCGACATGCGCGCGGCGTACGAGTCACTCGAGCCTTCGCTGCGCGAACGCGTCGGCGCGCTCGCGGCGTATCACTCGCTGCGCTACTCGCAGGCGCGCGCGGGTCACGCGTCGGGCGACGACGCGGGCTACGGCTTCTCGGTCGACGAGGCGCCGCTGCGCCCGCTCGTGAAGCGGCATCCGGTCACCGGGCGACCGTCGCTCTTCATCGGGCGCCACGCGTACGGCATTCCGGGCCTCGCAGCCGCGGAGTCGGAGCGGCTTCTCGACGCGCTGGTCGAGGACGCGTGCCGCCCGCCGCGCACCTTACGCCACGCGTGGAGCTCGGGCGACGTGGTGATCTGGGACAACCGCTGCGTGCTGCACCGCGCGCGCCCTTGGGATTGGTCCGAAGCGCGCGTGATGCATCACACGCGGATCGCGGGCGATCCCGCGACGGAATCGGCGCTCGCCTCGTCGCCGTAGCCGAGCGCGCGGCGCACCTCGAGCACGCGCTGCACCGAGCCGCGCGTCAGGATTCCCGCGAGGTGGCCGTCGCGCATCACGAGCAAGAGGCGGTGCGGTCCGACGGCCAGCTTGCGCAGCGCCGACAAGAACGAGTCGGTCGGCTCGACGCACAGCTCGGGCGCGACCGGCGTCATGACGTCGCGCACGCGCTGCTTCTCGAGCTCGGCGTGCGGCACCGCGGCGAGCTGCGAGAGCGAGACCACGCCGAGCACGTCGTCGCCGTCGCACACCGGGTAGCTGCGCATGCCGTCGCGCAACAGGTGCTCATCGACGAGCTCGCGCAGCGACAGGTCGGGGGCCACGCAGACGGCCGCGCGCACCATGACTTCGTCGACGTCGACTCCTTCGAGCGCGCTGCGCAGCAGCAGCTCCTGGTACCCCGCACCGGCCACGCTGCGCAGGAACAGGCCGATGAAGACGAGCCAGAGGCCGCCGACGAGCGAGCCCGCGAAGATCTGGAGCACGCCCAAGCCCATGAGTCCCAACGCGAAGCCGCGGCCCAGATTCGCGGCCAGCTTCGTGGCGCGGCGCAGCGAGCCGGTGCGCCACCACGCGATGGCGCGCAGCACGCGCCCGCCGTCGAGCGGCAGGCCCGGGATCAGGTTGAACACCGCGAGCGCCGCGTTGATCCAGCCCAGGTACGAGAGCACGGCCACCCGAAGGGTCGGCGAATCGGTGCGGAGCGCGCGCGCCGCCAGCCCGAACAGCGCGGCCAGCGCGAAGCTCGTGAGCGGGCCGACGACCGCCACTTGGAGCTCGACCCGCGGGTTCGCGGGCTCCTGCTCGATGCGCGAGACGCCGCCGAACAGGAACAGCGTGATGTCGCCCACGGGAATGCCTTCGTGCCGGGCGACGACCGCGTGCGCGAGCTCGTGCACGACGAGCGACGCGAAGAACAGCGCCGTCGCGCACAGCCCCGCGAGCCACGTGGCGGGCACCGCTGCGCCTGGCACCTGGGACGGCAGGTAGACCGCCGACATGCTCCAGAGTACGAGCCCGAAGATCACGAGCCACGACGGATCGATGTGGATCTCGATCCCGGCGATTCTTCCGAGCGACACGCCGCGGCGGCGGGATTCGGTACGCGCTTCCTGATTCATGCGCGCAGGATCTTGC
>Ga0335077_10002039_pt1 | contig 24118 bp, 26 predicted proteins | sample Lox_Sample_31_FD_207151 | JGI IMG/M metagenome (GOLD analysis project Ga0335077, IMG submission 207151) | Soil microbial communities from Loxahatchee National Wildlife Refuge, Florida, United States - Lox_Sample_3.1 | ecosystem: Environmental > Terrestrial > Soil > Wetlands | place: USA... | reverse complement strand
CACGCTCGACCGTGGCGGTGAGCGCTTCCGAGTGGTGGAGACCGTGGACGGCCCCGACGGCATCCTGCACCGGCTCGACCGCGTCGGCCCTCGCGCAGGCGATACCGTGCACGGCGAGCTGGACTGGTCGCGGCGCTACCTGCTCATGCGCTACCACACCGCGACCCACGTCCTCACCGGCGTGATGTTCAAGGACTACGGCGTGCGGGTCACCGGCAATCAACTCACCCCCGAGAAGGGCCGCGTCGACTTCGCGTTCGAGCAGTTCGATCGCGAGGTGCTGGAAGAAGGGTTCCGCCGCTCCAATCAGCTGATCGCGCAGGATCTCGCGGTGCGCATCGACTTCGTGCCGGCGGCGGAGGCGAAGGCCCGGCCCGAGCTGTTCAAGCTGGAGACGACCTTCCCCCACGACCTGGTCCAGTTCCGGCTCGTGGAGATCGCCGGGTTCGACACCCAGGCCGACGGTGGGTGCCACGTCTCGAGTCTGAGAGAGATCGGACGTCTCACGCTCACCAAGTTGGAGAACAAGGGCAAGGTCAACCGCCGGGTCTACTTCGTGCTGGAATGACGGGTCATCCGCGACGGCCGGCGCGGAAGAGAGCGTCGAGCTCGCAGCGTGATTCAGGCGTGATCCAGCGCCGTCCGTACCGCATCCACGACCTGTTGCAGATCGTAAGGCTTCCCGATGATCTCGAGGGCCTCCGTCTCACCCACCAGGCTGTCGAGGGCGGGCTTGTTGGTGGTGGTGATGACGAACGGGCGGCCCCGTAGCGGCTCGAGGCTGCGGACGAGACGGAGAAACGTCCAGTTCCCTTCGTAGGGCGGGGAAACGTCGTAGACGATCACTGCCGGCGCGTGATGCTCGATGAACGCCACGAGATCGAGCTCTCCACTCTTCACCTCCGGGATGTGGCCCACGACGGTATGAAAGCCCTCGCCCTCGAGCACCGTGCGCAGCAGCTCGACCGTGTCGTTGCTGGCATTGAAGATGGCGATGATGGGCCTGGGCCCGCCCCCGGCGGCGGACGGCACCGGCCTCACGTCCCCGGCTGATCCCGCGCCCATGCTGTCCTTCCCTTTCTCGGTGCAGGGCCAAACGCCGCGGATCCCTCGCTCGCTATCCAGCGCGTCGGGCGAGGCTCGCGACGACGGCCGTCAACTCGCCAGGATCGACGGGCTTCGCCACGTGAATGTTGAACCCGGCGTCCAGGCTCCGGATCCGGTCTACCGTCCGATTCAATCCCGTCAATGCCACGGCGGGGGTGCTCCCACCCCGCTCCGGTGCGAGGGCGCGGACCTTGCGGATGAAGGTGTAGCCGTCCTGGCCCGGCATCTCGATGTCCGATACGAGCACATCGGGGCACCACGCCCCCACCATCTCCAGCGCCTCGTCGACGTCCTGGCATCCTCTCACATCCCCACCGGCACGGGCTAGCACTTCGGTGACCAGGGCGACGGCAGCGGGATCGTCGTCGACGACGAGAACGCGCACACCACCGAGGGACTCTTCGACCGCCGGGGAGACGCTCTGGGGCGCAACGAGCCTCGCCGAAGCCGTGGCGGTCATCAGCGGGAGCCGTACCGTGAACGTTGCACCGCGGCCCTCCCCCGCGCTCTCGGCAAAGACGCTGCCGCCGTGTAGCTCGACGAGACGCTGCACTAGCGGCAGGCCGACGCCGCGGCCCCCATGCGGCGTGGCGGCCGCCTCGGCTCCATGTCCCGGGTGATCGAAGACGTACGGGAGTACGTCCCGAGGAATGCCACTCCCGGTGTCGGTGACGACGACCTCGGCGACCGAGTCGACCCGCCGAACCACAACGCAGATGTCTCCCCCATTCGGCGTGAACTTCACCGCGTTGTCGAGCAGATTCCCCACGACCTGTTGGAGCCGTCCCGGATCACCGTTGACGGTCGTCCCGAGCAGCTCGAGCGCAGCGCGCAGCCGAAGACCCTTGGCATCCATCGCCGGGGCAATGCCATCCAGCGCCGCCTGGACGACCTGCGCGAGGTCGAGGGGTTCGAGCCTGAGCGGTACGTTGCCCCTGACAACGCCGGACACGTCGTTGAGATCATCGAGGAGCCGGATCTGTGCGGCGGTATTCCGCAGGATGATCTGGATGGCCCGGTGTGTCTGCTCCTCGTCGAGGCGCCCCCTCTCCAGTATCCTCGCCCATCCCAACACCGCATTGAGCGGATTGCGCAGTTCGTGCGAGAGCCGGGAGAGGAACTCGTCCTTGGCCCGATTCTCGGCTTCTGCCGCCCGGCGCGCGGTCTCCGCCTCCTCGAGGAACCTCGCCCCCTCGATGGCCGTGCCGGTTTGCCGCGCCACGACCTCGGCCAGCCGGAGATCCGCCTGGGTGTACCGGCGCGCCGATTCGGTGATTGCGAACGTCATGGCCCCCAGCAGCTGCTCCCGTCCGACGAGCGGCACCACCATCCACGACTTCGGGCCGAGTTCACGCAAGAGGCTGAGCTGCGCGGCATCCCGCGCCTCCTCGGCGAGATGGCTTCTCGTCATCCGGCGAACAACGAGGGGCTCCCGCGCGCGAAGACTCGCGGTGACCCCGTGAGGAGACGACGGATTGAAGCCATGTTGCGCCCACGCGTCGTTGACCAGGGTCTCCTTCGTCGGATCGACATGCGCCCCGGCGACTCGATCGAGGGTGCCGGAGTCCTGAAGGAGATCGATCGCACAGAGGTCGCCCAGCGCCGGGATGGCGAGGTGGGCGAGCCGAGGGAGCAGGTGGTGAAGGTCGGAGGTCGAGCCGATCAGATCCGCGATCTCCGCGAGCACGAACCCCCGCGGCTCCCGTGATCTCCGTGAGCCCTTCATGCCACTGCGTCGACCAGTCGACAGATCATTCGCGTCACGGGCCAGACCGCTCTGGACAGCCCACTGGGGGCTACGCAAATGCAATGCCGTCGCCAGTGCAAGCCTACCCTCGATCAACTATCGGCCAATGCGCGCACGGCGAGCGCAAAATATCCAGGGTGGGAAGGCGCGACCGTGTAATTCCGCCCGCCCACGGCGCCGCCTGGGGGTCCTAACCGACCTCTGGTCCAGGGATGGTGTCATGGCGACCGGGGTCGAGCCCGCGGTCTCGGCAGGGCAAGGCCCGGTTCGAGAGGCCGACCCAGGTCACGCTGATCGGCGCACGCCTTGCCCGACCGCCTCGCCGCATCCGATAATCGTCCACCACCCTCACGGCCGTCAACGAACATGAAGGCCCGCTCGTCGCTTGAGGCCCCCTGGCCGGTCGTTTCGGTGATCGTTCCCGTCTACAACAACAATGCTGGACTGCGCACGTGTCTGGCCGCCCTCGAGGACCAGACGTACCCAGCCGACCGTTACGAGGTCATTGCCATCGACAACGGCTCCGACCAACCCGTGGCCTCGGCGGCCCCTTTTCCCCACGTGCGCGTCGTGACCGAGTCGCGGCCGGGATCGTACGCTGCTCGGAACCGGGGCATCGACGTGGCTCGCGGCGACGTGATCGCCTTCACCGACTCTGATTGCATCCCGGCGAATACCTGGATCGCCCATGGGGTGACGGCGTTGCTCGGAACGCCGCACTGTGGGCTCGTGGGCGGTCACATCGAGGTGTTCTATGCGATGCCGTCCCGCCCAACGGCGATCGAGCGCTTCTCGGCGATGACCGCCCGGCAGCAGCAGCTGTTCATCGAGACCAACCATTTTGCCGAGACCGCGAATCTGTTCACCTTCAAGGCGGTGCTGGAGCAGGTCGGGCGCTTCGACCAGGCGCTCAAAGCTCGCGGCGACGTCGTCTTCGGGAGACGTGTCTTCGCTGCGGGGTACCGTCAGATCTACGCCGAGAACGCTCGCGTGAGGCACCCAGCAACCCGGACCCTGCACGAGCTTCGCCGGCGGACGGCGCGGCTCGTCGGCGGCAAACGGGACGCTGCACGCAGCCAGAGCTCCGCCTCGTTCGCCGTAACCGATACGGCGTCGATCGATCCCCGGCATGTTCTCCGGCTCGCACGACGGCTCCTTCGCCACGCCGAGTTCGCCCCAAGTGAGCGGTGCGCGGTTCTCGGCGTGCTGGGCTTCGTGCAAGCGGTCGCGTGCGTGGAGCGCGTCCGGCTCCTGCTTGGCGGAACCTCGCGACGCTAGTCGTCGACCACGCGGCGCGCCCATCCGAGGGCGCCCGCTCGCGCCGTGAGTCGATCGCAGCGCGCCGAGTGGGTGCGGCTCTTCATCCTTCCCGATGCACGTGGAGAATCTTCCCGGACGGGGTGGCGTGAGGCGGGCGCCGCTCGACCGAGAGCAGCCCTGCCTCCTGCCAGTGGGCCGCCATCATCCGATTGGACGCCGAGCTCGCGCTGGTGGCCGCCAGGAAGGTTTGCACGACGGCATCCGCGTCGAGCGGACCGAGGGACGGATGCAGGATGATTCGAAGGCGCGGCAACCCGCCGTGGGACTCCACGAGCTGATAGTCCGTCGGGGCACCGCCGAACCGTCCGGGAAGGACCTCTTCGAGTACGCGGATCACGTCGCCATCGAGGACCGTCATCCCCCCGGCGGTCAGCTTCTCGAAGCTGCGGATCGTGTGCAGATGGACGCGCCATCCGAGCCGCTCCAGCGGGCAGCCACACGAGCGTTGGCTCCACTGCGCCCGATCCCCCATCGAGACGTTCAACAGGATGAGCGGTGCGGTGATCCGCAGGGAGGAGACGAGCAGAGCTCCCCCGGGGAGACCCACATCCGCGTCGGGCGTTTCCAGCCGGATCACTGCGTGCAAATCGTCGAACACGTGAACGTCGTCGGGCGTCTCGGGCGCCAGGCATCCGTACCCGATGAACCCGGACTCCGCGCTGCCATAGTCCGGCACGGCTTCGGCGCCCACCGCGCGGATCGCCGCCAAGCGTGCCGCGGTGACCGGTTCGCCGGTCACCGTGAACTGAGCCCCCTCGAGATTCGTTCCGGCTCGAGAACCTGCCTGACAGAGACGAACGGCCGGGCTGACGTACGTCCAGATGTGCGGTCGGGCCCCCGCCCTCAGCACGCGCTCGATCCACCGCGCGATCGGCAGCGGATCGTCGACCGGGACATGCTCCAGCCTGGGCAGTGGCATGCCGGCGAGCGCGCTTCCCCAGCGCAAGGCCCAGGCGCTCCAACGGTAGCTGGGATGCAACCCCGGCCCCCGGGGATCGATCAAGGAGAAGGCTCGTTCGGATCGCTGCCCGAAACTGCTGAAACGGATTGTGAGGGCCAGGCAACCGCCGATGTCGGCCCAGACGGCCTTTCGCCAGTCCGCCCCGTTGCGCGCATCGAGCGTCAGGTAGGCGTTGACGGCCCGGTCACGGATGAACGCCAGGTCCATAGGCACGGTCGTCCGGGGATTTCGACTCCCGCTACTCTGCCCCAGCAGATCGACCCGCATGTCCGGGTTGCGCAGATCGCCCGGACTCAGCGCGATCGTCGATGAGCCCCGCACCACGGGACGGCGTCCTTTGAACTCCTCGACGGTCAGGTACACGCCCTCTCGGTAGAGGTGGCGCAGGGCCCCCTCGATGCCCTCCTGGTGCACCAACCGTTCGAGGTCGCCGTATTCGCAGCCGGCGCGCCGCAAGAGCCAGCGATAGGGACTCACGGGCCCGTCATAGACGGTGCGGCGTACCAGGCGCAGGAAGTCGGCGTCCCGATGGTCCAAGCGCGCCTTCAGTATTCCGCGGGCTTCAGGCAGAGGAAGAGGCCGCCGCAGATGCGAGCGGAGGCGCCACAACAATCGGGCGCCGAGCAGATAGTCCTCGAGCGCGAATCCTCCACTAAGGCGCGTAGGCATGGTCAACGCAATCGAGAGACGCGGGCAATGCACGATGCTCGCATCGATGGGGAAGAGAAGGCAAGGCCAGTGGTGGTGAGGCCAGTCGGACATGATATCGTGGACAGCGCGGGAGATTCCGATTTGCAACGCCGTCTCATCGTCTGCTCCATCCTCGTGGCCGTGCTTGGCCTCGGCACCGCTCTGCTGATCTATCTCCGTGCCGGCGAGGACCGGGAGCTCGCTGAGAATGTCCAGACCATCGTCGTGGACGGCAAGACCTATCAGATTCCGCTCGCGAGCACCAAGACGTACCAGCGCGACTTGCAGCGCTTTGGCGGAAAAACATCGGTGCTCGCGGACGATCTCACCCGCTGGTTCAATGGCCTGTGGCACGGTCGATCCCTCGCCAGGACCACGGCCTGGATCACGGCCTTCTTCTCGGTCGGGCTCTTCCTTCTGGCTCGCCAGATGCCCCCGGACCAAGGTCCCGGCGGCCGAGGTGACGCGCGCGGAACTGAGATCGAGTAGCGCGGGTTCACGCTCTCCCTGGCCGCCGCGCCGGCGACGCCTCGCTTGCCGCCATGTGGCGTCTCGCGGATAATGCCGCCACCGAGGCTGTCGATCGTTCCCCAGGAGGGCTCAATGGTGACGAGACGCTCGTTCCTTCGCCGCGCCGGCGCGCTCGGAGTCGCGCTCGCCGCGCTTCCCCGGATGGTCCGGGCCGCTGATCCTCGGACCTTCACCTTCGGCTACGACCAGCCTCGGGACACCGCCTACGGGTTCTTCGCGGAGACGTTCTCGAAGAAGCTTGGGGAGATCAGCAAGGGGACGCTCGTCATCCGTCAGTTTCCCAGCGCCGCGCTCGGTCAGGAGCCCGAGATGGCGCAGAAGATCCGCGCCGGCGACATCGATTTCGCGCTGAACGCGACGGCCAATACCTCGACGGTGGTCCCCCAGGCCGGGGTCTTCTCGCTCCACTACATTTTCCGCGACGAGGATCATCTCGCGCACGCGATGAGCGATCGCGGCATCAACGAGACCTTCAAGAAGATGATCGTCGAGAACACCACCGGCGCCCGCTCGCTGGGACTCATGACCCTGGGCTTTCGCAACATGTACTCGAAGCTCACCGTGAGCAACGCGGGGGACATCGTCGGCAAGAAGGTGCGCGTGCAGGCGACCAAGACCGAAGACGCCTTCTTCACCGCCTACAAGGCGGTGCCGATCCACATGCCGTTCGGCCAGGTGTATACGTCGCTCCAGACGGGGCTGGTCGATATCGCGGAAAACGGCTTCGACATCGTCCTCAAGAACAAGCACTACGAGGCGGCGCCGGTGGTCTCGAAGACCGAGCACGAGGCCAACTGCAATCAGCTCTGGATGAGCCAGAAGACCTGGGACAGCCTCAACGACGAGCAGCGCGGGTGGATCGTCGAGACCGCCGAGTACACGCGCCCCCTGACGATCAAGAAGGCGCTCGAGCTCGACGCGGCGGCGGCCCAGTCGCTGCAGAAGCTCGGCGTGAAAGTGCACACCCAGGTCGACAAGCAGAGCTTCATGACCCTGGCGAAGCCGCTGCAAGATCCCCAGGCCAAGGAGCTCGGGCCCTACGCCGTCCAGCTCCTCGGTCAGATCCGGGCCGTCAAGTAACGTGCCGGCCGCGCCCCGGCCGCGCGTCACCGTCCGCGCGGCGCGGCGCCTCAAGTGGCGGCTGCTCGATCCTCTCGAGCGGGGCCTCCTGGTGCTGTGCGCGCTGCTCCTGCTCGGCTTCACCCTCGTCGAGATCGCGGACGTGCTGTGCCGCAACCTGCGGCGGCCGTGGCTCAACGCCAACGAGTTCGCGGCCGGCTTCTTCGTGTGGGGCGTCTTCCTCGGGATGGGCGTGGCGGTCAGGCGCGATCAGCATTTCCGCCTCACCGCCGTCGCCCAGACGATGCGCGGGGGACGCCGCACGCTCGTCGAGACGTTCAACCGGCTGGTGATCCTCGGCGTCGCGCTGTCGATGATCGTCTTCGGTTACCGCAATTTTCTGACGGGCTTCGGCTCGTTCTTGATGCCCTCGCTGACGCCGATCGCCGTGCTCTACGCGGCGATCCCCGTGGCGGGCGTCTTGGTCGCGCTCTTCACCATCGAGGAGCTGGTCAACGGGTGGCGCTATGGCTTCGAGGGCGCCGAGAAGTCGATCATCGATCCGAGCCACCTTCCGGTGACGTGATGGACACGAACTCCATCGCCATCATCGTCATGGTCGTGACGTTCCTGTATCTCGGCTACCAGGGCGTGCCGGTCGCCTTCGCGCTCATCGCCGGCGCACTCGTCACCACCGCGTTCTTCACGAAGATCTCGCTTCCGTCGATCGTCGGGCAGATGTTCAACGGCATCAACCAGCTCGAGTTCCTGGCGATTCCCTTCTTCCTCCTGGCCGGTGACATGATGACCCAGGCCAACATCACCGCCCGGCTCATCCGATTCGCGCAGACGCTGGTCGGCCATCTGCGGAGCGGTCTCGCCCACGTCGTCAGCATCTCCAGCATGCTGTTCGCCGGCATCTCGGGCTCGATGACCGCCGATGTGGCGGCCATCAGCACCGTGGTCATGCCCCACATGGAAGAGGAGGGCTACGATCCCGCTTTCTCGGCGGCCCTGGTCGCGTCAGCCTCGACGATCGCGGCGATGGTGCCGCCCAGCATCATGGCCATCGTCTACGGCGCGATCGGGAACGTCTCGATCGCCGGGCTCTTCCTGGGCGGGGCAACACCTGGCCTCATGGTCGGAGTGGGCCTCATGGTCTACAGCTATTTCTTCGGGCCGCCGGGCATGCGCAAGCCGCGCGCGACCTTCGGCGCGATGGTCAACGCGACACGATTGGCGCTGCTGCCGCTGATGATCCCCATCATCATCGTGGGCGGCGTGGCCAGCGGCGTGTTCACGCCGGCCGAAGCCGGCATGATCGCCGTCGTCTACATCATCGTGGTGCTGCTGCCGCTGATGGCCCGCGGCCACATCCGCCGGCTCCCGCGCGACTTCATCGAGGCGGCCGTGCTCTACTCGCTGCCGATGTCGGCGGTGGCCAGCGCGTCGGCCGTCGGCTGGCTGATGGCCTACCTCGGCGCCCCGGACATCGTGCACCGGTGGATCGAGGCCGTCTCAGGCGACAACCGCGTCGTCATCATGTACCTCATGGTCGTGGTGCTCACCATCGCCGGCGATTTCCTCGACGGCGTGCCGGCCATCGCGATCTTCATGCCGATCATCATCTCCCTCGCCCAGCTCGGCCACATCCACCCCGTGCACATGGGGGTGCTCATCATCGTCAGCCTCGCCTTCGGCCTGATCACACCGCCCTACGGGCTCATCCTCCTGCTGTCCTCGACGCTCGCCGGCGTGACCTTCATGCGCGCGCTGCGCCAGGCGGTGCCGCTCTACTGCGTCTATTTCCTCGTGATCAGCGTCATCATCTTCTTCCCGAACGTCGTGCTGTGGCTGCCGCGCCTGATCATGCCGACCTCCGTGGGCTGCTTCCCCAACCCGAGCGGCAGCGGCTTCATCTGCCCGCCCTGAGCGTCAGGGCGCGATGTACGCGTACCCCTTCGCTTGATAACCCACCAGCGTGATCCAACCGTTCTCGACGATGGTCACGTCGGGGCTCACCTGTGCCCTGTCCACCTTCTGGCCGCGCATGGCAATGCTGCACTGGTCCAGGCGTTCGATGCCGGCCGTCCCGCGCAGTTGCTTGAGCTTCGCGGCCACCTTGGCGGCCGCCTCGCGGTCCTCGGGTTTGAAGCGCGAAAGATCGGTCTGGGTCAGCAGCGAGGCGGGACCTCGGAAGGCCAGCACGAAGCGCGGCGTGATTCCCTGACGCAGGAAGCTCTCGCGCGTCTCCTCGATGGTGTCGAGGATCAGCAGCATATGGCCGGGCTCGCCCGCCGTGATGTCAAAGGCGATCTTGGCCTCCTTGAGGCCGGCTACCGGATTGTCCTCGGCCGCCCAGACAGGGGCCTCCGTGACCGGCGTCGCGATCGCCGCCACCGCTCCCAACAGGAACGCCATCCCGATGTTCAATACGATGCTCATCTTGCGCGTCATGATCGGTTCACCCTCCTTCAGGTGTGAAGTCGCTGCCGAAGATCGCCTCCTGATCCTCGGGGGCGATGCCCACCCCGATTATCCAGTGAAGCAGGCGTCGGTGTGAACCCGACTCCACACTCGCCGAGTTCGACACGGGAGCACGTGTTGCGGGCCGTCGGCGAGAGCTTCCCGTCCGGCGACCCGGCGCCGGTGCTCCAGATTCTCGATCAGTACGGCCAGGAACGGCACGAAGGGGAACGCGAGCGCGTTCAACTCGCCATCTTGGCGCTGAGCCAGGGGGACCTCGACGAACTCCGGACACTCGTGGCCTGCGCCAAGCAAGACTATCGCGACGTGCTGTACTGGGCCGAGATGGCCAAGGGCTACCGCGACCCATTCGCCGACCGGTTCATGGCGGCTCTTCTCACGCCGGAGGCCACCCCGACACGACTGGCGCTCCTCAAAGAGGCCGTCCCGGTCGCGGCCAGGATTGCGGTGCTGTGGAATCCGGCGGACGTCTCCCACGAGACTCAGATGGCAGAACTGGAAGCGCCCGCCCGAGGGCTCACGGTAACCTTACAATCGATCGTGATCCGTCGCCCCAACGACCTGGATGGTGCGTTCAGCGCGATGCGAGCTGGTCGGGCCGAGGCTCTGCTCATCTTGACCTCGGTCATGCTGCAATACCATTGGCGGAGCGTTGCCGAAGCGGCGCGAACGAGCCAGCTCCCGGCGATGGCGGAGCTCCGAGAATTCCCGGTCGCGGGCGGACTCATGAGCTACGGCCCTAGCCCGGCGGATCGCCATGAGCGCGCCGCCAGCCACATCAGGGCCCTCGTCGCGAGACTGAAGCAACAACGGTTCAACGATCCGGGGAAAGCGCGGTCCGCCGAACTCGTCATCAACCTGAAGGCCGCCAGGGCGCTGGGGCTGACGGTCCCGCCGTCGCTCCTGCGCCGGGCGAATCAGGTGGTCGAATGAGCGCAACAGGACCGTGGCCTCAGTGGACGCTCACGAAGTCGGTGCTCGGGGCTCTGTTCGCGGTCCTGGTGGGCGCGACCGGAGCGTCGGGCGACGACGACGGTTCGATCACGTCGTCACGGCCGGATCTCGTCAAGCAGGCCAACGCGCCCATCTCGAGCATCCTGCAGATCCGGCTCCAGGACAGCTACGCGCCGCAATTCTGGGACGTGCATGGGCGAGGCAACACTTTCTCGCTGGCGGTGACCATGCCCCTGCCCGAGTATCGGCTGCTGCCCTTCCCTCAGCTTTCGCTCCTGACACTGCCCGTGGCCGTCACGCTGCCAGGTGAGGTGACGGGGTTCGGTGACGTTCGCCTCGCTGACATCGCCGTGCTCGACGCCGGGTACAGTGTCCTCTTCGGACTCGGTGGCACCTTCGTCTTTCCCACGGCGAGCACGCCGCTGACCGGTCAGGGCAAGTGGCAGGCAGGACCGGCCGCGGCGATCGCGTTCACTCCGAGGAACTGGCTACTGGGGGTACTTTTCCAGAACCCGATCTCCTTCGCGGGCGATCCCGGACGAGCTGCCACGAACGCGCTGTACCTGCAGCCTTTCGTGACCTATCAGTTCGGCGGCGGCTGGTTCGTCCGATCGCAGCCGCAGATGGTCTTCGACTGGAAGAGCGGTAAGCAGATCCTGCCGTTCGACCTGGGCGCGGGTCGTGTCTTCAAGATCGGCCGTCAGGACGTGAGCCTTTTCGTCGAATCGTTCTGGAACGTTTCCCACGACGGGCCGGGACCGAAATATGGCATCACCTTCGGCGCCTCCCTGCTCTTCCCCGATTTCTGGGGTACCCGGTGAGCGCCGACCGGTCTGGCTACTCTCCTGGTCTGGCGGTTTCCGCAGGCTCGAGCCCTAGCTCGATCTCCCAGGCTTGCTGCGTGGCGATATCCTGGGTCCAGGGCCGCATGACCGCAGCCGCGTGGGCATCCCGCGCGTAGCGCTCGAGCGGATACCGCCGTAACATTGCCCGGCCTCCGCAGATGCGGATGGCCTCGGCCGTGAGTTCCACGACGCCGCGCTGGATCGTGACGTGCGCGGCGCGCGCCCGCTGCTCGGCGGCCTTCGGCGGGTGGACCCGGGATTCGGCGATGGCGCGGTAGAAGAGAGCGCGCGCCGCCTCGAGAGCGAAGAGCATCTGGGCGACGCCGTGACCCTTGGCCGGGACTTCCGTCTGCATGCCCGGCACTCCCGGCACGCGACCCGTGAGGTAGGCGATCGTGAAGTCGTACGCCGCCTGCATGAGTCCGAGGAACGTGGCGGAGAAGGACAGGGCACCGTGCGGCCAGGCGTTGTGAGCCGCGCCGAAGAGGCCAGGCGGAAGGATGCTCGCCTCGTCGGGCACGAAGACGTTGGTCAACACCATGTCGCGGCTCACGGTCCCCCGCATGCCCATCGGGTCCCACTCGCCCTGGAATTCGACCCCGGGCGCGTCCTTCGGGATCGCGAGGTAGAGCGTACGGTCGATCCAGGGGCCCGACCCGACCAGGAGGGCGGGCGTCGCAAAATAGTCGGCTGCCCCGGCCAGCGACACGAAGAACTTCCGCCCGCTGACCACGTATCCGCCGGAGACCCGTTCCGCGCGAGTCCCGAAGCGCCGCCCGCCCGCCTTGACCTGGTCCGCCGCACCCTGCTCGACCGGCTCGCTGTGAGGCTGACCGTACACGACGCCGCGCTCGATGACCTCGCGGAACATCCGCGCCCGCCGCTGCTCGTGCAGGGCACGCGCCTCGTCGGAGAGCGGCATCTGGTCGGCGACCTCGCCCACCTTGAGCATGGTCGTCGTGTGCATGTTGTAGCAGAGCGCGGTCGAGGCGTTGCCCTGCGCGATCTGCTCGGCGACGAGGCAGTAGGACTCGAAGCCCGCGCCCAGGCCGCCGTAGGCCTCCGGGACGCACAGGGCGAGTAGACCCGCGTCGCGGAGATCCCGGAAATCCTCGAATGGGAACGACGCTTCGCGGTCGTGCTTGGCCGCGCGCGGCGCGATGCGCTCGACCGTGAGCCGCCGGGCACGATCGACGAGTTCGACCTGCCGAGGCGTCAGGCTGAGGTCCATCCCCGCTCGCAGGAGACCGGGCGAGGCTGCGTGTGCCAGCGATGCGACGCCGCCGCGCGTCGTCTGGATCGAGAAGGAGCCACGACTCCTCTAGTTGAGCACTTGCCCGAACTGCAGCGAGACAAGGGCATCGAAAGCGACACCAGCTTTGGCAAGAAGGCCCAGGTCAGCCAGCTTGGTGAAGTTGCCGGGCCGTTCACGCTGGGACTGATCTCCGCTCGTCGGCGACAACACGCGACCGCTCCCGAGGAACGGCGCCGGCGAGGATTGTACCAAACTGTGGAGTTTGAAGACGGCCTGGCGTTCGAGTGGCCTGAGCGACGGAAGTATTAGAGCAGATTGTTCGAACTGTGAGGCGTATCTGGTGTCCATGATACCCACGCCGCCCTAACCTCCCGCCCAGCGTACGCCGACCCTCCCCGGGACCCGCGGCCGCATCGCTCCCCCTGCTCGTCTGACCGGCAGGCCTCACATCGTGACTGCCACGAGCCTCCGCACGACCTCCATGAGGGCCACCGGTAGCCGCTCCGGGCGCTGGAGGAGTGCGTAGCCGCCGCGACCGAAGATCGACGGGAGATACGCCGGCGCCTCACGGTCCACGGTCAGGCAGAAGGGCACGATACCCTGGAGGCGAGCCTCGGTCACCGCCCGGCGGGTGTCTTCAATTCCGTAACGGCCCTCGTACTCGTCGACGTCGTTCGGCTTTCCGTCCGACAGGACCAGGAGCAGTTGGTGCCGGACCCCCTGGCTGGCGAGAAGGGCGGTCGCGTGACGAATGGCGGCGCCTGCTCTGGTGTAGCGATCGGGCTCGAGCGCGGCAATCCGGCGCCGAGCCTCCGTGCCCACCGTCTCGTCGAAGCGCTTGATGGCGAGCACGCGAACCTCGTCCGGGCCATGTCCGGAGAAGCTCAGGATGGCGTGCCGATCCCCGAGGGCCTCGAGGGCTTCGAGGAGGACGACCAGGGCTTCCTTCTCGACGTCGATGATCCGGGCGCTGCCCCCGACCCAGCTATCGGTCGATGCGCTGATGTCGATCAGGAGGGCGATGGCAAGGTCGCGCCGGCCCGGCCGCTCGGCCGTGTACAGGCGATCATCCCCGGACTGTCCCGCTCGCCGGTCTGCGAAGGCCGTGACGCAGGCGGAGAGGTCCAGATCGTCTCCGTCCGTCTGTCGACTGAGTCGCAGGCGGCAAGGCCGGAGGCCGTCGAAGCGCCGGCGGACCTGGCGCACCAGCGCCGCGTGCCGGGTCATGACCCGGTCAATCCACTGCTGTGCTCCGGCGGGTGCGGTCGCGGGCCACACTACGGCGCCGTGGGCGCGGTAGGCGCCGGTGCGATAGTCCCACTCAGGATAGACGATGCCCGCGCCGACGGACCAGGGCTCGACCGCACCAGCCGCCCGCGCCACTGTCCCCCCGTCACTCTCCAGAACCTCGCGCGGCGCACCCGGGGTCCAGACGATCCGCGCAGCGGACAGCTCCGAGAACGAGTCGGCCAGACTCTCAGGATCCGCGGCCTCATCGCAATCGGCGGGTCGGCGGAGTCCCATCGGGTCTTCGACGCTCTCCATGGGCTCATCGAGCCGTACCATCCACATGCCCAGGCTCTCGTCTTCCTCGTCATCGCCGGCTTCGCGAATCGCAGGCTGGTGGCGAAGGGTGGCGCTCCGATAGCGCGCGGGTTCTGATGCGACACACTCTGTATCCGTCTCCGCGTGGGCTGTCCCCGGGACGGCGGCCTCGAAGCGACCCCAGAGGGACACCGTCGCGACACCGCGGTAACGTCCACCCCCCGACCGCATACGTCGGGCCATGTCCTGCGCCCAAGCCCGAGACCCGGATGGCGTCGTCGTGAACGGAAGGTTGGGAGCGCGCGCCGAGGGTTCCGCGGAGAGGACCTCATAGACGAGGCGCTCGACGGCGCACTCCATTGGGGTCTGTCGGGCGTTCGGTGGACGCTCGGCGAGAGCTGCGGCTCTGGCCACACGGAGATCCGCCGCCAGGCCCGGAAAAGCGCTGGCGATCGCCCGGTCGATAGCGACGGCCTCGGCCAGGAAATAGAGGTCTCGCTCGAGCGAATCGGGGCGTGGGTCTCGCGGAGCGTGGCCGGGCGTACCGCGGGCCGCCCGGGCCGCTTGCTCGACGGCCAGGAGACGATATGTAGCCAGGGCGCGCGTCTCTCCCTCGGGCGCGTCGAGCGTCCGTGGGAGCCAGATACGGGCCCCGTCGGTCGAGGCAGTGGCGGTTCGCGGCGCGAGGTGGCGGGGCGCGCGTCCCATGAGCCGCGCGAGCCACACGGGAGCAGGAGGCGGATCGGCGGGAACGATTGGCGGCGCCTCCGCGTAGAGCGCGCCGAGAAACAGCTCGAGCCGCTGCTTGATGCGGCTCAGCGGCAACACGGATCGCCCGTCCGGCGGGGAGCGACGCCGCCAGAGGTCGCGCGCGGCGCTGGTGGCCAGCCGCGCTCCCTCGATCAGCAAGCCTTCCGGTTCGGCCATTGCGGGCTACAGCACGGCGGCAATCACATCGTGAATCGCGCCGAGGAGATCGCGGTCGTCGGTAAGCGGCGCAGCCACCGCGGTGCGACACGCGTCCCTGGGCGACACGCCGCCGGCGATCAAGCGCGCCGCGGACACCAGCAGGCGCGTGCTCGGCACCTCCGGCAGGCCGCGGTCCCGGAGCTGACGGAGGCGGCCGGCGAGCGCGACTAGACCGGCTCCCGTCGCGTGATCCACGCGGCCTTCGTGGACAACGATCCGCGTCTCGAGCTCGGGCGGCGGGAAGTCGAACTCGAGAGCCACGAAGCGCTGCCGGGTGCTGCTCTTGAGGTCCTTGAGGATGTGCTGATAGCCCGGGTTGTAGGAGACGATGAGCTGGAAGGCCGGCGGCGCCTCGATGATCTCGCCGGTCTTGTCGATCGGCAGCACGCGGCGATCGTCGGTGAGGGGATGGATCACCACGATGGTGTCCTGTCGCGCCTCGACGATCTCGTCGAGGTAGCAGAGCGCGCCCGCCCGCACCGCGCGCGTCAGGGGCCCGTCCTGCCAGACCGTTTCGCTCGCTTGCACGAGATAGCGCCCGATCAGGTCGCTGGCCGACAGGTCGTCGTGGCAGGCCACTGTCACGAAGGGCCGGCTGAGCCGCCAGGCCATGTGCTCCACGAAGCGGGTCTTCCCGCAGCCCGTCGGCCCCTTGAGCATGACCGGGAGGCCGCTCGCATGGCAGGCCTCGAAGACCGCCACCTCCCGGCCCAGGGGCAGGTAGAAAGGCTCCTCGATCGGCGGCGGGTGGATGCCGTCGGCGGCGGCGAGCCGAGCGGGGAGCCCGGTGACGGGCACTGCGGCGTCCATGAAACGCGGCGCTCAGCTCGCCGAGCGCGCGCTCGCGAGGTCTCCGGCCTCCTCCCTCCCCGCACTGGGACGCCCGGCCAAGAAAAAGAAATCCCAGAGGAAAAGCGCGACGCCCAAGACGTAGAGCGTCCCGGTGGCCACGAGCATGAGGAAGTGGACCTGGAGCTTCAGTTGCGTATCGAGATAGCCGATGCCGAGGATTCGCTCGAGATAGGTTTGCGTCAACCCGGCCGCGGCGAAAGCCATGGTCATCCCGAACATCCCCGCCACCTGGAGCCAAAACGCCCAGGATCCCGCCGCGGTCTCGCGCGACTCCTGGCCGCCGGTGAGGCCCGGGAGGGCGTAGGTGATCATCCCGAGCACGATCATCACATAGGCGCCGAAGAACGCCATGTGGCCGTGCATGGGGGTGATGAGGGTGCCGTGCGTCCACTTGTTCACCGCCGGCCACGTGTGGGCGAGGCCGAGAATGCCGGCGCCGAGCGCCGAGAAGACCGCGCTGCCAATGGTCCAGTGGAGCGCCATGGTGTTCGGATGGGCGAGACCGGAGCGCCGCATGGCGTAGTAGGCGTACATCGCCATGGCGAAGAAGGACAGGGGCTCGAGCGCGCTGAAGAACCCTCCGAAGACCAGCCAGTACCGAGGCACTCCGATCCAGTAGTAGTGGTGCGCGGTGCCCAGGATCCCCGAGATGAACGTGAGGCCGACGATCACGTACAGCCACTTCTCCATCACCTCGCGGTCGGCCCCGGAGAGCCGGATGAGGAGATAGGCGAGCAGTCCGCCCTGGATCATCTCCCAGACGCCTTCGACCCAGAGGTGCACGGTCCACCACCGATAGAAGATGGTCACCGTGTAGTTGTCGAACTCGAGGAGCGCGGGGAGGTACAGGAGCGCCGTGCAGGCCAGGCCCGCCACCAGCACGCCCTCGGTCGTCGTGAGCCGGCCGCCCGCCCGGATGGTCATGAAGAGGTTGTAGAGGAACATCAGCATCACGATCACGATGACGATCTTGAGCGGGAACGGTTGCTCCAGCAGCTTGTTCCCCGCGCTCCAGCCAAAGACGTACCCGACGACCGCGGTGACGCCCATCGCCGTCCAGATCACGAGCTGCACGTAGGCGAGGCGGACGCTGTAGAGCTCGACACGCGATTCCTCGGGCACCACGTAATAGGCCGCCCCCATGAAGCCCGTGATGACCCACACGAGCAGCAAGTTGGTGTGGATCACCTTCGTGACGTCGAAGGGCAAGATGGCGATGAGAGGGTCCGGCCCGAGGTACTTGGCCGCGGACAAGAGCCCGAACACCATCTGCAGACCGAACAGCAATAAGGCCACGACGAAGTACGGATACGCCACCCGCTGGGAGCGATATCTCATCGCACGAGCCCTCTCACTTCAAGCTGAGGAGATAGGCCACGATCCGGTCGACCTGCTCCGGCTTCAGCGTCTGTGCGTAATCGGGCGGCATCAGCGAGCGGCCTCCGGCCGAGTAGGTGGGGCCGGTGAGCACATACGCGTTCGGGTTGACGATCGATTCGTGGATGTACCCGGCAGCGTCCTTCGCCCCGCCGTGGTAGTCAGAGGCCTTGATCCGAGCCTCGGCGGTGGAGGCGATACCAGCCAGGGTAGGCCCGACGATGTTCACGCCGGGGGCCACCGAGTGGCAGGCTGCGCATCCTGGCGGAGTGGCGTTGAACAGGACCCGGCCCAGCTCCACGGGGTCGTTGGAAGCGGGTTGAAGCGTCGGAGCGCCGACATTGGCGCCGGGGACAGCGGAGCCTCTCACGAGGATCGGCCGCGGAGGCCAGCCCTGAGTATCGATCCGGCCCACCCACGTCAGGAAGGCGATGACGTCGGCGATCTGCTGATCGGTCAGGTTCTGGTTCGGCATGAGCCGGCCGTCTCGTTGCTCCGAGTAGAACTTCGCCGGATCCTTCAGGAACTCCCTGAGATAAGCGTCGCCCCGCTGCGCGGCGATCTGGGTGAGATCGGGCGCGTAGTATGCCCCCTCGCCGAGAAGCGTGTGGCAGTTGGTGCAGTTCTTGCGATGCCAGACCTGCTTCCCCGCGATCACGGACGCGTCAATTGCCGCCGAGTTGGTCAGTTTCGGGATCTGTCGGTGACTGTCGATCGTGAGGCCGACGAAGATGAGCGCGCTCGCCAGCGTGCCGATGACGAAGAAGAGGCGCGTACCCCGTTTGGTCATGGCGGGCTCGGCCTCGAGGGAAGGTTGCCGGCCCGACGGATCGTCGAGACGGCGGCGACCACGAACGCCGCGAGGCCACCGAGCGCTGCCCCGAGGGCGAGGACATCGGCGGCGAGGAGGAACTGGAGCCGCGCCATGACGAGCGCGAGCGCCGCGGAGAGCGCGCCGGACGCCACGATCACCCGCATGGCGGGAGGCTCACACGCCGATCCGGTGGAAGTTCGCGATGGCGATCCAGCCGGTGTATAGCGTCGCCACCGCCATGAGCGCGAGGACGACCCAGGCCAAGGCCCTCACCAAGGGCCAGGAACCCTGCCGATCGCTTGTCATGGAGCCTCCCGCGACCTCGTTGTCCGGGACACTCAATCAGCCCGTCATCCAGTCCGCAACCAGGATCTTGGTGACGGGATCAGGGGCCGGCAGCAGTGTCTCAGCGCGGCCTCGCCCTTGTCAACTTCCGCAGCGATCGGGGTGCGCGCCTACGCCTGGTCTTCGGCACGACGGGGACGGCGACGAAAGGCAGCTTCATAAATCATCGGAACCGCCCCGGCCTGCAGCGTCCCAGGGCGCGGACGGTTGTACTCCGTGAGCGGAATGTCCGGATCCCGAGCGAAGCCGGCGGCGTCGAGCTCGTCGATGAGCTGCGATTCCGTGAGAAAGCACTGGGGTTGTCCCGAGAACTGTGTGAAGACGAAGGGCTCCCCTTGAACGGGCGTCGCCTCCGCTCGCAAGGTATTTCGAGAAAAGGTGAACACGAATAGACCCGCGTCCGGCTTGGCGACGCGGGCCGCCTCCCGCACGGCCTGCCGGAACTCCGCCGTGGAACGCGCGAGGTTCCAAATGCCGTGGGCGATCACGAGATCGACACTCTGGCGGCGCGCAGGAATCTGATCCATGGCCGCGAGAATCAGATGAAGACGGTCGCCGATTCGCTCCTGGTGGGCCCGCTGCGCGGCCGCGCCGAGCATGGGCCACGACAGGTCGACGCCGATGACGTCCCAGCCGAGCTGGATCAGCGGTATCGCATTTCGCGCCGCGCCGCACCCGACATCGAGCACGTACGCCCTGCCGCGCAGCCGCCGCCGCTCGCGCTCGGCGAACCGCAACAGGACAGCGTTCGGCGCCGACTGCGCGAACCCGGCGACCATCTCTGGCGTGCTCCATCCGGAGCCGGCACGAGGATCCACGGGACCTCAGGAGCGAATCATGGTCAGCAGCATCTTGAATCGAGAGACCGCCTTCAGCGCGTGCGGCTGATGCGCAGGCATGAGGATCATCTCGCCCGCGCGTACACGATGCGGCTGGCCGGCAACCGTAATCGCCGCTTCCCCGTCCAGAACCTGGACCAGGGCATCGTAGGGCGTCGTATGCTCGCTCAGCTCCTGGCCGGCGTCGAAGGCGAAGAGCGTGACGTTGCCGGTCTCCCGCTTGATGACGATCCGGCTGACCACCGCTCCATCCTGGTACGACGCGAGGTCGACGACGCGATGCACTTCCGCTCGATCACTCACAGATTCCCTCCCCTGACGACCGGTCACCGACTAGGGTACACGGGTCACGGACGGCCTGTCATTGGGCCGTTGAGACGCGTAGAGTTGAGGAGCGATGACAGACCCGACGTCGGCCGACATCTTGGAAGTCCTCCGCGAGGTGGTCGATCCCGAGATCGGGATGAACATCGTGGACCTCGGCCTTGTGTACAAAGCGGACGTGGTCGATGGTCACGTTCATGTCGCGCTGACGATGACGTCTCCCGCGTGTCCGCTCGGGGAGTCGATCACCGAGGAATCGAAGGCGGCGATCCAGCGGCGTGTTCCTGACGTCCGCTCGGTCGACGTGGACCTCGTGTGGGAGCCGCCGTGGCGGCCCTCGATGATGTCCGACGCCGCCCGCAAGCAACTGGGCTGGACGTAACCGGCGAAGGGAACCGACAACCCGTGCTGGCGCGACGCCGATGGCTGCCGCGAGCGCGCCTTCCCCTCATGGCGCTCGGCATGCTGGCCCTCCTCGGCGCGCTCGACGGCGGCCTCGTCCGGCTCGGATGGGGCCTGCCCGTCACCCCTTCACTCGCGGCGTTTCACGGTCCGCTGATGGTGTCAGGGTTTCTCGGCACCGTCATCGGGCTCGAGCGTGCCGTTGCGCTCGGACGTCTCTGGGCGTATGTCGCTCCTCTGGCGACTGGCCTCGGGGGCTTGGGGCTCGCTATGGGATGGCCGGGCGGGATCTGGTTGCTGACCCTCGGCAGCGTGGTCATGACGGTCGTCTTCGCTGCGATCGTGATGCGCCAGCTGGCCCTCTTCACGATCGTCATGGCCGCGGGAACCCTCTGCTGGCTCACGGGACAGTCACTCTGGCTGGTGGGATGGCCGATCCATCGCGTTGTGTTCTGGTGGATCGGCTTTCTCGTCCTGACGATTGCCGGCGAGCGCCTAGAGATGACGCGCCTGCTCCGGCTCGGCATCACGCCCCGCGTGGCGTTTCTCGCCGCGGCCGTCACGCTCGTTGTTGGGCTCGCAGTCATCTCTGTGGCCCCCGATGGCGGCGTTCGACTCGCGGGTGTGGCCCTGATCGGGCTTGCGGTATGGCTCGGGGTCTTCGACATTGCGCGGCGCACGGTCCGGCAGTCCGGGCTGACGCGCTTCATCGCAGTAACGTTGCTCTCTGGTTACGTGTGGCTCGGCGCCGCCGGCATCCTGGCGCTCGGCTCTGGCGCGGTCGCGGCCGGCGGACGATACGACGCGATGCTTCATGCGGTCATGCTCGGCTTCGTTTTCTCGATGATCTTCGGCCATGCACCGATCATCTTCCCAGCGGTGCTCGGCATCGGTGTCGCGTATCGTCCGGCGTTCTACGCGCATGTGGCGATGCTGCACGTGTCGCTGCTCCTCCGGATCACCGGAGATCTCGCACCGTGGCCAGCCGCCCGCGCCTGGGGTGGGCTCCTGAATGGCATCGCCATCGTCGTCTTCCTCGCCAACACGGCGTACAGCGCGCTGGCGCCGCGCGCAACCGCGTCGCCAGCACCGGCCCGCCGGTCATGATCACCACGACAGGAGCTCGGCACTCTCTCTTCGTCAAGGGCCTCGACGCCTTCGACTTCAAGCATCACCGCTTGCCCCCCGGGCGTGATCCCGCTTTCCCCCGGACAGCAACGACGCGCATTCGCCCGCCGAGTCGGCGGTCGGGGCGATTGCCCTCACCGCAGATTGAGATGGTCGCGGGTCTCACGTAAGATTGGCCAAATCTCGTCATCGACGTCGTCCCCGCCCGGGTGGGAGTTCGATTTCGGCGTGGGCTTCAGGCTGACTTCGAGCGTCATCGTCAAGAGATCCTGGGCTGCCGCATCGACCGGAGGAGCGGCCACCGCCGCTCGGGAGTGGAGTGTGAGGCTCGGGGACAATCGAGTGCTGGCGCGCACCGAGCTCCCGGCCCTGCTCGAGAGCCTCATGTCGAGGGGGTACCGGGTCATCGGGCCGACGATCCGCGACGGCGCCATCGTCTACGACGAGATCCACGCCGTCTCCGATCTCCCGGAGGGGTGGACGGATGAACAGGACGCCGGGCGATACCGCCTGACGCGACGGAGCGACGCTGCGCTCTTCGGGTATGCGGTGGGCCCGCAGTCCTGGAAGAAGGAGCTTTTCCTGCCCAGGCTCCGGCTCTGGCGGGCCACCCGAAACGAGGCCGGCGTCGCGATCGACGCGTCCGCTCCCGAGGCAACGTCGCAGGCCTTCCTCGGCGTGCGCTCGTGCGAGATCCATGCGCTGGCGATCCAGGACCGGGTCTTCCTGGAGACGGATGGCGTGTACCGGTCGTTGCGAGAGCGCGCGTTCGTGGTCGCGGTGAACTGCGGGCAGGCCGGGGGAACCTGCTTCTGCGTGTCGATGTCCACCGGACCGAAGGTCGCCGCCGGGTTCGATCTGGCGATGACCGAGGTCGTCGCGCCGGACCAGCACTACTTCGTCGTCGAGGCCGGCAGCGAGCGCGGGCTGGCGGTGCTGGCGGATCTCGAGACGCGCCCTGCGGGTCCGGGCGAGCTGGCCGAGGCAGGTCGAGCCACCGACCGCGCAGCGAGCCAGATGGGGCGGCAGATGGACAGCGGCGGCGTGCGGGATCTCCTCGCGAGGAACCGCGAGCATCCGCGCTGGGACGAGGTGGCCGCGCGCTGCCTCACCTGCGCCAACTGCACCCTCGCGTGTCCGACCTGCTTCTGCAGCAACGTCGAGGACGTGTCCGACCTCACGGGGCAGCACGCCGAGCGCTGGCGCACGTGGGACTCGTGCTTCACCCTGGACTTCTCCTACCTGCACGGCGGCAGCGTTCGCAAGACCACGAAGAGCCGCTACCGCCAGTGGATCAGTCACAAGCTGTCGACCTGGTACGACCAGTTCGGCACCTCCGGCTGCGTCGGCTGCGGCCGATGCATCACGTGGTGTCCGGTCGGCATCGACATCACCGAGGAAGTCCGCGCGATCGCCGAGAGCGAGGCTGGCCGTGGAACGGCTTGACGCGGTCCTGGCCGAGCATCCCTTCTTCCGTGGGCTCAAGGACGAGTATCTCGACCTGATCGCGGGCTGCGCCGCCAACGTGCACATCGAGGCGGGCCAGACCCTCTTCGCGGAGGGGGATCCGGCCGACCGCTTCTGGGCGGTGAGGCACGGGAGCGTCTCGGTCGAGATCCATGCGCCGGACCGGGGGTCGCTCGTGGTGCAGACGCTTGGTCCCGGCGAGATCCTCGGCTGGTCGTGGCTCTTTCCCCCGCACATCTGGAAGTTCGATGCCCGCGCGCGCGAGGCGGTGCGCGCGACGGTGTTCGATGGCGCCTGCCTCCGGGACAAGTGCGACGCCGATCCGGCCCTGGGCTACGAGCTGATGAAGCGGCTGGCCCGGGTCGTGACTCACCAGCTCGAGATGACCCGTCTTCAGCTCCTGGATCTGTATGGCGCCAAGCCTCGCGCCTAGCCCGGCGTCGCTCCTTCCCCGCTTCGTGCCCGTGCGGCGCGTGCGCCGGGAGCTGCGCGATACCTGGACCCTCGAGCTGGACGCCGGTGTCCCGGACGGGGTCGCGCCGTTCCAGCCCGGCCAGTTCAACATGATCTACGCGTTCGGCGTGGGCGAGGTCGCGATCTCGATCAGCGGCGATCCCGCCCGCCCGGACTCGCTCGCGCACACGGTCCGCTCGGTGGGCGCCGTGACGCGCGCGATCACCTCCGTGAAGAAGGGCGGCGTGCTCGGCCTTCGGGGGCCGTTCGGCAACGCCTGGCCGGTGGCCGAAGCCGAAGGGCGCGACGTCGTGGTCGTCGCGGGCGGGCTCGGACTGGCGCCCCTTCGCCCGGTGATGTACGCGGTCCTCGCCGCGCGGGAGCGCTACGGCCGCGTGGTGCTGCTGATCGGCGCGCGCACCCCCGCCGACCTCCTGTTCAGCCGCGAGCTGGAGCGCTGGCGCGGTCGCTTCGACATCGAGGTTCGCGTCACCGTCGATGCCGCGCCTCCCGACTGGAATGGGGAGGTCGGGCTGGTGACCGCGCTGATCGCCCGCGCGAGCTTCGATCCGGCCCGGGCCATCTCGTTCGTCTGCGGCCCTGAGGTGATGATGCGATTCGTCGCCGCCGAGCTCGTCCAGCGCGGT
>Ga0335077_10002038_pt1 | contig 24124 bp, 18 predicted proteins | sample Lox_Sample_31_FD_207151 | JGI IMG/M metagenome (GOLD analysis project Ga0335077, IMG submission 207151) | Soil microbial communities from Loxahatchee National Wildlife Refuge, Florida, United States - Lox_Sample_3.1 | ecosystem: Environmental > Terrestrial > Soil > Wetlands | place: USA... | reverse complement strand
CAGGGATGCGCCGGGCATCGGCTGGACGTCGATCAGCTCGCCGCGCGCGAACTTCCCTTTGCCGATGGGAATCGGCCACCAGGCGTGGGCGTGCATGAGCCGGCTGACCGACCCGGCGCCGCGCCTGCCCGGCGTGGCCACGACCGGGTAACTGGCGTCCTCGCCTGCCGGGGCGGGTGCAAGGGACACCGGGACCCAGTCCTCGACATCGGGTGAGGAGACCCAGTCACACGCGAGCTGCGCGCGCTGCCACACCCGGTCCGCGGGCTGCCTGCCCTGCAGCGCGGCGAGCAGAGGGGCGGCGAACAGCTCGAAGATCACCGCGGCGGCGAGCGGGTAGCCAGGGATCCCGATCACCGGGACGGCCGCCGCACCCCGGCCGGCGGGCGCTGGGCCAGGCAGAGCGTAGCCGAGCAGCACCGGGTGGCCCGGCCGGACCGCGACACCCCTGACGGCCAGGCCACCGGCCCGGGCGAGCACGGCGGCGGTGTGATCGCTGCGCCCGGCGCTGGAGCCCGCGATGACCAGCACGAGGCCGGCCATGAGCGCGGCGCGCCGGATCTCGGCGGCGATCGCGTCCGGGTCGTCGGGCTGCACGTCGCTGACGAGCGGCCGGGCGCCGGTCTCCTTGGCCCGGGCGGCGAGCAGGAGCGAGTTGCTGTCGGTGACCTCGCCGGGCCCGAGCGCCGACCCGGCCGGCCGGATCTCATCCCCGGTCGGGATGATCGCGGCGACGGGCCGCCGCGCGACCTCCAGCGTGGCGTGCCCGGCCGCGGCGGCGGCGGCCAGATCGGCCGGGCGCAGCCGGTGGCCGGCGCCGATGAGCAGCTCGCCGGCCGGGAAGTCCTCGCCGGTGGCGCGCACGTTCAGCCCGCGTGGCGCCGGGCCGGTGATCTGGGCACTGCCGTCGGCGCCGAACTGGACCCGCTCGCGCTCCACCACCGTGTCCATGCCCGCCGGCATCAGGTCGCCGGTATCGACCCAGGCGAACGCGGGGGCGGCCAGTTGCCACACGCCGACGGCAGCGGGGGCAGCCTTGATCGCGATGCCGTCCATGGCGGCGCAGTCGGCACGCGGCGAGGGCCAGCGGGCACGGACCGGGGCGGCCGTCACCCTGCCGAGCCCGTCGCGCACCGGCACCTGCTCCGCCGCGGGCATAGCGCGCCAGCCCGCGGCCGCGCACGCGTCCATCCACTGCGCGTAGGCGGCCGCCGGGCTGGGCCTCGGATCGCTGGCGGCTCCGCGCGGCATGCTCCACATTAAAGCGGGGCGCGGGGCCACCGGATAGCGCGGCAGCGGCGGGCCGGGCTGCCGGATAGCGCGGCACCCGCGGGCCGGTCTGCCGGATAGCGCTGCCGGATAGCGCGGCACGCGCGGCCGGCCGCCGGATGACGCGGCAGCGGCGGGCAGCCCTCAAATCCGGAGAGGCCGGGCCCGGCTCACCGGCCCGCTCGGGCCGATAGCCGGTGCGCCCCGGTGTAGACATTCATCGACGGGCCGCGCAGGAAGCCGACCAGGGTGAGGCCCGCCTCCTCGGCCAGGTCGACGGCGAGCGAGGACGGCGCGGACACGGCGGCGAGCAGCGGGATGCCCGCCAGCACCGCCTTCTGGACCAGCTCGAACGAGGCGCGGCCGCTGACCAGCAGGACGCAGCCGGCCAGCGGCAGCCGGCCGTCCAGCAGCGCCCAGCCGACCACCTTGTCCACCGCGTTGTGCCTGCCCACGTCCTCGCGGACGGCAAGCAGCTCGCCGTCGGCGGTGAACAGGCCGGCGGCATGCAGGCCGCCGGTGCGCGAGAACACCCGCTGCGCGTCGCGCAGCCGGTCCGGCAGCGTGGCCAGCATCTCCGGCGCGAAACGTGCGGGATCCCCCGCCAGCGGCGCGTGCGGCAGGACGCAGATGTCGGCGATGCTCGCCTTCCCGCAGACGCCGCACGCGCTGGTGGTCATGAAGTTGCGCCGCGCTCCCGGCGCCAGCTCGACGCCTGCGGCCAGGGTCACATCGGCGATGTTGCCCATGTCGTCGTGGCCGGCGTGCCCGCAGGAAGTCCCGTCGCAGAGCTTGATCTCGGCGATGTCCGCCGGTGAGCGGATCACTGCCTCACCCACCAGGAACCCGGCCGCCAGCTCGAGGTCGTCGCCGGGGGTGCGCATGGTCATGGTCAGCGCCGTGCCGTCGACCCTGATCCCGAGCGGCTCCTCCCCCGCGAGGAAGTCGGCGCGGGGCGCGCTGCCACCGGGCCGGCCGTCGCCGGGCAGCGTGATCCGCAGCACACGCCGCCGCGCCGTCCGCCCTGACAAAACGGCCCGCCTTCCGCCTCGCCGTCCCTTCCCGACAGGGTACGCATGTGGCCAACCGCTATTAATATCGCGGTACGATATGTCCTGTGACCGGCTTGGCTGCTCAGCATGTACCGGTCCGCTAACGACATGGACCCGGTTTGAGTACCCACGGTAGTCTCAATGTGTCGGCAGTTGCTCGTCAGGAAGGTGCGCACGATGAGCAGACAGGTACGGCTGACCGAGCCGCTCGTCCGGGACAACGGCAGGCTGCGGCCCGCCTCCTGGGACGAGGCCCTCGACCGCGCGGCAGCGGGTTTCGCGGCCGCCAGGGAGCGGGACACGACGAAGTCGTTCGGCATGTTCAGCTGCTCGAAGGCCACCAACGAGATGAACTACATGGCCCAGAAGTTCACCCGGGCCGTGATGGGCAGCAACAACATCGACAGCTGTAACCGAACTTGACACGCTCCTAGCGTCGTCGGTCTGGCGGCTGTGTTCGGGGCTGGTGGCGGCACCAGCTCCTACCGGGAGGCGGAAGACGCCGACCTGCTCGTCATGTGGGGCTCGAACGCGCGCGAAGCGCACCCGATCTTCTTCCACCATGTGCTGAAGGGCGTCCGGAACGGCGCCCGGCTGTACGCGGTGGACCCGCGGCGGACCTCGTCGGCGCAGTGGGCCGACGCCTGGCTCGGCATCGATGTCGGGTCGGACATCTCGCTGGCGAACGCCATTGCCCGGGAGATCATCCAGGCCGGCCTGGCGAACGAGGCGTTCATCAACCGGGCCACCACCGGTTTCGAGGCGTACGCGGCGGCCGTGAAGCCCTACACGCTGGAGCGCGCCGAGCGCGACACGGGCGTGCCCGCCGACCTCATCCGGCGGCTGGCGCACGACTACGCCCGCGCCGACCGGGCGCAGATCTGCTGGACGCTCGGCATCACCGAGCACCATAACGCGGCCGACAACGTGTTCGCGCTCATCAACCTGGCCCTGCTCACCGGGCACGTGGGCCGGTACGGATCCGGGCTGGTCCCCCTCAGGGGCCAGAACAACGTGCAGGGCGGCGGCGACATGGGGGCCATCCCCAACAAGCTGACCGGGTTCCAGGACATCGAGACCAACACCGAGGCCCGGGCCCGGTTCGAGGCCGTCAACGGCGCGCCGATCCCGCCCAAGCGAGGCTGGCACCTGTCGCTCATGTTCGAGGCGATGGAGCGGGGCGAGCTCACCGCCTGCTACAACATCGGCGAGAACCCGCTGCGCTCCGAGGCCGACACCGGCCGGGCCCGCAAGCTCCTGTCCGGCCTTGAGCACTTCGTGGTGCAGGACATGTTCCTCACCGGCACCGCCGAGCTCGCCACCGTGGTGCTGCCGGCCACGGCCACCTGGTGCGAGGCCGAGGGGACGGTGACCTCCAGCGAGCGCCGGGTGCAGCGGGTGCGCAGGGCGCTGGAGCCGCCGCCCGGGGCACGCGACGATATCGAGATCATCTGCGAGATCGCCCGCCGCCTCGGCACCGACTGGGGCCACCCGTCCGCCGAAGAGGTCTGGAACGAGCTGCGCACCCTGTCCCCGATGCACGGGGGGATGAGCTATCAGCGGCTGGAGGAGCTCGGCGGCATCCAGTGGCCATGCCCCGACGAGCAGCACCCGGGCGAGCTGTTCCTGCACGCGCGGCTGTGGGAGGAGGACCCGGCCAGGCGCGGGGCGCCCGCCCCGTTCACGCCGGTGGAGCAGGACCCGCCGGTGGACGAGCTGTCGCCGGAGTTCCCGATCCGGCTCACCACCGGGCGCAGGCTGGACTCGTTCAACACCGGCGTGCAGTCGGGGAAGTACGCGACGCCGCTGCGGCGGCCGGAGACGCTCGACCTCTCGCCCGAGGACGTGGGACGGCTCGGCCTGGCCGAGGGCGAGGTGGTGCGGGTATCGTCGCGGCGGGGGTCGCTGGAGGTGCCGGTTCACATCGACGAGGTGCTCCGGGCCGGGCTCGCCTTCATGACCCTGCACTTCCCCGACCAGGTCGCCACCAACGTGCTCACGCTGGATGCCTGGGACCCCAAGTCGGGGACGGCCGAGTTCAAGGCGACGGCGATCCGGGTGGACAAGCTGAACGCCCCCGCCCCCGGGGGCGCCGAGACCAAGCACGCGGAGGCGAGCACCTAGTGGATCTGCGGCTCGGGGTCGCGGCGGCCGCGACCGATGAGGAACGCGCGGCCATCGCCTCGGCCCTCGGGCCGCCGGAGTCCGGCTGGGACGGCGGGCAGCGCACGGCGGCCGACGGGCACGTCGCCTACGGCGGCCACGCGGCGCGGGCCCGGCGGCACCTGCTGCTGCCGGTGCTGCACGCCGTGCAGGAGCGGATCGGCTGGATCAGCCCGGGCGCGCTCGACCACGTGTGCGCCCGGCTCACCATCCCGCCGGCCGAGGCGTACGGGGTGGCGTCGTTCTACGCGCTGTTCCGCACCACCCCGTCCCCGGCTGCGGTCGTGCACGTCTGCGACGATCTCGCCTGCCGCGTCAACGGCGCGGAGCAGGTGTGCGCGGAGATGGAGCGGCGGTTCGGCGCCGAGGGAACCGGGGCCGGGTCCAACGGCACCGGCGTCGCCTGGCTGCGCAGCCCGTGCCTGGGCCAGTGCGACCGCGGCTCGGCAGCGATGATCCAGCAGGCGGGCGCCGACCCGGCCCGGGCCGGGCTGGCCCCCTTCGATCCCGCGCAGGTCCTGCCGGCGCTGGCCCCCGCCGAGCCCGCCGAGGCCCCGGCGCCGCTGGTCCCGCAGCTGGCAGGCGACCGCTCCGCGCTCCGGCTGCTGCGCCGGGTGGGGCAGATCGACCCGGCATCGCTCGACTCCTACCGCGCGGCCGGCGGGTACGAGATGCTCCGCCGGGCGGTGGGCGCCGGGCCGCAGGCGGTGATCCGGGAGCTGAAGGACGCCAAGCTGCTCGGCCGCGGCGGCGCGGCGTTCCCCATCGCGGTGAAGTGGGAGGCCGTCGCCAGCAACCCGGTCCGGCCGCACTACGTGGTCTGCAACGCCGACGAGTCCGAGCCCGGCACGTTCAAGGACCGGGTGCTGATGGAGGAGGACCCGTACGCCCTGCTGGAAGCCCTCACCGTCATGGGCTACTGCTGCGGGGCGGAACAGGGCTACATCTACATCCGGGGCGAGTACCCGCTGGCGGAGGCGCGGCTGCGGCACGCCGTCGAGCACGCCCGCGCCCGCGGTTTCCTCGGCCCCGACGTGATGGGCGAGGGCTTCGCCTTCGACATCGAGGTCAGGCGCGGCGCCGGCGCCTACATCGCCGGCGAGGAAACCGCGCTGATCAACTCGATCGAGGGCAAGCGGGCCGAGCCGCGCAACAAGCCGCCGTTCCCGGCGCAGGTCGGCCTGTTCGGCAAGCCGACCGCCATCAACAACGTGGAGACGCTGCTGTGCGTGCTGGAGATCCTGCGGATCGGCGGGCCCGCCTTCGCGCAGACCGGCACCGAGGGCTCCACCGGTACCCGGTTGTTCTGCCTGTCCGGCCGCGTCGAGCGGCCCGGCCTGTACGAGCACGAGTTCGGGGTCACGCTGCGCCAGGTGATCGACGCGGCGGGCGGGGTCCGCGGCGGGCGGCCGCTGCGGGCGGTGCTGCTCGGCGGCGCGGCCGGCGCGTTCGTCGGGCCGGACGCCCTGGACACCCCGCTCACGTTCGAGGGGGTGCGGGCGATCGGCGCGACGCTGGGATCGGGCGTCGTGCTGGTGCTCGATGACACCGTGGACCTGACCGACCTGCTGCGGCGGATCGCCCAGTTCTTCCGGGACGAATCCTGCGGGCAGTGCGTGCCGTGCCGGCTCGGGACGGTGCGCCAGGAGGAACTGCTCGGGCGCCTGCTGCGCGGCACCCCGATCGGCTCGGCCGAACGGGAACTCGCGTTGCTGGATGACATCGCCACGGTCGCCCGCGACGCCTCGATCTGCGGCCTGGGCCAGACCGCGGTCGGCGCCGCCGCCTCCGCGGTGCGCCTCGGCCTGATCGGCGGGGCCGGAACCGGTGGAACCGGGAACGGCAGGGCCGGTAACGGCAGCACCGGGACCGGTGGCAACGGGAAGGAGCCGGCATGAGCACGGTGTTCCTGGAGGCGCCCAGGCGGCTGGTGGACGTCACGATCGACGGGACGACGGTCCGCGTCCCCGAAGGCGCCACGCTGCTGGAGGCCTGCCGGCAGCAGGGCGTCGACACGCCCACCCTGTGCTACCTGGAGAACCTCACCCCGGTGAACGTGTGCCGGGTGTGCGTGGTCGAGGTGGAGAAATCCCGGACGCTGGTTCCGGCCTGCTCACGCAAGGCCGAGCCCGGCATGGTCGTGCACACCGACTCCGAGCGGGTGCGCACCAGCCGGCGGATGGTGCTGGAGTTCCTGGCGTCCTCGGTCGACGTGTCGCTGGCCTCACCCGACGTGCGCCGCTGGATGGAGCGCTACGAGGCCGACCCGTCCCGGTACGGCCCGGCGGCCCCGCCGCACGCGGCCGGGGAGCGGGACGTGGCCCGGCCCGGCGAGCACCACGCGACCGCGGGCGACACGGCCGACACGGTCGCCCAGCCGGTGAAGGTCGACAACGACAGCTACGTCCGCGACTACTCGCGCTGCATCCTGTGCTACAAGTGCGTCGAGGCGTGCGGGGAGGACGCGCAGAACACCTTCGCCATCGCGGTGGCCGGCCGGGGTTTCGACGCCCGCATCTCCACCGAGTTCGACGTGGGCCTGCCCGACTCGGCGTGCGTGTACTGCGGCAACTGCATCGGGGTGTGCCCGACCGGCGCGCTGATGTTCAAGAGCGAGTACGACATGCGGCGCGGCGGCACCTGGGACGAGTCCCTGCAGACCGTCACCACCACCATCTGCCCCTACTGCGGCGTGGGCTGCAACCTCGAACTGCACGTGCAGGACAACCGGATCGTCAAGGTCACTTCCCCGCTCGACCACGACGTCGGCAACGGCCACCTGTGCGTGAAGGGGCGGTTCGGCTTCGAGTTCGTCCAGCGCCGGGCCGGCGAGTCCTGACCGCTCCGGCGGGCGGCGAGCCAGATCAGGGTCGGCGGCCTCAGTGCGGGCGGTCGTGTGGTGGAGCAGGGGCGGCGAGCGGGGCCGGGTCAGGCACGGCGGTGCTTTTCGATCAGCAGGAGCAGGTCGGCGAGGAAGTCGTCGCGCTGCCGTTCGAGCTGCTGGACGGGCACGTCGCCGACGGCCTCGTCGACTCCGGTGACGACCAGGTCACGAAGCCGGGGGGTAAGGTCGGGAGCGGCCAGCCGGGTCCAGGGCTCGAGCAGCGCCGGGCCAAAGTGGTCGAGCATGTGGGCCATCCCGCCCTGTCCGCCAGCCAGATGAAACGTCAGCATCGGGCCCATCAGCGCCCACCGCAGCCCTGGCCCGTAGGTGACGGCGTCGTCGATCTGCTGGACGGTCGCCTGCCCGGAATCGATCATGTGCAGGGCTTCGCGCCACAGCGCCTCCTGGAGCCGGTTGCCCACGAAGCCGGGCACCTCGTGGTCCATAGTCAGGCAGACCTTGCCGGTACGGGTGTAGAACCTCTCCGCCCACGCCACGGCGGCCTGGTCGGTGCGGCGCCCGCCGACGATCTCCACCAGCGGTATCAGGTACGGCGGGTTGAACGGGTGGCCGACCACGAACCGCCCCGGCGCCGTGGCCTGGGCGGCCATGTCGCTCATCGTAAAACCGGACGTGCTCGATGAGATGACCACGTCGCGCGGCGTCACCGCGTCGAGCTCGGCGAGCAGCGCGACCTTGACGCCGAGGACTTCAGGGGCGGACTCCTGGATGAACTCCGCGCCGTCTGCTGCCTCGGCGAGGCTGCCCGCGAACCGCAGCCGGTCAGGGGAGGCGCCCGGGGCCAGGCCGAGCCGCCTGAGCACCGGCCAGGCGTCCCCGACGAATGCCGCCAGCCGCTCCGCCGCTCCGGGATCCGGGTCCCACGCGACGACGTCATATCCCATCCGCAGGAAGTGCGCGGCCCAGCCGGCGCCGATGACACCGGTACCGACGATGGCGACAGTCTGGAGCCCCTCCGGGGACGGGTACCCGGCCTCGCTCACCAGCCGACCTGGTCGAGGCCCTTGAGCCCGAGGATCTGGCGGGCCTCGGCCGGCGTCGCCACCTCCAGCGACAGCTCGCCGAGGATGCGCACGATCTTCGCGACCTGCTCGGCGTTGGACTCCGCGAGCCGGCCCTTGCCGATGAACAGGCCGTCCTCCAGGCCGACCCGGACATGCGAGCCCATGCAGGCGGAGGCGGTGATCATGTTGAACTGGTGCCGGCCTGCGCCCAGCACGGACCACTGCAGCGCGTCGCCGAACAGCCGCTCCGCGGTGGTCTTCATGTGCGCGATGTGCTCGACCTCGGGACCGATGCCGCCCATCACGCCCATGATCGTCTGCAGGAAGATCGGCGGCTCCACCAGCCCGAGCTGGTGGTAGTAGGCGAGCGTGTAGAGGTGGCCGACGTCGTAGGCCTCGTACTCGAAGCGGCAGCCGGTGGCCGGCCGCAGGCGCGTCAGCATGTGCTCGATGTCGGCGAACGTGCTGACGAACGGCTCACTCCGGGTGCTCTCGAGGTAGGGCTCCTCCCAGTCGAACTTCCACTGGGCGGCGTACTTCGGGATCATCGGGAAGCTGCCGTAGTTGAACGTGCCCAGGTTGAGAGTGCACAGCTCCGGCTTGGTCTCGTAGATGACTCGCAGCCGGTCCGCCACGCTCATGCCCGTGCCGCCGCCGCTGGTGATGCTGACGACCGCGTCCGTCTCGGCCTTGATCGCCTTGAGGTACTCCAGGAAGACCGCGGGGTCCGCCGTCGGGCTGCCGTCCTTCGGGTCACGGGCGTGCAGGTGGATGACGGCCGCGCCGGCCCGGGCCGCGGCGACCGACTGCGCGACGACATCCTCGACGGTGTAGGGCAGGTGCGGCGACATCGTGGGCGTATGGCCCGACCCCGTCACCGCGCACGTGATGATGACCTTGCGAGCTGCAGCCACCGCGACCTCCGGATATCGTCGGCAGGGGTTGATCACAGGCGGTCAGTGCGGATTATGAGCAATGACCGCACTATACGAAACGGTCCCCCTGGCCCGGAGGTCTGTCAAGCCCTCGCGGGCCCTCAGAGGCGCAGCGCGACTTCGACCGAGGCGGCGGCCTCGATGGCCACGGCTCCGAGCGCCTTGAAGCGCGACGGCGGCATCCGGTCGGCAAACCCCCAGATGCTGAACACGGCGAGCGGCCGGGCATCGCCCTGCCGCAGGACGGGTGCCGACACGCCGCACAGCGCCGGCTCGAGTTCGCCCGCCGACACGGCGTACCCGCGCTCGCGGATCTGGCCGAACTCGGTGAACAGCCGCGAGACATCGGTGACGGTAGCGTCCGTGAAGCCCTCCAGGACCGGGCCGAGCACGCTGCGCGCCTCCTGCTCGGGCAGCCACGCCAGCCAGGCCTTGCCGGTGGAGGTGGCGTGCAGCGGCACGGGGCGGGCCAGCCAGTTGACGGTCAGCACCGCTGGGGGCGCCACCTCGTCCACATATACGAGTCCGGACCGCCGTCCCACGGCGAGGATCGCGGCCTCGCCGGTCTGGGCGCAGATCCGTTCCAGAACGTGATGGGCGCGCCGGACCATCCCGTCTACCCCCGAGGCCGTGGCGAGCCGGGCGACCGCGTAGCCGATCTGGTACCGGCTGCTGGCGGGATCGCGGTCCACCAGGCCGCGGCCCTCAAGCGTGGCGAGCAGCCGCCAGGCGGTCGCGCGGTTGATGCCACAGGCCAGGGCCAACTCGGCGACCGTGCTCCCGCGCGGGGACGCGCCGGCGATGGCGTCCAGCAGCGCAAGCGCCCGCTCGACGGACTGCACCCGCCCGCGCCAGGCGGGGTCCGGGACGTTGTCTGGTGCGCTCACGGACGCGTCCTTGTCAGGTTGACGGCTGATTCGGGCCTGCCTATCGTCGCATAATACGAATTCATGTTGCAGTAGCTGAACACAGCGCCGGTTGAATACAGCGCCGCTCCGGGTTGGGGGGTCGCCGCGTCATGATCGACGCGCCGCTTGCGCTCTACGAGTCCACGGTCCCGGCGGACTGGATCGACTACAACGGCCACATGACCGAGTCCAGCTATCTGCTGCTGGTGGGCAACGCCGCGGACGCCTTCTTCCGGTACGTCGGCATCGATGAGGCCTACCGGGCGGCGGGCCGCTCCCTCTACACGGCCGAGACCCACCTGCATCACCTGCGCGAGGCGGCGCTGGGCGACCGGCTCGCGGTCCCGCTGCAGCTGCTCGACGTCGGCCCGAAGAGCCTTCACCTCTTCCACACGGTGCTTAACGAGGCCACCCGCGAGGCCGTGGCCACGGCGGAGCAGCTGCTGGTGCACGTGGACATGGCCAGCGGCCGGGTGATCCCGATGCCGGAGGAGCTGCACGGCCGGGTGATGGCGATCTGCCGGGCGCACGCCGTGCTGCCCCGGCCGGCCGCGGTGGGGCACGTGATGGGCATCCGCCGGCCCGTGGGCTGACGGCGGGCACAGACGGTAGGCGGCGAGGAGAGGCCATGGACTTTGAGCTCAGCGAAGAGCAGCGCGCGGTCGCCGCGACGGTGCGCGACTTCGTCGCCCGCGAGCTGGTCCCGCACGAGGACCTGGTCGAACGGCTTGACGCGGTGCCGGATGAGCTGGCGGCCGAGATCCGCGGCAAGGCCATCGCGGCCGGCCTGTACGCCGCGAACTTCCCGGCCGAGCTTGGCGGTGGCGGCCTCGACGCCCTGGGGGTGACGCTGGCCGAGCGCGAGCTGGGGTGGACGTCGTGGGCACTGCAGACCCTGGTTTCCCGGCCGAGCAACATCCTGCAGGCCTGCCGGGACGGCCAGGTGGAGACGTATCTGCTGCCGACGGTCCGCGGTGAGCGCATCGACTGCCTGGCGATGACCGAGCCGGGCGCCGGCTCGGATGTCCGCTCGATGACGACCAGGGCCCGCCGGGACGGCGATGACTGGGTCATCAACGGCGCCAAGCACTTCATCAGCTATGCCGATATGGCCGACTTCGTGGTGCTGTTCGCGGTGACCGGGACCGAGCAGGGGCCGCGGGGTGAGCGCTCGGCGATATCGGCCTTCCTGGTCGACCACGGCACCCCTGGGTTCACGGTCAGCCGTGGCGCGTCGTCGGTCTCCCACCGCGGCTATCACCACTGCGAGCTGGCGTTCGCCGACTGCCGGGTCCCCGGCTCGGCCCTGCTCGGCGACGAGGGGCACGGGTTCGACCTGCTGAGCGAGTGGCTCGGGGCGAGCCGGCTCACGGTGGCGGCCACCAGCGTGGGACGAGCCAGGCGGGTGCTCGAGCTGGCCACCGGGTGGGCGGCGACCCGCAAGCAGTTCGGCCAGCCGATCGGGCGGTTCCAGGGCGTCGGCTTCAGCCTCGCCGACATGGCGACCGAGATCGAAGCCGCCGAGCTCCTGACCCTGCGCGCCGCCTGGCGGCTGGACCAGGGCCGGATGAGCGACGCCGACGCCGCGATGGCCAAGCTCTGCGCCTCGGAGACGCTCGGCCGGGTCACCGACCAGGCGGTGCAGATCTTCGGCGGGATGGGCCTGGTGAGCGAGCTCCCGATCGAACGGTTCTGGCGAGACGCGCGGGTCGAGCGGATCTGGGACGGGACCAGCGAGATCCAGCGGCTCATCATCTCGCGCTCGATGCTCCGCGAGCGGGGTGCCTGAGATGGGTCAGCCCGCGGCCGCGGCGTCGGCGATGGCGGGCAGGGCGAGGTAGCACAGGTCGCGGCACTGCCGGTCCCACCACGGGTCCTCGTACGGCCAGGCGGAGGTCTTGACGACCACAATGCGCCGCGGCCGGTCGACGTACACGAACTGGCCGCGCATCCCGTCGGCCATGACGTGCTCGCCGGCTGGGTCCAGCGGCCACCAGTGGTACCCGAAGCCGGCGTGGGCGGTGATCGTGCTGGGCAGCCTGCCGGGGGCGAGGAACTCCCGCTCGGGCCGGCTGCTCGCCTGGACCCAGGAGCGGCTGACCACCTGGCGGTCCCGCCACCTGCCGTTGATCTGCAGCGTGCCGATGCGTGCCCAGTCGCGCGCGGTGGCGGCCAGCGAGCCACCGGCCATCGCGACGCCGCCCCGCTCGGCCGGCTGGTCCAGCCCGACCACGGCCGGCCGCTCCGCCTCGACCACCGACCACAGGCGCGCCAGCGCCTCTGGAAAGGATTCGCCGGTCGCCCGCTCCCGTGCCCAGTCCAGGGCCAGGGAGTCCGGGGTGCAGTAGGCATACCTGCTGCCCGGCGGGTCACCCGCTGGCATCTCCAGCAGCGCCTCGCGCAGCCCGCCCGCGCCGCCGCGCCACCGGCGCAGGAGCCGCGAGGCCCGGCTGTCCGGGTCGTGGTAGTCCTCGCGCCATCCGACGCCACTGGTCATGGTGAGGAGCTGGCGCAGGCTCACCCCGGCGTACCCGCTGGAGCCCAGCTCGGGAACCAGGCCGGTCACGGGGGCGTCGAGCCCGGGGAGCCGCCCGTCGTCCGCCGCCTGCCCGACGAGCAGAGCCAGCGCGGACTTGGTCGCGGAGTTGCCCAGCAACCGGTCCGCGGCCCGGGTGCCATGGAAGTACCGCTCGTGGACCAGAACGCCGTCGGCCACCACCACCAGTGCGGTCGAAACGGTGATGGCCAGGAACTCGTCCAGGCTCATCGTCCGCCCCGCTCCGGCCACCGTGGCCCGCAAGGCGGTCGGCCGGCGGGGCCAGGGCCGGGGAACAAGAGCGGGGACCTCGGCGTGCGGCCGCTGCCGTTGCGGTTCGCGCAGGGTATCAACGTCGGGCATGGCCCATCTCTCCGCTCAGTCCGGCCACATAACAACACGGGATCAACCCACGCCGAACAGGTTGACAGGCGATAGATGCCCAGGCTACTAACAGGGTCGACGTTGCGCGGCCTGCGAGTTCGTCCCGCGTGCCGCAACCCTGGCTAGCCAGGGCACGCACCGCTTCAAGCGCTACGGCAAGAAACCCAGCCCGACCCGGGGGCACCGCCAGGGCCGGCGGACAGAAGGGTCATGACATGACAGACGTTTCACGGCGACAGCTCCTCGCAGGCGCGGCCGGGCTGGCGGCGGTCGGTGGCCTGGCGGCCGCGTGCGGCTCGGGTTCTTCGCCGGCCAGCTCGGGCTCGGCCACGGCGGCGGCCGGCACGCCCAAGCGGGGCGGGAACTTCCGGCTCGGAGTCACCGGTGGCGGCTCCAAGGACATCATGGACGGCCAGAACATCATCACCAAGCCCGACCAGGCCCGGCTGGTGAGCGCCTTCGAGACGCTGCTGCTGTTCGACGAGAACTACCAGCTCACCACCAACGGCCTGGCCGAGAGCGTCACCCAGGACAACCCGAAGCAGTACACGATCAAGTTGCGCCAGGGCATCGAGTTCCAGAACGGCAAGACGATGACGGCCGACGACGTCATCTACTCGTTCCAGCGCATCGGGACTCAGAAGAACGGCCTCACCGGATACGCCGCCACGGCCACCATGGACATCGGGGCCATGAAGAAGCTGGACCAGTACACGGTGCGGCTCCCGCTGAAGACCCCGGACTCCACGGTCCCGCAGACCCTCGGCAGCTACACCTTCACCATCGTGCCCACCGGGTACCAGGCGTACCCGCACCCGCAGATCGGCACCGGCGCCTACAAGCTCAAGTCGTTCACGCCCGGCCAGCAAAGCGTCCACGAGCGCAACCCGAACTACTGGCGCACCGGCGAGCCGTACTTCGACACGGTGACGATCACCGACTTCAGCAACTCCACCGCGCAGGTGAACGGGCTGCTCGGCGGCCAGATCGACGCGATGACCGACCTGCCGGCCTCCCAGGTGAAGGTGGTGCAGGCGCGCGGCATGGGGGCGCTGGTGTCCAAGACCGGCGGCTGGATACCGATCTGCATGGCGATCGACATGCCCCCCTTCGATGACGTCCGGGTCCGCCAGGCGATGCGGCTGATCGTCGACCGGAAGGGGCTGCTCGAGCAGGTCTTCTCCGGCTACGGGTTCGTCGGCAACGACCTCTACGCCCCCTTCGACCCCGGCTACGACCACTCGCTCCCGCAGCGGGAGCAGGACATCGAGCAGGCCAAGTCGCTGCTCAAGGCGGCCGGCCACGCGAACCTGGCCGTCGACCTGCACACGACCAACGGCGCGGCCGGGATGGTCGAAACGGCGACGGTCTTCGCGAACCAGGCCCAGGCCGCGGGCGTCAAGATCAACGTGCTCAACGACCCGAACTACTACGGGAACCAGTACCTCAAGCTGGCCTTCTCGGTCGACTTCTGGGGCACCCGCGCCTACCTCAACCAGGTGCAGCAGGGCTCGCTGCCGAGCTCCCCGTACAACGAGACGCACTGGCCGCCGAAGTCGGGCACCGGGTCCAACTTCGAGTCGCTGTACAACCAGGCCCTGGCCGAAACCGACGCGACCAAGCGCATCGCGATCATGCACGAGATGCAGCAGGCCGAGTACAACGTCGGCGGGTACATCATCCCGTGCTTCGGCGGCCTCATCGACGGCTACGCGGCCAACGTGAAGGGGCTCAAGCCGAGCAAGGGCACCCTCAACCTGGATAGCTTCGGCCACGGCTACCGCACGATCTGGTTCAGCTAGCCCGGCTCGGTTAGCGTCGGCGGTGTGGCAGTCGTGAGCAGGTTCCGGCCCACCGGGGTGTGGGGGTTCATCCTCCGGCGGCTGTTGCTGGGGATTGTCGTGCTGATCCTTGTCTCCATCCTGGTGTTCCTGGCCACCCAGGCGCTGCCCGGTGACCCCGCGCGCGCCATCCTCGGCCGGGAGGCCAACCCGGCCAGCCTGGCGGCGCTGCGCCGCCAGCTGCATCTCGACCAGCCGGTGTTCCAGCAGTACCTGACCTGGGTGACCGGCCTGCTGCACGGCAACCTCGGGAGGTCGCTGGAGGCCCAGGAGCCGGTCAGCACCCTGATCGGCTCCAAGCTGGTGAACTCCGCGGTGCTGGTGGCGCTGGCGGCGGTGCTGTCGATACCGCTGTCGATCGCGATCGGTGCGTGGTCGGCGTTCAAGCGGGAGAAGGCCTTCGACCAGGCCAGCTCGAATCTGCTGCTGGCCCTGGCGGCGCTGCCGGAGTTCGTCGTCGCCCTGGTGCTCGTCATCCTGTTCGCGACGACCGTGTTCCACGTCCTGCCCGCCATCAGCACGGTGCCGCCCGGGTCCCGGCCGTGGAACAACTGGGTGGCGCTGATCCTGCCGGTCCTCACACTGATGATCGCCGTGGCACCGTACGTCGCCCGGATCATGCGGGCCTCGATGATCGAGGTGCTGGAGAGCGACTACGTCGAGATGGCCCGGCTCAAGGGCCTGCCGGAGCGCACCGTCCTCATCCGGCACGCACTGCCGAACGCCCTCGGGCCGGTGTTCCAGGTGATCGCGCTGAACCTGGCCTACCTGGCCGGCGGCATCATCGTCGTGGAGTTCGTCTTCAACTACTCCGGCATCGGCGGCGCGATAACAGAAGCAGTGGTCAACCATGACCTGCCCGTTATCCAGGCGCTGGCCATGCTGATCGCGGCGTTGTACGTGGTACTCAACCTGCTGGCCGACGTGGCCACCATCCTGGTCACGCCGAAGCTGAGGACCCGGCTATGAGCCAGTTGAGCAGCGACTGGGTCGCCGACGCCCAGATAGCGCCGCCACTCCCGGCGGTGCACGGCACGTCCCTGCTGCGCCGTTCGCTCAAGCTGTGGCGGACGCGTATCGGCCTCGCGCTGGTCGGCTTCATCGTGCTGGTGGCGATCATCGGGCCGTACCTCGCCCCCTACGGCCCGAACACGCCGGTGGGGGCGCCCAACTCCGACCCCAGCAGCAAGGCGGTGCTCGGGACCGACTACCTCGGTCAGGACGTGCTGAGCCGGGTTCTGTACGGCGGCCGCAGCATCCTCGTAATGGCCGTCCTCGCTACCGCGCTCGCGCTGGTCGCCGGCGTGGCGATCGGCCTGGTGGCCGCGTACTCCCGCAACGCACTCGACGACACCCTGATGCGCGGCATGGACGTGCTCATGGCGCTGCCGTCGATCCTGCTGGCGCTGGTCGCGGTGGCCATCGTCGGCCCGCACGCCTGGGTCATCGTGGTCGCGATCGCCCTCACCACCACACCGCGGATAGCGAGGGTGGCGCGTGGCGCCGCGCAGCCCATTGTCGAGCGCGACTTCATCGCCGCCTCGGAGGCGATGGGCGTGCCGCGCTGGCGCATCCTGTCCGGCGAGCTGCTGCCGAACACCCTCGGGCCGCTCATGGTCGAGGCCAGCCTGCGGCTGACCTACTCCATCGCCTTGATCGCCGCGCTGGCGTACCTCGGGCTCTCCCCCAATCCCAACGGCGCGAACTGGGGCACCATGATCAATCAGAACCAGCTCGTGCTGGCGGTCCAGCCCTGGGGGGCGGCCACGCCGATCATCGTCATCGCCCTGCTGACGCTGGGAACCGGCCTGATCGGCGACGGCATCGCGCGGACCGCGGCGGGCATCGACCGGGCCCGGGGCGAAGAATGAGCGCGGCCGAGCCGGCGGGGCAGACGGCCGGGCCGGCCGTGTCCGCGGTCGCCGTCCAGGACCTGCGGATCGCGACCGAATCCACGGGGACACCCGTCATCAGCGAGGTGTCGTTCGAGATCGCCCGCGGCGAGATCTTCGGGGTGGTGGGTGAGTCCGGGTCCGGCAAGACCACGGTCGGCCTGGCGCTACTCGGCCACGCCCGGCGCGGCCTGCGGATCGCGGGCGGGACGGTGCAGCTCGGGGATCGCGACATCCTCACGCTCGACGAGGATCAGCTCCGGCGGCTGCGCGGCTCGCTCGTCTCCTATGTGCCCCAGGACCCGGCCTCGTCACTGAACCCGGCGCTGCGGATCGGCACCCAGCTCCGTGAGGTCATCGAGGCGCACGGGAACCAGCCGGACAGCGGCGTGGCCGAGCGTGTCGCGGAGATGATGCGCGAGGTCGCGCTCCCCGATGACCGCGCCTTCCTCAAGCGTTACCCGCACGAGCTCTCCGGCGGCCAGCAGCAGCGGGTCGGGCTGGCGATGGCGTTCGCGAACCGGCCACGCCTCATCGTCCTCGACGAGCCGACCACCGGCCTGGACGTCACGACGCAGGCGCACGTGCTGTCGACGGTCCGCGAGCTCGCGACGCTGCACGACGTCGCCGCCCTGTACGTGAGCCACGACCTGGCGGTGGTGGCGACCCTGGCCGAGCGGGTCGCGGTCATGTACGCCGGGCGGGTAGTGGAGATCGGCGGCGCGGAGGAGCTCTTCACCTCGGCCGGCCATCCCTACACCCGGCGCCTGGTCGGCGCGATCCCCCGCCTGACCGGCGGCCGGTCACTGGTCGGCATCCCCGGGCATGCGGTATCCCCCGGCCGCCGCCCCCCCGGCTGCAGCTTCGCACCGCGCTGCACCCTGCGCATCGACCAGTGCGAGACGGCGATGCCGCCGCTGCTGCCGGTCGGGCCGGGCCACGCGGTCCGCTGCATCCGGGCCGAGATCGTCCTGTCCGAGGCGCAGAGCCGGGTCGGCGATCCCATCGACATGCCGGCGGCCGATGCGGCCGAGCGGCTGCCGTTGCGCCTGACGGACGTGGTCGCCTCGTACGGGCAGAACGAGATCCTCCACTCGGTGAGCCTGAGCCTGGCCGCTCACGAATGCCTGGCGCTGGTCGGTGAGTCAGGCTCGGGGAAGACGACGATTGCCCGGGCGATAGCCGGCCTGCACCGCAACTGGACCGGCACCATCGCGCTGGACGGCACCGAGCTGCCGCGCGCAGCGCGCCAGCGCAGCAGCGAGACGCGGCGGCAGATCCAGTACATCTTCCAGAATCCGTACGGCTCGCTGAACCCCCGGCAGACGATCGGCCAGATCGTCGGGCAGCCGCTGCGGGTCTTTGGCACCGCGAAGGGCCGGGAGGCCGACCGGCGGATCGCCGACATGCTCGAGCGGGTGTCGCTGACCGCTGCGTACGCCCGCCGCTACCCGGATCAGCTCTCCGGCGGGGAGCGCCAGCGGGTGGCGATCGCCCGCGCCCTGGTCTGCGACCCCACCGTGCTGATCTGCGACGAGGTGACCTCGGCGCTGGACGTCAGCGTCCAGGCCGCGATCGTGGAGCTGCTCGGCAGCCTCCAGCGCGACCTCGGGCTCTCGATGCTGTTCATCACCCACAACCTGCCGCTGGTGCGGTCCATCGCGCAGCGCGTCGCCGTGCTGAGCCAGGGCAACGTCGTCGAGCTCGGCGACACCGCGCAGGTGCTCACCGACCCGCAGCAGCCCTACACGCGCCAGCTGCTGGCCGACACCCCCTCGCTGGAAACAGCCACCTCCGAAGCCATGGAAACGGCCACCTCAGAAACCGGTGCCAGCGAGCCGCCAGCGGACCTCGCCGGGGCCTAGCGAGATGCCCGCCGACCAGCGCCCGGACATCCTGATCATCATGGCCGACCAGCTGGCGCCGTCCGCGCTGCCCTTTCACGGCAACCCGGTGACCCGGGCGCCGGCGCTGCAGCGGCTCGCCGAGTCCGGGGTGGTCTTCGACGCGGCGTACACGCCCAGCCCGCTGTGCGCGCCCGCCCGGGCGTCGTTCCTGACCGGCCTGCTGCCCTCACGCACCGGCGCCTACGACAATGCGGCGCCGTTCGGCTCCGAGATCCCTACCTTCGCGCACTACCTGCGCAGGGCCGGCTACCGGACGGCGCTGGCCGGCAAGATGCACTTCTGCGGTCCGGACCAGCTGCACGGCTTTGAGGAGCGGCTCACCACCGACATCTATCCCGCAGACTTCGGCTGGACGCCGGACTGGGGCCACCCGTACCAGCGGCCCAGCTGGTACCACGACATGTCATCGGTCATCGACGCCGGGCCGTGTATACGGTCCAACCAGCTGGACTTCGACGAGGAGGTGGCGTTCGCGGCCAGGCGGTCGCTGTTCGGGCACATCCGCTCGGGGGACGAACGCCCGTTCTGCTACGTGGTGTCGTTCAGCCATCCACACGACCCGTTCACGATCCCGCGGAGGTGGTGGGACCTCTACCGCGATGAGGACATCCCGATGCCCGCCGTCGGGCCGGGGGAGGTCCCGCTGCACCCGCACGAGCGCCGGCTCCGCGAGGTCTGCGCGATGGACGGTGCACAGATCACCGAGGATCACGTCCGGGCGGCGCGACGGGCCTACTACGGCGCGATCTCCTATGTTGACGACCACATCTCCCAGCTGATCGGCCTGCTGCGCGACACCGGCCGGCTCGACAGCACCGTCCTCATCGTCACCAGTGACCACGGCGAGATGCTCGGTGAGCGCGGAGCCTGGTACAAGATGAGCTTCTTCGAGGGCGCGGCTCGCGTGCCGCTGATCGTCCGCGCCCCGGCGTTCTTCCCGCCGGGCAGGGTGGCCAACGCGGTGTCCACGATGGACATGCTGCCCACGCTGGCCGGCCTGGTCCACGATGGTGACGTGCCGGGAATCGCCGGCCCGCTGGACGGCCGGAGCCTGCTGCCGCACCTGTCCGGCGCTCCTGATCGCGACGAGGTGGTGGCGGAGTACCTCGCCGAGGGGGCGATCGCGCCGATCGTCATGATCCGCCGAGGGCGGCACAAGTTCATCCACTCACCACCCGACCCCGACCAGCTCTTTGACCTCGCGTCCGACCCCCACGAACGAACCAACCTGGCAGCTGATCCGGCGTCAGCCGGGCTGGCCGGGGAGTTCCGGCGGGAGGTTGTGGCACGGTGGGACCTCGTGGCGCTAGACCGTGAGGTCCGTCAGAGCCAGCGGCGCCGGATCGCGGCCGACGGGGCCCTGGGCGCCGGCACCCAGACCCCGTGGGACTTCACCCCGGCATATGACGCGTCCCGGCGCTACATCCGCAATCACACAGACCTTGCTGATCTTGAGCAGATGGCCCGCTACCCTCCAGTCGAGCGGCGCGCACCTTACGCCTGACCGGCCGCCGCCCAGTGCCTCCTCAGTTCCCTGGCATCGGCGTCTCCCGGATCCGGCCGCGATGCTGCCTGCCCGCCCTGCTGGCCGCCTCGCGCACGCCGCTGTCAGGCCGGCGCCGGGCGGCCGGCCGCGGCGGCATCGCCATGGGAAGGCCGGAGTTAGCGCGTGATCTCCCGCTCGCCGCTGCGCCCGCACGGTGGGCGAGTACGGTGGGTGAGGTGGCCGGGCAGCAGGACGCGGTGCGGACGGCCGTGGACGGCCAGACGCTGATCATCACCCTGGACCGGCCCAAGGCCAACGCCGTCGACGTGGCGACCAGCCGGGCGCTGCATGAGGCGCTGGACCGGCTGCGCCGCGACCCGCGGCTGCGGGCCGGCATCCTGACCGCGGCCGGTGAGCGGTTCTTCTGCGCGGGCTGGGACCTGAAAGCGGCGGCCGCGGGTGAGAGCATCGAGGCCGACCACGGCCCGGGCGGCTTCGCCGGGCTGACCGAGTTCTTCGACCTCGGCAAGCCGGTCATCGCCGCCGTCAACGGGCTCGCGCTCGGCGGCGGCTTCGAGCTGGTGCTGGCCGCGGACCTGGTGGTCGCGGCCGAGCACGCCGAGTTCGCGCTCACCGAGGTGACGCTCGGGCTGGTGGCCGACGCGGGTGGCCTGCTGCGGCTGCCGGCCCGGGTGCCGCGCGCCATCGCGCTGGAGTACCTGCTCACCGGCAGGCGGATCGGCGCTGCCGAGGCCGCTCGGTGGGGGCTGGTCAACCGGGTGGTGCCGGCCGCCGCGCTGCTCGACGAGGCGCGCGCGCTCGCCGGGGCGATCTGCGCCGCGGCGCCGCTTGCGGTCGCCGCCGTGCTGGAGATCCTGCGCGAGACCGAAGGCGCGGGCGTGCGCGCCGGCTACGAGATCCTGCGCGGCGGCGGCCTGCCCGCCTACCGGGCGATGCTGGACTCCGAGGACGCCAGGGAAGGGGCGCGCGCGTTCGCTGAGTCCCGGCGGCCGGTGTGGCGGGGCCGGTGAGCGGGCCGCCTGCCAGCCTGCCGCCGGATGGCCCGGCCGGCGGCGGTTCCCCGCTCGACACCGGCGGCGGTCCACTGCTCGACACCGGCGGTTCCCCGCTCGACACCGGCGGCCGCACGGTCCCCGCGGAGTGGATCGACTACAACGGCCACATGATGGACGCCTACTACTTCGCGGCGTTCACCGAGGCGACCGAGGCACTGCTCGACCACGTCGGCCTGGGTGCCACCTACCGCGCCGAGACCGGCTGCGGCATCTACACCGCAGAGGCTCACCTGTGCTTTGCCGGCAGTGCCGGGGCCGGTGAGCGGCTGCGCTACTCCTCGCAGCTGCTCGGCTGTGACTCCAAACGGCTGCACGTGTTCCACCGGATGACATGCGAGCCCGGCGGGCAGGAGGTGGCCACCATCGAGCTGATGTTCCTGCACGTCGACCTCGCCGTGCAGCGGGTGACCGCGATACCGCCGGCGCACCGCCGGGCGGCCATCACCCTGGCCGCCGAGCACGCGGCGCTGCCGGTGCCGCGGGCGGCCGGCCGTGCCATCGCCATGGCCAGGCCGGGGTGACCGCGCCCATGCCGCACCAGGTCCTGGCCACCGGCCGGTCGCATCCGCTGGCTGCCCGGTGGCGGTCACCGGGCTGAGGTAACCGGGTGGTGGCGGGCACCCGGCCGGTGACCTGGGTGCCGTGGCCAGGGGCCGAGCTGATGCCGGCGGCGCCGCCCAGTGCCGCCAGGCGGTCGGTGATGCCCTGCAGCCCGGTGCCCATCGGCGTGGTGGCCGGGTCGAAGCCGGCGCCGTCATCGGCGACGGTGAACACCAGCTGCTGGCCGTCCTGGCTGAGCGTCACCCGGGCCGCCGATGCCCGGGCGTATTTGGCGGCGTTCTGCAGCGCCTCCAGCACGCAGAAGTACACCGCCGCCTCGGTCTCCTGCGGGTACCTGCCGACCGCCGCCTCGACCGTGACACCGATGGCCGCCTTGCGGGCCTGCGCCTCCAGTGCGGCGCCCAGCCCCAGGTCGGCCAGCAGCGGCGGGTAGATCCCGTGGGCGAGCTCCCGCAGATCCTGCAGGGCCCCCTCGGCCTGGTGCTCTGTCTGCGCGAGCAGCTCGGCCGCTTCACCGGGGGAGCTCGCCACCACCTGGCGGGCCAGCCCGAGGGAGATCCGCAGCGCGACGAGCTGCTGCTGCGCGCCGTCGTGCAGGTTGCGTTCCAGTCCCCGCCTGGCTTCGTCGGCCGCGGCGACCAGCCGTTGCCGGGAGGCCCGCAGATCGTCGATCAGCCCCACGTTCCGCAGCACCAGCCCGGCCTGGGCGGCCACATCCCGCACCAGCCGTTCCCCGGCCGGGGACAGCGGCTCCCGCGGCGAGCAGCTGACCCGCAGCGCACCCAGCCGCTCGCCGTGGTGCTCCACCGCAAACGCCCGGGTCAGCCCGTCGGGCGGCGCCGCCGGGCCGGCTGCCGTTGGGCTTGCCGCCGGTCCCGGCACGGGGGCAGGCAGTGCCGCCGCGGGCCAGGCCGCCTCCAGGTGCTCGCCGGCGCCGCTGCGCAGCCACACCTCGGCCCGTTGCGCACCGGTGGCCTCGGTCAGCATCCGCGCCATCGCCGGCAGCACCTCCTCGGTGGAGTAGGTGCCGGCTATCCGCCCGGCGAACTCCGACAGCACCTCATACGGGCTGGCCCGCCGCCCGTACACCAGCCGGTCGGCCAGCAGCCCGGCCCGCGCCCGCACCGGCTGCAGCACGACCGCGGCCAGCACGGCCGCGGTGAAGGTGAGCGCGCTGCTGCCCGGCCGCCCGGTGACCGCGCCCACGCCCACGACCACCAGCGCGTAGATGACGGTGAACGCGGCGGCCACCACACCGGCCACCACCGTCTTCTTGACGACGACGTCGAGGTCGTACAGCCGGTACTTCAGCACCGCCACCGCACACGCGAGCGGGATGCCCACCATCGGGATGATGATCAGCGTGCCCCAGAACAGGCCGCCGAGCAGCCCGCTGCGGCCGTGGGTGAACAGCCCGTCGCCGATGATCAGCGCGCCGGGCACCACGACCGTCAGCACGCCCACATAGCCCAGCCACGCCAGCTGCTGGCGCAGCTCGGCACCCGCGCCACGCCGCCGCGCGAACACCGAGGCAACCACCAGCACGAGGCTGGCCAGCGCCAGGAAGAGGACCAGCTGGAGAAAGCCGCTGAACCAGCCGTGCCGCGGCAGCACCCCGAACGGATTGGCGTAGGCGACATGGGCAGCGGACAGCGCGTTGGAGATCCCGCCTGTGACGGTCGTGCCTGCCTGCAGCAGCTGCGCCACCCAGGCCAGCACGACCGCGACCAGCATCCACAGCACCGGCCGCCAGCGGCGGGACGGCAGCCGGCCGTCGGGGAACAGCAGGACGACAAACAGCAGCGGGGCGAACGTGAGCACGAACGCGGCCCCCGCCAGCCACCCGGCCAGCTGGGCCGCGGGCAGTGACCCGAGGGCCACGGCCAGGCCCCGCAGCGCATACTGCTCGCAGAGCATGCTGGCCGCCAGCGACAGCCCGGTCAGGCACAGCAGCCAGCCGATGGCATTGCCCGGCCGGCGGCTGGCGATCAGGTGGCCGGTGCCCGCATACACCGCGGCCGCGGCGGCGGCGATGCCGTACAGGCCGATCCGGCCCGCCGCTATCTTGCTCGTGTCCAGCCCGAGCAGCACCAGCGCCGCCACCAGCATGAGTGCCGTGAGCGCGGCCAGTGACCAGGTGACAGCGGCTGCCGGGCGCCGGCCGGCCAGGACGTTCATGAACCCGATTCTGGTGCGCCCGGCCCC
>Ga0335077_10002037_pt1 | contig 24127 bp, 23 predicted proteins | sample Lox_Sample_31_FD_207151 | JGI IMG/M metagenome (GOLD analysis project Ga0335077, IMG submission 207151) | Soil microbial communities from Loxahatchee National Wildlife Refuge, Florida, United States - Lox_Sample_3.1 | ecosystem: Environmental > Terrestrial > Soil > Wetlands | place: USA... | reverse complement strand
CGCCATGCTGATCGTGTGAGCGGGTAGCGCGTCCGATCTTCGCCGATCTGATCTCATGAACGGGTTTGGCTTCGAGCTGCTGAAGACCGATGGCGTCGCGCGCCTCGGTCGTCTGCGTACCGGGCATGGAGTGATCGACACGCCGGCCTTCATGCCGGTCGCGACCCAGGGAACCGTGAAAGGCCTGACACCCGCGGACCTGAGCGCGGCGGGAGCGCAGATCGTCCTCGCGAACACCTATCACCTGTTCCTCCGTCCCGGTCATGAGGTCGTGCGCGAGCTGGGCGGACTTCACCGGATGATGGGCTGGGACGGCCCGATTCTCACCGACTCGGGAGGCTTTCAAGTGTGGAGCCTCGCCCGGTTCCGCAAGATCGGCGAGCAGGGCGTCGAGTTCCGCTCGCACGTGGACGGCTCGCTGCGACTGCTGTCCCCGGAACGCTGCGTCGAGATCCAGCATGCCCTGGGCGCCGATATCATCCATCCTCTCGACGAGTGCCTCGGTCACCCCGCATCCCTCTCGAGCACGGAGGATTCGCTCGGCCTCACCGGGCGCTGGCTGCTCCGCTGCGTTGCGGCTCATCGCGCCGCCGGGAACGGGAAGGCGCTCTTCGGCATCGTCCAGGGCGGCGTGTACGAGTCGCTCCGACGGCGAGCGGTGGAGGCGACCTGTGCGCTCGGCCTCGACGGCTACGCCATCGGCGGGCTCGCGGTCGGCGAGCCGAAGCCGGTGATGTACGCGCTCACCGCGCTCTGCGCGGGGCTCCTGCCAGGAGACCGGCCGCGCTATCTCATGGGCGTCGGCAAGCCCGTCGACCTGGTCGAGTCCGTCGCGCGCGGCATCGACCTGTTCGACTGCGTGATGCCGACGCGCAACGCGCGCCACGGCCAGGCCTTCACCCCCGACGGTCCGCTCGCGATCGCGCGCGGTCGCTACCTGCGCGATCCCGCGCCCCTCGATCAGGACTGCGCGTGCGAGGCCTGCCGCGGGTTCTCACGCGCGTATCTGCGGCACCTGTTCGTGGCGCGAGAACTCCTCGCGTATCGTCTGCTCTCGATCCACAACATCACCTTCTATCTCACCCTGATGGCTCGTCTGCGCGCCGCGATCGCGGAAGGGACATTTGCGGCATTCCGCACTCGGTTTCTTGCGCGATATGGGGTAGAATCCGTGGGCGACTCGACCGACAGCCCAGAATGCTCGGAGGCCTGACGTTCATGGTAGACCTCGCCTACGCGATGAGCCAGCCGCCCAACGGCGGTGCCCAGAGCACCGTGTCGACGCTGGTCCTCTTCGCGGCCATGTTCGCCATCTTCTACTTGCTGCTGATCCGGCCTCAGCAGAAGCAGAAGAAGGAGCGCGAGGCCATGCTCGCATCGGTCAGGAAGGGCGATCGCGTCGTTACATCGAGCGGTTTGCACGGCACCGTCGTCGGGTTCACCGATCAGACCGTGACCCTGAAAGTGGCGGATTCGGTGAAGCTCGACTTCGACCGGACAGCGCTCGGGCGCGTTGTGACGGCTCCTGGCGACAAGGAATCGGGCGCCTGATGCGCCGGAACCTCCCGCTTCGGATCGGCCTCGTCGTGGCCGTGCTCATCGTATCGGTCTTCTTCCTGTACCCGCCGAAGAAGACGATCAACCTCGGGCTGGACCTGCAGGGCGGCATTCATCTCGTGCTCGGCGTGGACGTGGACAAGGCGCTCGAGGCATTCGTGGGGCGGGAGGGGGACCTGATTCGCTCCGAATTGGAGAAGAAGGGCATCGGTGTGACTCGCATCGAGCGACGGGGCACCACCGACCTCGTGGTGCAACTCGCGTCGCCCCAGACATGGAACGAGGCGCAGGAGGTGCTCCGCACGGCCACCCCCCTCGAGGTCAAGGAGCGCGACCAGGCCGCCGGTTGGGTGGTCCTGGGGCTCCGACCTCGCGACATCGCCGCGCAGCGCGACGAGGCCGTGCGCGTGGGGCTCGAGACGATCCGCAACCGCATCGACCAGTTCGGCGTGGCCGAGCCATCCATCCAGCGGCAGGGAGACAACCGCATCCTCGTCCAGCTCCCTGGGATCCAGGACCCCGAGCGGGCGAAGGCCCTCATCGGCAAGACCGCTCTCCTCGAGTTCAAGCTGGTGGACGAGCGCGCCGATGCGGAGGCGGTCGCCAAGGGCACCGTGCCCGAGGGGGATGAGATCCTCTACCAGCGTCGCGCGGACAAGGAAACGGGAGCGGAGCGGAAGATCCCCTATGTCGTCCGGAAGCAGACCTACCTCACCGGTCGGGACCTGTCCACGGCCCGCGTCTCCATCGATCAGAACACGAGCGAGCCGTACGTGTCCGTGGAGTTCAACGCCGCCGGCGCCAAGGCCTTCGCCGATCTGACCGATGCGAACGTGGGCAAGCGGCTGGCCATCGTGCTGGACGGCAACGTCCACTCGGCGCCGGTGATCCGGGAGCGGATCCCGTCCGGTCGCGCCCAGATCACGGGAGGATTCACCTCCCAGGAAGCCACGGACCTGGCCATCGTGCTCCGGGCGGGCGCGCTGCCGGCGCCGGTGAACGTGCTCGAGGAGCGAACGGTAGGCCCGTCACTCGGGGCGGACTCGATCCGGCGCGGCCTGCTCTCGACGATGACCGCCGCGCTGGCGGTCATCGTGTTCATGCTCATCTACTATCGCCTGTCCGGTCTCATCGCGGACGTCGCCCTGACCCTGAACCTGGTCATCTTGATGGCGGCCATGGCGAGCTTTCACGCCACGCTCACGTTGCCCGGCATCGCCGGGATCGTGCTGACCATCGGGATGGCCGTGGACACGAATATCCTCATCTTCGAGCGGATCCGGGAAGAGCTTCGCGGCGGGAAGACCGTTCGCGCGTCCATCGACGCAGGGTTCTCGCGTGCCTTCCGGACCGTCATCGACACTCACGTCACCGTGCTCGTCTCGGCCGCCATCCTGTATCAGTTCGGGACGGGTCCCGTGAAGGGCTTCGCCGTCTCGCTCGCCATCGGCATCCTGGCGAGCCTCTTCACGGCGGTCTTCTTCACGCGCCTCGTCTTCGACGTGATCTACATGGGGCCGCGGCGCGTCGAGAGCATCTCCATCTAGCCCCCATGCTGCAGATCTTCGTCCATCCGAAATACGACTTCGTCGGCAAGCGCCGCTGGTTCTACGCTGCCTCGCTGGCGGCGGTGGCGGTGGCGCTGGTGTCCATCATTGCGCACCGGGGTCTCAACTACGGCATCGACTTCACCGGGGGCACCCTGATCCAGGTGCGCTTCGACAAGCCGGTGACCGTCGCCCAGGTGCGTCACGGGCTGGACGAGGTCAAGCTGGGCAACGCGGTCATCCAGCAGTTCGGAGACGCGCGCGAGTACCTGATCCGGCTGCAAGGCGGCGAGCAGAAAACCCAGGAGATCGGCCGGCAAATCCTCGCGGCTCTCGAACGAGCAGCAGGCGCTCAGGTCGAAGTCCGGCGCATGGAGTTCGTGGGCCCTCAGGTCGGACGCGATCTGCAGTTGCAGGCCCTCTACGCCGTCCTCGCTGGGATGGCGGGCATCTTGATCTACGTTGCCATCCGCTTCGATTACCGAGGCGGCGTGATCTCGATCGCGGCGCTGGCCCACGACGTCATCGTCGCGCTGGGGGCGCTGTCGATCACCAACCGCGAGATGTCGCTGCCGGTCCTGGCCGCGCTTCTGACCATCGTCGGATACTCGATCAACGACACCATCGTCGTGTTCGATCGGATCCGCGAGAATCGCGGGCGCGGGCCCCGCAGGGGCCAGGGCCTGATGGACCTTGTCAACGGGGCGATCAACCAGACCCTGTCCCGGACCGTCCTCACGTCGTTCACGGTGTTCCTCACGGCGTTCATCCTCTTCCTGTTCGGGGGGGAAGTGCTCCACGACTTCGCCTTCGCCCTCGTGATTGGCGTGGTGACCGGGACCTATTCGTCCGTCGCGGCGGCGACCCTGGTCATGGATTGGGAGCTGTCAGGGCGGATGCACGCGCCGGCCGAAGCGCGGCTGACCGTCAAGGGCGGGGAGGCGGCGACAAGAAAATCGTAGCGGGACCTCGATTTCAGTGGCAAAATGACTGGTCAACCCAAGGGAGGAGCGAGGTTGACCCAGCTTCAAACCCTGATCGAGGAGATTCCGAAGTACCTGCCGGGCGCTGACCTGGAGCTCCTCACCCGCGCCTACCGCTTCTCGGAACACTCGCACCAAGGCCAGCAACGAGCGTCCGGTGAGCCGTATCTGTCCCATCCGCTGGAGGTCGCGGGGCTGCTCGTCAACTTCAAGATGGACGTGACGACGGTGACGGCCGGCCTCCTCCACGACGTCCTCGAAGACACCGAGGCCACCAAGGCCGATTTGCAGCGCGAATTCGGCGTCGAGATCGCGGAGCTGGTCGATGGCGTCACCAAGATCGGGAAGCTCGCCTTCTCGTCGCGAGAGGAACGGCAGGCCGAGAACTTCCGAAAGATGCTGGTGGCCATGGCGCGCGACCTGCGCGTGCTCATGATCAAGCTGGCGGACCGGCTGCACAACATGCGCACCCTCGAGTACCTGCCGCACGACAAGGCCAGGAAGATCGCGCAGGAGACCCTCGACATCTACGCCCCGCTGGCCCATCGCCTCGGGATGGCCAAGGTGAAGGCCGAGCTGGAAGACCTGGCGCTCCGGATGCTGCACGGCGAGGACTATCAGGAGCTGATGCGCCGCGTGGCCAAGCGTCGACTCGAGCGCGAGGCCGAGATCAACCAGCTCATCGTATTGTTGCAGTCCAAGCTTGGTGAGGTTGGGATCGAATCCAAGATCGCCGGCCGCCCCAAGCACTTCTACTCGATCTGGAAGAAGATGCACGAGGGGGGGCGCGAGTTCGACGAGATCTACGACCTCACCGCCGTGCGGGTGATCACGAACACCGTGCGCGATTGCTACGGCGCGCTGGGGGTGATCCATTCGCTCTGGAAGCCCGTGCCTGGCCGGTTCAAGGATTTCATCGCGATGCCGAAGGTGAACATGTACCAGTCGCTGCACACCACGGTCATCGGGCCCAAGGGCGATCCGGTGGAGGTCCAGATCCGCACGTGGGAGATGCATCGGATCGCGGAGGAGGGCATCGCCGCCCACTGGCTCTACAAGGAGAAGCGGAACGAGCGGAACCATTTCGACGAGACGTTCACCTGGCTCCGGCAGCTCCTCGAGTCGCAGAAGGAGATGAACGACCCCAAGGAGTTCCTGGACACGGTGCGCCTCGATCTGTTCCCCGACGAGGTTTACGTGTTCACGCCCAAGGGGGACGTGAAGGCCCTGCCCGAGGGCTCGACGCCGATCGACTTCGCCTACACCGTGCACACCGACGTCGGCCACCACTGCGTGGGAGCCAAGGTCAACGGCAAGCTGGTGCCCCTCCGCTATACGCTTCGCCAGGGCGACATCGTCGAGGTCGTGACGTCGCCCAGCCAGCATCCGAGCCGCGACTGGCTCAAGATCGTCAAGTCCACCCGGGCGCGCTCGAAGATCAACCAGTGGCTCAAGGTGGAGGAGCGGTCGCGGTCGCTGGCCCTGGGCCGGGAGCTGTTCGAGCGGGAGGCCAAGAAGTATCGGCTCTCACCCGCCACGCTGCTCGCTTCGGAGGAGATGAGGCGCTTGCTCGTCGAGCTCGGCTTCCCGTCGGCCGACGATCTGCTGGCCTCAGTCGGGTACGGCAAGAGCTCCGTCCAGCAGGTGCTGGGCAAGCTGGCCCCGGCCACCGTCCACGAGCAGGAGGCGACGCCCGAGACCAAGCTCCCCAAGCTTCCGCGGAAGAGCGAGGGTGCCGTCCGCATCCGCGGCGTGGACGATCTGCTGGTCCGATTCGGGAAATGCTGCTCGCCGGTGCCGGGGGACAGCATCGTGGGATTCATCACGCGCGGGCGCGGCCTCACGGTTCACGCGCGCGACTGCCTCACCGTGGTCAAGAACGTCCTGGACCGGGAGCGACTCCTGTCCGTCGAGTGGGAGGACGGGGAAGCGGCGAAGCGCCCGGTGAAGATCGCCGTGTACATCGGCCAGGACCGGCCGGGCTTGCTGGCCGAGATCACCGGCGCGATCTCGTCGCGGCAGGGCAACATCACCCGCGCCGACGTCACGGTGACCGAAGACCGCCGCGGTCTCAATCACTTCGTCGTGGAGGTGGACGACTTGCACCAGCTCCAGGACATCATGCAAGCCATCCGCGACGTCAAGGACGTGATCAACGTCGAGCGCCTGCGGGGCGTCTAGCCCCCCGTCGGGCGGGTCTGCCGTCGCCATGAGGCGCAAAGAGTTCGAGGAGCTGGTCGAATCGGCGCTCCGCAGGCTCCCGCGCCCCTTCCGGCTGAAGCTGCGGAATATCGCGGTCGTGGTCGAAGACTGGGCCGACGAAGAAACACTGAAGGACATGGGGATCGAACCCCCCGACACCCTCTATGGGCTCTACCGCGGTGTCGACCTGACGCAGCGCGATTCCTCGTACGCCAACGTCCTGCCCGATACGATCCACATCTATCAAGGGCCCATCGAGGAGGACTGCGCCAATCCTGAGGAGATGGCCGAGCTGGTGCGAGACGTCGTGACCCACGAGGTAGGGCATTACTTCGGGCTCGACGACGACACCATGGAGGACATCGAACAGGGCAACTGACAGGAAGACACGCTGCCCCTGTTCTAGAGAGGACCGCTTCATCCGTATCGGCGGCGAAGCCGGCCGTTCCTCAGGCCGTCGCTGGCCCGATTTCAGGGATCCCCGAAACACATCGTCGGTGTTCTATCTTTTCGCTTGACACGAGTTTCATTTGTTCGTACCGTTTCAGCATTCGCTGAAACTTATGGAACGAGTGAAAAGATGGGCCACGTCGACGAAATCAGAAGCTCCGCGGGGCAGGAGCTGCGTGCTCTCTTCCCGCGGGCTACCTCATGGGAAGAGTCCCCAAGATCCAAGGCCGGAACTCAAGCGGCGGATCTATTGGTTCAATTCAAGCTGGGACCGACCGAGCACAGGCTGGCCCTCAAGATTACTTACCTCGGTCAACCGCGCGAGATCCGGGAAGCCATGACGGGCTTGGCGGAAATCCGGAGGAACAACCCTGAGGTGTATCCTGTCGCAGTTTCGCAATACATCAGCCCGGACAGCGCCGCGCTCCTGAAGCGCAACAGCTTCGGGTACCTAGACCTGTCAGGCAACTGTTATCTCTCCTTCGGTAACATTCTCATTCAGAAGGAGGGGAAGCCGAATTCCCGACCCTCGAAGCGTCCGTTGAAATCGCTATTTGCCCCGAGGGCCACTCGGGTGGTGAGAACTCTTCTGGTAGACGCACAGCACTCCTGGAGGCTCGAGGAACTCGCCAAGAGCGCCGATGTGAGCCTGGGGCATGCCCATAACGTCGTGAAGAGGCTCGAGCAGCTGTCCTGGGTCGAGCGCGGAGAACACCAGCGGATCCAGTTGATACGACCGTCCGATCTGTTGGATGGCTGGGTCGATGCCTACTCCTATCGGCTGAGTCACATGGAGACGTACTTCTCACCCGAGCGTGTCACGCGCCGACTCGTTGGAGACATCGCCCGGGTCGTTCAGGCCGAGGGTCGCCGCTATGCGTTCACACTCCATTCAGGAGCAGCGCTCGTGGCGCCCAACGTCCGGGTTCCCGCGATTCATTGCTATCTGGAGGGCAACCCGGAGGCCGTCGCGCGAGCCCTGAAGCTCCGCCCGGGCGAAGGCGAGGCCAACGTGTACCTCATGACGCCCTACGATGCGGGCGTCTTTCATGCCCCGATCGAGAAGGGGGGCATGCTGGTCGTATCGCTCCCTCAGCTCTACGCGGACCTCTATCACTACGAGCGTCGCGGTCGGGAGCAGGCAGCACACCTCAGGCGCGAGGCCATCGGGTACTGAGCGTGTTCAACGAGGGGCAGTGCCAGGCCAGGAGACGTGGACGGCGGCAAACGACGCATGCCGTCCGGCCGAAGAGTCAGATGTAGCAGGCCTGCCGAGGCTGCCGTGGAGCAGCCTCGGGTCGGGCCTCGATCAGCAAGAGAAGAAAGGAGGTGACGGACGAATGGCGAAGAAGAAGGCGGCCAAGAAGAAGAAGAAGTAGTGTTCCGTCGGCCGGTGGGGGGTGGCGGCCTCCCACCGAGCCTCATACGCACCGGTACTGCTACGTCATGCCGGGGCTGCCCGACGGGGGGTGGAGACACCCCTCGTCGAGTTCCGGCCTGGTCGAGTTCCGAGGGAGCCGATCGGTCCCGGATGGCTCGACTAGACGACCTTGCTAACCTTCCCGGCCTTGAGACACCGCGTACACACTTTGAGCCGCCGAACCTTCCCATCCGTCAAGGCACGCAGCGATACGAGGTTGGCCAGCCATCGTCGTCTCGTGAGATTGTGGGCGTGACTGATCTTGTGGCCGACCGAGGGACCCTTTCCACAGACGTCACAACGCTGAGCCATCCTTGCTCCTCGAAGGTATGCGTGGTTTGCCGGCAGCGGCCCTTTCTTATAGCATGGGGCGTCTGACGAGGCAACTTCTTGTCCCCCGCCAAGGTCCGCACGAAGTCCGCTGAAAACACCGCGCTCGCGCCCTCGCAAGGATGGGCGACCCCGCTGCAGTTCTTCTCCGGTGTCGGCCCACAGCGAGCCAAGCTCCTCGGCCGGCTCGGCCTCGTCACTGTCGAGGACGCCATCTTCTTCCTGCCGGCGCGCCACGAGGACCGCAGCCACCTCGTGCCCTTCACGAAGGTGACTCCCGGCGAATCTCTGACGGCCACCGGGGTCGTCGCGGGGATCAGTCCCGCGCCTCCGGGCCGTCCGCGCGCGCCGCTGCAGGTGCTGCTGCGTGATCCGAGCGGCTTCCTCCAGGCGATCTGGTTCAATCAGCCCTACCTGGAGCGTGTCTTCAAGCGAGGGCAGCGGCTCATCGTCCACGGCCGGGTGCAACCCTACGGCCGGGGGCCCCTTCAGATGCACGTGAAGGACTTCGAGATCGTCGAAGCCTGCGCCGACGAGACGCTCCACACCGGTCGGCTGGTTCCCGTGTACCGCCTGACTCAAGGGCTCACGCAGCGACCGCTGCGCACGCTGATCAAGCGGCTCGTCGACGACTACGCCGACCGCGTGGAAGAGCCCTTGCCCGAAGCCCTACGCGCCCGGCGGCAGCTCCTTCCGCTGTCGACGGCTCTCAAAGCTGGTCATTTCCCGGAGACGGAGGTTGCTCTGGCGGCGGCGCGCCGTCGTCTGGTCTTCGACGATTTCCTCCTGTTGCAGCTCGGTCTCGCGGTCCGTCGTCAGCGCGAGGGGCGGCAGCGCGGCATCACCATGCGTCCGCCCGGGGCGCTCTCGCGGCGGCTCCTCGGCTCGCTTCCGTATGCGCTCACCAGAGCTCAGGACCGTGTGTGGCGAGAGATCCACGACGACATGGCCCAGCCCTACCCGATGAACCGCCTCCTGCAGGGCGACGTGGGCTCCGGCAAGACCATCGTGGCCACGCTCGCGATCCTGACCGCCATCGAAGCCGGCTATCAGGCCGCGTTCATGGCGCCGACGGAGATCCTGGCCGAGCAGCATCTGATGACCCTGCGCGGTCTGCTGGATCCGCTTGGTGTCCGGGTCGAGCTCCTGACCAACGCGATCAGGGCCAAGGTTCGGGAGCGCCTGCTCGCCGCGACGGCGGACGGGATGCTCGGCTGCGTCGTCGGCACCCACGCGCTGGTCCAGGAAGGCGTGCGATTCAAGCGGCTGGGGCTCTGCGTCGTGGACGAGCAGCACCGTTTCGGCGTGGCGCAGCGGGCCACGCTGAGAGACAAGGGGGAGCGGCCCGATGTGCTCGTCATGACGGCCACGCCGATCCCGCGGACCCTGGCGTTGACGCTCTACGGCGACCTCGATCTCTCCGTTCTCGACGAGCTGCCCCCAGGGCGCAAGCCCGTCGTCACCGTGGCGCGCCCTCAGGGCAAGCGAGCCAGGATCTACGAGTTCCTGCGTGGCGAGATCGCGGCGGGCCGACAGGTCTACGTCGTGTGTCCATTAGTGGAAGAGTCGGAGGTTTCCGATCTGCGCGCCGCCACGGAGATGGCCGGGCGCCTCCAGCGCGAGGTCTTTCCGGATCTACGCGTGGGGTTGCTCCACGGTCGCATGACCTTTGCAGAGAAGGATCGCGTGATGGGAGAGTTCAAGGCGGGGAGTCTCCACATCCTCGTCTCGACGACCGTGATCGAGGTGGGGATCGATGTCCCCAACGCGTCCGTGATGCTGGTGGAGCACGCAGAGCGCTTCGGCCTGTCCCAGCTCCATCAGCTGCGGGGACGGGTGGGACGGGGACCGTTCAAGAGCTACTGCATCCTCCTCGCCGCAGCCGCTTCGGCAGACGCCCGGCGCCGCATCGCGGCCATGACTGGCACCAACGACGGGTTCAAGATCGCGGAGGTGGATCTCTCGGTGAGGGGACCGGGAGATTTCTTCGGCACGCGACAGTCCGGGCTCCCGGAATTCCGGGTCGCCGATCTCGTCCGCGATGGCGCTCTCCTCGAGGAGGCGCGCCAGGACGCGCTCGCGCTCATCGCGCGGGATCCGAAGCTCCTCCAGCCGGAGCATCGAGCCCTGCGCGCCGCGCTCCTGGCGCGCTGGCGGGGCAAGCTGGATCTTGCGAGCGTGGGGTGATGAGGGTGCTGGCCGGAGCGCTCAAAGGTCAACGGCTCGTGGCGCCTCGAGGGCCGACCACGCGTCCCACGGCCGACCGCGTGCGCATCGCGTGTCTCGACACGCTCGCCCCCTACCTCGATCGCGGTCCGTTTCTCGATCTGTTTGCCGGGGCCGGCGCCGTGGGGATCGAGGCGCTCTCACGTGGCGCCCCCTCGGCCGTGTTCGTGGAGTCGGACGCATCCGCCCTCCGCGCGCTGCGCGACAATGTCGCGCGGCTGGGTCTATCCGAGCAGGCCGACGTGATGCGCGAGGATGCGGTTCGCGCCGTCCCTCGACTGGCCCGGCGCGGTGAACGCTTCGCCGTGGTCTTTCTCGACCCTCCGTACGCGTCCTCGCGTGCCGCCGAGGCCCTCAGCGCGGTGGCGGCAGGCGCGGTGCTCGAGCCGGACGCGATCGTGGTCGTGCAGCATTCGACCAAGATGGCGCCCGCCGAAGCGCCAGGCGTTCTCTCCCCGTGGAAGTCGCGCAGATTCGGGGAGACCACCTTGACTTTTTTTCGAGCCCGCGTAGACTAAGCCACGCTTTTCGAGCCTCTTCACGCCAACGGGAGATTCGTGTGGGCAAGCGCGCCGTCTATCCCGGGATGTTCGATCCGATCCACAACGGACACCTGGATCTCATCGAGCGGAGCCTGCGCATCTTCGACGAGCTGATCGTGGCCGTCGTGGCCAATCCTTCCAAGGAGCCGTTGTTCCCGGTCAAGGAACGGCTGGAGTTGATCGACGAGTGCACGGCCGGCATGGTGCGCATGCGCATCACGTCCTTCGATGGGTTGCTGATCGATCTCGTGCATCGGGAGCAGGCCGACTGCATCGTCCGGGGGCTGCGCGCCGTCTCCGACTTCGAGTACGAGTTCCAGATGGCGCTGATGAACCGGAAGCTCAGGAACACCGTGGAGACCGTGTTCCTGATGCCGCACGAGCGATACACGTACATCTCCTCGCGCCTGATCAAGGAAGTCGCGTCCCTCGGAGCCCGGGTGAACGGCCTGGTTCCGCCGCCGGTCGAGGAACGCCTTGCTCGGAAATTCTCGAAGGGCCAGTCTCATGCGTAACCGGGTCATCGACCGGCCAGGGGCGCTGCGTCCCTCGTCTCGCCCTGCGATTGGACACCAACCTGAAACAACGGGAGCGTAGCCAGATGCTTGCCGATCGGATGAAGACGCTTGCGCCGTCCCCCACGCTGGCCATGCAGGCCAAAGCCAAGGCCATGCGCGCCCAGGGGATCGATGTCATCTCCTTCGGGGCGGGCGAGCCCGACTTCGATACGCCCCAGCGGATCAAGGACGCGGCGATCCGGGCGCTCGAGAAGGGGCAGACCAAGTACACCGAGGTGGGAGGTATCCCCGAGCTTCGCGCGGCGGTTTGTCAGAAGCTGAAGCGCGACAACGGCCTCGACTACAGCGCCGACGAAGTGACCGTCTCGTGCGGCGCCAAGCATACGCTCTTCAACATCTTCATGGCCTTGGTCAATCCGGGCGACGAGGTCCTGATTCCCAGTCCCTACTGGGTGTCGTATCCGGAGCAGGTGCGGATCCTCGGTGCGACGCCCGTCCCCGTTCCCACCCACGAGGCCACGGGCTTCGATCTCGACCCTGCCCAGTTGCGGCAGGCTGTGACGTCTCGGACCAAGATGGTGATCCTCGACAGTCCGGGCAACCCGACGGGCGCGGTCTTCTCCGCGCAGGCGCTCGCCGAAGTGGCCAAGTTGGCCGTCGAACGCGACCTCTGGGTGGTGTCCGACGAGTGTTACGAAGTGCTCACCTACGAGGGTCGCCACCGTTCCATCGCCTCGCTGTCCGCGGAGATCAAGGCCCGCACGATCGTGGTCAACACGTGCTCGAAGGCCTACGCCATGACCGGCTGGCGCATCGGGTACGCGGCGGGGCCGAAGCTCGTGATCAAGGCCATGACCGACGTGCAGAGCCAGGTCACCTCGAACCCCACCTCCATCGCTCAGTGGGCGGCGTCGGAGGCGCTGGCCGGACCACAGGATGAAGTCGCCAAGATGGCGGGGGAGTTCGACCGGCGCCGCCACGTCATCATCGAGGGGCTGAACGCGATTCCTGGCGTCAGCTGCGTCATGCCCAAGGGCGCGTTCTACGCCTTCCCCAACGTCTCCGGCCTCTTCGGCAAGCGTGCCAAGAGCGGCGTGCTCAGAGGCTCGGCGGACGTCTGTGCGTTCCTCCTCGAGGAAGCGCGGATCGCGACGGTGGCGGGCGTGGACTTCGGCTCCGATGCGCACATCCGTCTCTCCTACGCCACGGGCCTCGAGAGCATCAAGGAGGGACTGGCCCGGATGGACGCTGCCGTGCGCACGCTCCAAGGATGACGCCCGAACGCGGCTGGGACCGCGCCCTCGAGTGCGCCGCCCGGTCGCGCCTCACGCTGCTCGTGGGTGGCGTCGACGCCGGCAAGACCTCGCTGGCGACCTTCCTCGCCAACGGGCTCTTCGCCCGGGGATTCCGGGTCGGCATCGTTGACGCTGATCCTGGCCAGTCCGAGATCGGCCCGCCGACCACCATCGGCCTCGGCGCCGTGACGCGGAGCCTCTTCCGGCTGGGCGACGCCGACCTCGCCGGGCTCTCCTTCGTCGGCTCGACGTCGCCGCAAGGCCACGTGAGGGCGACGATCGCTGCCACGCAGCAGATGACGGACCGCGCGTTCGCCTTGGGGTTCGAGCGGGTCGTCGTCGATACGACGGGTTTCATCGAGGGTCCATCGGGAAGAATCCTCAAGCACGGCAAGATCGAGCGGCTTCGCCCCGATCTCGTGATCTGCCTGGAGCGGCAGGAAGAGTGCGAGCCCATCCTGAGGATGTGCGAGCAGAAGGGCCGTCCGGAGGTCCTGCGTCTGGCCGTCGGTGCCCACGCGCGCCGGCGATCGGCCGCCGAGCGTCGCCGCCACCGGCAGGCCGCGCTCGACGCCTATTTTCACGACGCGACCCCGCGAAGTCTCTCGGTATCGGCACTGGCCCTCCGCCTCGTGAGCGACCGCTCCGATCCGATGTCCGGTCCGGACCGTGTCGAGCCCGCGCTGGTCGGTCTCGATGATGCCTCGGGCGACACCCTGGGACTCGGCGTCTTCCGTGCGGTCAATGGGCTCGACCGGACGCTGCTGGTCGACACGCCGGTGCACGAGGGGGAGGTCGCTGGCCTGCGCGCCGGTCCCCGAGTTTTCCACGCCGTTGAAACCGTGAGGTGACGCGATGAAGATCGAAGGCGCGACCGACATCTCGGCCGCACGCGACCGTGTGTGGTCCGCGTTTCTCGACCCCGCCGTGCTCAGCAAGGCCATCCCGGGCTGCGAGGAACTGGTCGCCATCGGGCCCGACGAGTACAAGGCCGTCATGAAGGTCGGGGTGGGGCCCGTGAAGGGCACCTTCGACGGCAAGGTGCGGCTCTTCAGCCAGGAGCCTCCAAACCGTTATCGCATGGCGGTCGAGGGCAGCGGCGCTCCGGGGTTCGTGCGCGGGGAGGCGATGATCGAGCTGACCGAGGCGAGCGGCGGAACGCGCGTCTCGTGCAGCGGCGACATCCAGGTCGGCGGTCTCATCGCGAGTGTCGGACAGCGGCTGCTCGGCGGCGTTTCCCGGATGATGCTGGACCAGTTCTTCAGCCGCATGAACGAGCTGCTCACCACCCCCCAGTAGCGCGCGCTCCGTGCGCGGGCTCGGGCTCCTGATACTGCTCGGCCCGACGTTGTGTCTGGCAGCGGCGCCGGCTCCCGTCGCGACCTCGGGGGAGTGCTCGGCCGCGCACGCCGGCGTGACACTCTGCCTCTATCGCTCCCTGCTGCCCAGCGCCGGTCTCGTGGCGTCCTGCCGCGGGGCCGACGACTGCCGCATCGGTCACTACTACGGGAATCCCACCGGCGCCGTCTGGTTGAAGCTTCCGCCGGGCATGACGACCTTCCCGCAACCGGAAGTCTTCTGGCTCACCCCCACTCTGGCGCAGGTTCGCGTCGGCTGCGGCCCGCATTGCTCGTGGAGCTACTTCTACGAGGCAACGCGACGACGGGTCTCCGAGCCGCGCCGCTCGGTCCTCGCGGCTGACGCCAGGCGGCTCCTGATGGCCGTGGCCGAGGAGCGCGCGCTCGTAGTGCGCCAGATCTTCTCCGCGCGCGAGGTGGCCAGGATCGAGCGCGACTGGGCTCCCGACCTCTGGTTGGGGGAGGCCATAACGGCGCTGCGCTTCGATGCCGACGGGCGCCTCTCCTTCACCTGGCTCCGCGGCAAGGAGCACGAGCCGGTCGACGAGCGCGTGTCGGTGCCCTCCGTGCCTCGCTCGTCGGGGCCTCGCCCCGCGCGGCTTATGTCGTGAGTCAGAAGTTCGCCATGCGCGAGGGCGAGGGTGGGGGTGCTGTCCTCGGAACCGTGGCTTCTGCGGGGTGCCGAAGCCTGAAACGCTCATCTCGTGGCCCGTCACAAGCGGCGCATCGGGTGGCGAGGTAGCGTGTTCCGAGGGCAGCACCCCCAGCCCGCCCGGGTGTTTGGTCAACCGTTTCTGCACACGACGCTAGCGCTCGCCGTCGCCGTGAGCGCCCGCGGACGGGGCGACGAGAACTTCGAGACTCTGCCGAAGTCTCGGATGCTCGTCGAGCCGTCGCACGTAACCCGCCTCGCTCGGGCCGCCCTTGGCTCGCACCAGCTGCACCAGACGGCGGCGGTCCGCGGCCGGCCATCGCGAGAGGTCGGGAATGTGGGCCATCACGAGAGCGAGGTGCTCGAAAGCCCGCTGCTCGTCGGCGGGCCAGCGGGAACGCTGCCTCACGCCGAGAGCGCGTGCCACGCGGGCGGACGCGTGATTCACCGCCGCGCGACGATCACCACGAAAATCGCGCGCGACGTGACGCGTGACGAGCGTTGCCAGTGCGCTGCCGGTCACCCGTCGCTCCGGGACCGGCTCACCGGCCTGTAGGGACAGGAAGATGTCGGATCGGGCCAGTCGGGTCAGGAGGGAGAGTGGCGTGCGGTATCGCGCGTCCCTGGCGATCTTGGCCTCTTCCTCCCCGGCGAGGCTCTCGACGGCCGGCTCGACGGATCGGAAGCCCAGATGCCGATAGAAGTAGAAGGCCCCCGAGCTGAGCGCTTCGGGGTTGTCACGACCGATCTGGTACGGATCGATGAGCACCATGCGCATCCCCAGGCTTTGATGGTAGGCGCGGAGGACCTGACTCACGATGAATGCGGACTCGCCGCGACGGAACGATTCGAAGACGTTGGCAGCGAACTCGAGGGTTCCGAAGAGCTGCCAGCCGGCCCCGTAGCCGACGGGCACGCCGTTCTTCAGCGCGAGGTACGCGTAGTAGCCGTCGTAGGCCAGGCGAGAGTGCGGGAGGAGGCCGATGAGCGCGATCCGGAGCCCGCGCCCCGGATCCGCGATCAGGACATCGTCCGGATTCGGATAGGAAAACGCGAACAGCTCGCGCTGCCTGGTCGCCATCGCGAGGCGCGCGGCATCGATCAAGCGGTGCGCGAGCGCCCGCGGTGCGCGGCGCAGCGAGGGCAGTGGGCGCAGCACCTCTCGGCGGAAGGCGCGCTGGTCGAGGCGCTCGAGCCCCGGCTCGCGGCCCGCGCCGTGGAAGAAGGGACGCGGCCAGGGCAGTCGCGCGAACGTGCGCGAGGCCCCGGCCCCGCCGGGTCGCCACCCCATGTCGAGCTCCAGGCTGTCGAACAGCCAATCTCGTGTTGCGGCATGGAGCGACGCGCGATCGAAGAGCCCGAGGATCACCTGGAGGTCCGTGGTCTCCCATCCGGACTTGGCGATGTCGAGCCAGCGCCGCCAGCCGAGTCCACCCTCGTCACTCCAGGCATCGTGCTCCGCCGGATGCAGGAGCAGCACCAGCGACTCCTCGAGCCGTTCCCCTGCCGTGAAGTGCGTCCAGACGATGTCGACGTCGCGCGGGAAGCGATGGGCGAGCCAGCGAGTCATCGGGAGTCCAAACGGATAGGTCAGCGACGTGCCCGCGATGCCCGAGTCCTCGAGCCGCCGTCGGGCGGCACGCGGGAGGCGCGCCACGCGAGCCGGCAACGCCCCGAGCGCCCGGTCCACGCTCGCCAGCACGCGCGCGTCGTCCGGATAGGCCTGGAGGAAACAGAGCGTCTCGTGGAGCGCCAGCAGCGCGCGCGGCTCGTCGATCGTGGACCCGGCGAGCTGGTCCAGGAGTCCGAGCTTTTCCTCTCGCGCGGACGCCGTGAAGTGGGCGGCGGCGGCCGCCAGCGCGTCCACCAGCTCCTCCGCGCGTCGGAGCATTCGGGGAACGGCTGCCGCTATCGAGGCAGATCGCCGAGGAAGTGGAGCACCGCGGCGTTGAACGCGTCCGGCTGGTCACGGTTGGCGAAGTGCCCCGCCGGGGAGAGCGGGACGAACCGCGCGCCCTTGATCCTCTGCTCGATCACCCGCATCGGTCCGAGCGACGGGTCCTCGTCGCCGCAGATGAGCAGGGTAGGAGCCGAGATCTCGGACAGGCGATCCGTGATGTAGTCCATCTGGAGCAGGGCGCGCAGCGCGTTCGCATACCCGATCGGGGTCAGCATCCGGTAGTAGTCGAAGATCTCCTTCCGGGCCGATGGGTCGAGCTTCAACCGGCCCGCCACGTTCGGGTTCGAGGCGATGGCAAACTCCGCCATGGCGTCCATGCCGCCCCGGAGCGTCACCTCGATGCTCCGGGCGCGCATGACGATGTTGTCGACGCTGAGCGGCAGTCCCGCCGCAGAGGAGGAGTCCACGACGATGAGCGCGACAACACGGGTGGGATGCGCCAACGTGAAGCGCGTGGCGATGCCGCCGCCCAGGGAAAGCCCGCCGACGACGGCGCGCTCCAGGGTCAGATGGTCGAGCAGGTCGTGAAGGTCCCGTACCCAGTGACCGAAGGTCACCCGGGTCGGATCTTCGGGGCTGTCGGAGCGCGCATGGCCCCTGGGCTCCCACAGGATCAGCCGGTGCTGTGCCGCGAGGGCTCCCACGTTGGGTTCCCACATGCCGGCGTTCCCTCCGATGCCGTACGCCAGCGCCACGGGCGATCCCGTGCCGTGCTCCTCGTAGTAGATCCTGACCCCGTCCGTCGTCGTGAAATACGCCACCTGTTCCGTCCTCCGGTTTGTGGTATGTGGTAGGGGAGAGCGACCCCTATGGAACGGTCCTTCGCCGAGGAAGTCAAGCCGCTCGCCTTGCTCCAGTCCGGCGTCTCCTCCATCGGCGGGACGCACGCCGCACAAGTCGCGCGAGACGCGCGACAACGGAACCTCGAAAACGAGAGCGCGGCCGATTTGCTGCTCGCGGCGGCCGCCGGCGCGTGAGCGCAGGAGGTTTCATGGGGGACAACGTCACGCTGACCCGAGCGGGCGCCGTGGCCACGGTGACGCTCAACCGACCGGACCGGCGCAACTCCCTGAGCGACGCCATGCTCGGGGAGCTGGGGACCGCGTTCTCCGAGCTACGAGACGACGCCGGGACGCGCGTGGTGATCGTCACCGGGGCGCCGCCCGTCTTCTCCGCGGGAGCCGACGCGCCTCACGCGAAGGCCACGACGGACGAGGAGCGCCGCCGCCTCTTCCTGTCGCGCAAGAGCCAGTTCCGTCGGCTCTTCGAGCGCGCCAATACCGTGCTCGAGAACCTCGAGCAGGCCACGATCTGCATGATCAACGGGCACGCCGTGGGCGGGGGCTGGGGCCTCACCCTGGCCTGTGATTTCCGGTTTGCCGCCGCCGAGGCGCGGTTGTGGATTCCCGAGGTCGATCTCGGGGTCCCGCTCGGCGTCGCGTCGACGACCCGGTTCGTGCGGATGGTCGGCCCCGCGCGCGCGAAGGAGATCATCATGAGCTGCCGGCGCTACACGGCGGACGAGGCGCGGGACCTGGGGCTCGTGCACGAGGTCGTGCCGTCCGACTCGCTGGCCTCCGCCGTCGCGGACTACGCGGCGATGCTGGCGCGCAAGCCCTTCCGTGCTCTCGCCGAGGTCAAGGCCCGCATCAACGCCATCGCCCGCGTGGGTCTGCCCGAGGTCAACGCGATGACGGAGGGCTTCCTCGAGCGGGAGTGAGCGAGACTCGGCCGGAGTCTCGCTCCGGGCCGCGCCCTCAGCTCGACGGGTAGAGGTGACACGCGGCCGAATGCCGCGGATCCACCTCGTGTAGGAGCGGCTCACGCTCCGCGCACTCGGGCATGGCGCTCGGGCAGCGCGTGCGGAAACGGCAACCCGAGGGTGGGTCGATCGGATTCGGCGGATCGCCCGTGATCGGCGGCCGGACGAGCCGCTCGGATGGATCCATCGTCGGAGCCGAGGCAAAGAGCGCCTGGGTACGGGTCCTGGAACACGAGCTTGAGGTCGCGGCGAAGACGCTTCAGCCCTACGCGTCAGGCTGCGGGTGACCTCGGTGACCGGATGGCGGGGCCGAGCTCGGTGTGGACGTTCCGTCCGCGGGTTTCGCGCAAGAGCAGGGCAAAGCCGAGCGCGGCCAGCACCGCGACCGCGCAGAGCATGAACACCACGCGGTACGCGGCGAGCGGGTACACACGCGCCCCGTCGAGCGTCTGACCTGCCCAGTGCGAGTCGAGCACCGCGCCCAGCGGCCATTGCGTGAGGGCCGCGCCAAGGAAGCCGCCGAGGTTCACCACCGCGACGGCGATGCCGGCCAGGTTCGGCGGGTTGACCTCGCGTCCGATCGGCCACGTGAGCACGAAGGCGCCTCCCACGAGGCCCATCGCGAAGAAGAGCGCGTAGACGCCCCGGAGCGTCAGCGCGCCGAGGGTAGCGACGAACAGGATCCAGAGCAGGAGGAAGCAGCCGGTCAGGACGGCGTAGGGGAGCTTGCGGCGCTTCAGCACGTGATCGGAGAGAAAGCCCGTGAGGGGCCCGGACACGAGGAGGGCGAGCGAGATGGCTGTCGCGTAGAATGCGGCCCCGGTGGTCGGAAGCCCGTAGACGTCGCGCAGGTAGGGCACGACCCAGAGCAACAGGTTGCCCATGCCCGCATACCAGCAGAAGAAGGCGAGGAAAGGCGGCCAGGTGTGGCGGTTCTGGAGCACGTCGAACATTCCCACCACGACCTCGCTGAGGGTGGGAAGCGGTAGCAGCGCTTCCGCCGAGCCGCGCGGGCGGTCGCGAACGGCGAGAGCGCAGAGGACGGACAGCCCCACCGTCCCCATGCCGATGAGCCAGAAGCCGCCGCGCCAGCCGGCGGCCGCGACCAGGCTGGCCAGCGGATACGTGCCGATCAGCGAACCCAGGATGCCCACGGTGGCGGTGAGCGCCGACATCGTGCCGAAGTGCGAGATGGGAAACCACGTGGCCGTGATCTTGAGCGTCCCGATGAAGGTGACGGTGGCGCCCATTCCCACCGCGAACCGGCCGGTGAAGAGCAGACCGTCGGTGCTCGCCATGGCCATCGCCATGGTGCCCACGCCCATGATGGCGGCGCCCGTCGCCACGGTCCATCGCGGGCCGAACGTGTCGATCAGGACTCCGGCCGGAATCATGAACCCCGCGTAGGCGTAGAAGTAGGTGGACGAGAGGAGGCCGACGATGGCGCCGGAGGCGTGGAAGTCCTGCATGAGGTCCTTGGCGATGACCCCCGGCGCGACGCGGTGGAAGAACGCGATGAGGAAGATCAGGGCCGGGATGCCCCACATGACCCAGCGGAGGCGGGCGGGCGCGAACGTTGCCACCGATCGGGCGTCAGGCGGACGTCACTACAGGACGAATGGCTTGGCGGTCGCGGGCGCGTACGGGTAGCGGTGGATCGCGTCCTCGTTCACGTCGACCCCGAGTCCCGGCCCGTGCGGCACGTCGACTCGGCCGTCGCGCGCTTCGATCGGCTGCGTCAAGAACGGGATCTCGAGCTCGCCGGTCGGGAACTCCACGGGCAAGTCTCCGCCGAAGCTCGCCGCCACGTGGAGGGTGGCCGCGAGGCCTGGTCCGAAATAGAACGAGTGCGGCGCGACGGGAACGTTGGCGGCCTGGGCGAGGGCGACGATCTTCTTGAACTCCGAGACGCCTCCGACCTTCGTGATGCTGGGCTGGAGGATGTCTCCGGCCCGCTGGGCGATGATCTCGCGAAACCCGTAGAGCGTGGACTCGTTCTCGCCGAGCGCGATCGGCGTCTCGGTGGCCGCGGCCACCCGCGCGAGTCCCGCGTAGTCCTCCGGCGGCCAGACCGGTTCTTCGAGCCAGAACAGGCGGTAGGGGACGAGCGCGCGCGCCATCCGGATGGCGTCCTCCGGGCTCCAGGGGCAATTGGTATCGAGCATCAGCTCCACGTCAGGGCCGACCGCCTCCCGCGCCGCGCGGACCGACTCCGCATCCGTCTGGTGCAGCTTGAGCATGCGAAAGCCCTGTGACGCGAAGTGCGCGCATGCACGTCCGACGGCCGCCGGTGAGTCGTAGCGCATCAAGCTCGCGTACGCCGGGAGCCTCGGCCGCACGGCCCCCCCGAGCAAGGCCGATACCGGCGCATCGAGCGCCTTGCCCAGGAGGTCCCAGAGCGCGATCTCGACGCCGCTGATCGCGAACATGGCGAGGCCTCGCCGGCCGTAGATCATCGTGGCGCGATGCATGAGATCCACCAGAGGCTCGATCCTGAGCGCGTCCTGACCGACGAGGAGGGGCACCAGGCTCTCCTCGATGACGGCGCACACGGCGAGCGGAGCGCCATAGGCGAACGCCTCTCCCGTGCCCGTCCGTCCGTCATCGGTGAGGACGCGCACCACGATCTGCTTCTGCGTGCCGGCGCTCCACGTCGACGGCGGGTCCAGGGGCTTCATGGGAATCGCGAGCGGAATGGCCTCTATGCCGGTGATCTTCACAGTCACGCTCCGTGTCGAGGGGTTCGTCGACCATGGCGTGGGGAAGTTCCATGGGCCGCGGCGTGCGACTCTCCCGTTGACGACTCGGCCATGCGACCGCCAGGGAAGCGCGGGAGATGGGCGGAGTCGCTCGGCCGCCGGACCCCTGCCCGTCAGGGCAACGAGGCGACGATCTTTCGGAACTCGTCCTCCGTGAACGCCCTGAGCGTCTCCGAGCGGATCGTTCCCATGGACCCGGCGGTGAGCACGACCCGGGCCACGACGTCGTCACTCGGGGCCTCGACGAGGGCCACCGCGTCGTACCGGCCCGTGACCAGATAGAACGCCTTCAGTTCCGCACCCGCCGCCTTGAAGGCCTGCTTGGCTCGATCCAGACGCGCCGGGCCCTCCTTGATGGTCTCGATCCCTTTCTGCGTGAATCCGAGCAAGATGATGTAGGTCGCCATGGATGGTCACTCCTCCTCTTTTGAGCCCGCGCTTCCGTGGCGGACCTATGCTACTCGAAGGCTCTCCGCCGGGCCAGTCCACTTGGAGGGGCACGATGATCGGGACTCGCCGGCCGCGATGTTCTTGACGCAGTGGTTGACGCCGGCGGTGGGCCCGACTAGTATCGCGCTCATTCGGCCGGCGCAGTGGTGTTGGGGAACGCTGGGCTCACCGTGTCATTGCAACGAGGAGAGGGCTCATGGACCTATCGCGTCGCGACGTGCTCGCTGGGAGCGTGTTTGCATTCGGAGCCTCGACGCTGGCGCTCGGCTCCTCGGCGGCGAAGGCGGACGCCGGGGACCAAGGCGCCGTGACCGAGAGGGTCGATATCCTCCGCAAGGCCCTGCTCGAGGCCGACAAGGCCAAGCTCGAGCAGGTCACGTCGGCCGAGCTCAGCTACGGTCACTCCAGTGGACGGGTCGAGACCAAGGAGCAATTCATCCACGGCGTGATGACGCGCAAGCAGGTGGTCAAGTCGCTGGCCTTCCCGGACCTCAAGGTGGCCGTGGCCGGCAATGCCGCCATTGCGCGCCACATCTACCTCTCCGAGTCCGAGCTCGACGGCAAGGTGACGACCACCCGGATCGGCGTGCTGCAGGTCTGGCAAAAGCAGGACGGCGACTGGAAGCTGCTGGCGCGCCAGGGGTTCACGCTGCCGGCGTAGGGCGCGCTTCGTCGCGTGCGAGGAAGATCGACGCCGCGGATCATCCGGGGTCGGGATGGCGTGGTAGCACGAACCTTCGGCGATCGGCGCTGACGCGTCGGGCCGGGATCCCCCGCCAGCACCTCCTCGATCGCCCTCTCTTCGGCCAATGCGCGAACAGGGTCCTCTCGCGGGACGCGTGGGCCATGGAACGCCGCTCGGCGTGCGGCTGTGCCGCCATCTCCTCCGACCCTCGTTCGCTCAGGACGATCTGCCGGGTCACGGGACACCGCGGCGATCTTCGGGGTGTTATAGTTGCCGCGTCCTCGCGCGGGAGAGCCTCGCTTCCATCAACCCTCTCCGGGCGCCACAAGAAAGGAGGTCCACCATGCGAATCATCGAACGGCCACGCGTGACGGGCGCACTCGCTGTGCTGATCGGCGTAATCGTCATCGCGTCGTCACAGTTCATGAACACGCCGGCAAAGGCGGCGGACCCGATCAACATAGGCTGGGTCGGTCCGCTGTCGCCGCCGGGCGGCTATGCCGAGGGTGCGCTCATGAAGCAGGCCGCCGAGATCGCGACCGAGGAGATCAATGCCAAGGGCGGCGTGCTCGGCAGGCCGGTCCAGCTGATCGCACAAGACACGCGCGGCAAGCCCGAGGAAGGCACCGCGGCTGCGGAGCGGCTGATCTCCCAGGACAAGGTGGTCGCCATCACTGGCGAATTCCACAGCTCGGTGTTCCTCGCGGAGATGGACGTCGCTCACAAGTACGGCATCCCGATCATCGCCGTGGACGTCTGGGCCCTCAGCATCACCGCCAAGGGCTATCCGGAGGTATTCCGGGTCGCGCCGAACCAGGCGCTGATCGCGTCGAAGTACGGCGAGTGGATGGCGGCCGCCGGATTCAAGAACGTGGCCTTCCTCTTCGAGAAGACCGACGGCGGGCAGAGCGCGCGCGATGTCCTGCTGCCCGTGCTGGACAAAAACGGCGTCAAGTACGAGGCCGTCGGCGCCGACCCGACCGCGACGGAGTTCACGGCGCAGATCGAGCGGTTCAAGACCCATCAGCCGCCCTTCGACTTCTTCATGACCGCGTACAGCCTGGCCGGGGCGTATCCCCTGGTCAGTCAATCGCACACGCTCGGCTTCGCGCCGAGCGCCCGGGCTGGCATGGCGAACTCCGGCGGACCGGCGGTCGACCCGACGTTCTGGAAGAACGTCGGCGAGGGCGGCAAGTACCTGGTGACGGAGATCGTGGGGCTGCCCAAGAACGCGTGGAACGACAAGACCAAGGCGTTCGTCGCCGCCTTCACCAAGAAGTACAACCAGCCGCCGTCTCCGCAGGCGATCGAGAACTACGACGCGATGCTCGTGCTCGCCGACGCAATCACGCGCGCGAAGTCGACCGACGGCAAGGCGATCATCGCGGCGCTCGAGAAGACGGACATCGTGCTTGGCCGCGGCCGGTACAC
>Ga0335077_10002036_pt1 | contig 24130 bp, 24 predicted proteins | sample Lox_Sample_31_FD_207151 | JGI IMG/M metagenome (GOLD analysis project Ga0335077, IMG submission 207151) | Soil microbial communities from Loxahatchee National Wildlife Refuge, Florida, United States - Lox_Sample_3.1 | ecosystem: Environmental > Terrestrial > Soil > Wetlands | place: USA... | reverse complement strand
GCTGCCATCGGCTTCGCGCTCCAGGTGCAGACCTGCCCGGCCACCGCGGTTGTTGCCACGATCACCGATTCGCTGACCCCGCTGTACGGCCAGACCGCGAGCCTGGCGCGCGCTCAGGTAGGTGGCGGATGGCTGAACGTGCTGGGCGTGTTCGCGGTCGCGGCGGTCGCCGGCGTCGTGGTTGCCGTGCTGGTCGGCGGGTCCGGAGGGGCCCTGCTTCCTGTCGCCGCTGGCATCGTGGCGTTCGCGTCCGTCAGCTATGCCGGGGCGACATTGGCGCTGCCGGAGGTGAGCACGCACAGCTTGCAAGCGGCGCGCACTCAGGTCGGCGGGATGGCGGGATTCCTGGTTGCGGTGGACGGCCTGCTTCTCGCAGACGCCAACGACGACGACGACAACCTCACGCCGCTGATCTATAAGCGGCGCGCCGAAGTGCTCTACCCGTACGTCACCGCGAGCCCGTTCAACAAGAAGCAGCAGCAGCTCACCGGCCGGGACGACATCCGCCCGAAGGCACGCCAGGCCTTGCTCTCGTTCGGCCCCGGATACGTCAGCATGTCCGGTCACGGCGAGCCGGAATACCTGTCCGGATGGAAGGCCGCTTACCCCGCGGAAGACCGGCAAGTCCTGAAAACAGGCAGCTACGACCAGCAGGAAGTGCGATCGAAGATCATTCACATGATGGCCTGCAGCTGCGGCAGCACCAAAGACGGCGGCCTCGGCCGCGACCTGGTCAAACAAGGAGCGACCGCTTTCTTCGGATACTCCGACGTGGTCACCGTTCCGGCCAATGACGCCGAGTACCCCGCTTTCATCGACTGCGACATCGAAATCGACAAAGCACTGATCGACGGCAAGACCTGCGGCCAGGCATACCAGGCCGCGATCGACAAATACACCGACACCATCGCCCGGCTGCGGGGTGAAGGCAAGGTCCAGTACGCCGCAGCGCTGTCCCTGAACAAGGACCGCCTGGTCGCGCCCTCCACCGACGCCGCCTACGGCGACGAAACCGCGCACCTCGACACCATCCCGCACTAGTCCAGGCCAGCCCGGATGCTGCCGTAGCCACCGGCGCCTAGCTACCGGAACACAGATGCCGCAGGCTGGGAACTCGCCGACCAGCACCTGGACATGCTGGCCCGCACCGCCGCCGGCACGGTCGCTGAAGTCACGGTCATGTCACGGCAAGCCCGCGCCATGGCCGCACAGCGACTTCTTAAACAGGCCCTAGCTCGCCCGCAACAGAACCGGCCGATCGGTGCCAGCCGAGCCCGAACGGTCAACCCAGCCGGGCGAGCGCCTATTCGGCGATGCGGGCGATTGGGCCTTGAGTGAGGATCGCTGTCGGTATTCGCCGACGGGTCCGCGGTGGGCGAGGATCCTCTTGATGTGTAGCGTCGCGCGGGCGAGGGGTGGCTGCGGGGCGCCCTGGCGGTCTGGTCAGCGTGCCGGATCGGCGGGCGGGGAGCCGTGGCTTGCGGCCAGGCCGGCGGCATGGGGCGTGGCGGGCTGGTCGCGGGTGGTGAGCCACGCCTCGGCGGCCTGCCAGTACCAGTAGGCGCTGAGGCAGCTTTGCAGGTCGGCGATGTTGGCGCCGCAGAAGCTGGCTCTGGCGCCTTTGGCCTGGAGGCTGACAGCGAGGGACAAGACGGCGATTCCGCTCAGCATCAGCGAGACGATCACCAGCTGCCAGCTCAGGGCCAGCTGGTGGCCGGCGATGACCCAGCGGAAGATGAAGTCCGCGCGCGTCGTGCCGGTCAGGTGCTGCTGGATGGGGGCGTCGAAGGCGAGCAGCCCGAAGCCGGTGAGCGCGACGGCTGTCAGCAGGCCCACCGCCAGGAAGTTGCCTGCCATCAAGGCGGCGTAGATGCCGGCGACGTTGAGTTCCTGGCCGCGGCGCAGCGGCGCCGGGGCGGGTTCGAGCCCGGACTGCGCCCACAGCCACGCCGGTGTCGGCGCGGTCAGCGCCGGCATGTCCTCCTTGGCCGGCAGGACCTCGCTCAGCGGGCCGTCCCGGGCCGGCGATCCCAGGAAGAAGAACGCGAGGCTGACCAGCAGCAGAAGCGCCAGCAGCGTGATCAGCCGCCAGATCGCCTCGCTGCCGAAGATATGCCAGGCGTCGCTGGTGAGGAACAAGAAGATGATGACGGCCAGCATCGCCGGCGCGGTACGCAGCGCTTCCAGCGTCGTCTTGGTCAGCGCATGCCACAAGGACTTCCCGATCACCACGAACACGTGCCCGCCAACAGCCCTCAGGTTGGCGGCCAGGATCCTGATCCCGGTCAGGAACGAGGCCAGCCCGCCCGCGCGGGCTCCGTGCAAGGCCGCCTGGTACTGCGCCTTGTAATATCCGTAGACGAACGTGACGAACCCGCGTGCCTGCAGGTACGACACGACCGAGGCGATGCTCACCCGGTACACCGCGACGACCGCGGCGCCGGCGATCTGCCCGGCCGCCCAGTCACCGCCGCTCCCGTCAGCGCCCGCCCACGCAACGCCATCCGCGCGCACCGCATCAGCCACCAGCCCGGCGACGGCCTCCCACAGCTGGCCGGCCACGGCACCAGGCTGCGCCAGCCGATGCCCGGCAGCACCGCCGAAACAGGCCACGATCGCCCGCGCGCAGTCCCCGGGCGCCGCAGCCCGGCCTACGACCTGGCCGATCACGCCCTCGAGCGCGTCCCGCAGAGCCTGCCGGTCGAGCACCGGCTGCTTCTCCTGGCCCCCGACCACCCCGGCGATCCAGTCAGCGATCGCCCCAGCCGCGTCAGCCGACATCGGCACCAACCCTCCGGCCAGCCACCTGCCCCACCCACGCCCAGTATGGCGGACAAACACCCCGGCTGGCCCGCGCCGCGAGCCGTACCATGAGCCAGGTCAGGCCCGCCCGCGCCGCGGGAAGGTCGGAGGCGACCTGACTCGCGGCGCCCTCGGCTGCCTCCGGCCTAATCGCGCACGAAGAGATGATCCGCACCGTTCACTGCCAAACGCGGCGCTGCGGCGGAGGATACGGATTCGGCGTTATATGGGTGATCGAAGATCACCAAGCCCTCCGGGCCATATAACGCTAGATATACGGGTGATAATCGCTAGTTTGTTCGATCTGGTCTGCGGAGATTATCACCCGTATATCACTCGATCTGTCCTAGCTGTGACGTGATTCAGCGACGAAAGCGAGGAATTCCTCAAGTTCCTCTACGGTATCGAACGCGTTACAGCGCAGGTCATCGATCACGCCGATCGGGTGCGCGCCCGGCGTGCGCCGTATCAGCTCGTTGAGCGGCACCAGGTCGGCGTCGGCTGACGGGGACTGATGCTCAGCGCTGTTGCTGGTCGCAACCATTATCCTCGCTATCTCCGCGTGAACGGGTCTTCTCTCCGTGACGTGCCGAAGGCGCCCGTTGCTGTACTTTGCTGCTGTACGCGCCTCGGATCACCCAGTTCCGTTCGAATAACGACCCTCTAGCAGGCACAGCTACAGTCTCGGAGACCAGACCCCTTGCCCGCACGCAAAAGGGTCATCCCCATGTCCCGCCAGTGGCCGCTAATCACCAGCCTGAACTGCGGGATCGTGCTTGGCGTCCAGCGATCGTGCGGGCATGCACACAAGCTCGGCGCACGGACCGACTCATGCGGCATGTTCGAATTTAGCACCCTTACCTGGGGTGGAGCTATGGGGATTCGAACCCCAGACCTCTTGCATGCCATCAGCAGGCAGCCCGTCCACCACAGTGCATCGCCGCAGGTCACCGTCCTGAGCAGAGCACCGGAGTGCGCCCTCGTCCGGCGCCGTTGCGGTACTTCCGCGCTGTACTGCTTGCAAGACGTCGCACCCTGGTTGCCGGTCCTCGTACCGTGATCGCGCCGCACCCAGGGAACGGTCGACACGCGCGGCACCTCCCGCGTGCACCCTGCCGCGACCAGGACTGTTCTTGCTGTCAACGCCGACCCTGACACACTCCGCCGCTGCCATGCCGACCTGGCCGTCGCGTTCAAGCGGCCCGCCAGCGGCGACCTGACCCGGTGCTGGAACCACCGCCACTAGTGGTTCGAAGCCGACACCCGGCGCGACCCTGCGGCGAGTACCAGACCCGCGTCAGCCGTTACGTAGCCGGCGCCCGCCGCCTCTTCGGCGGGTCAGCGGCGCAGTTCGGCGGCGGCAGACGATGCGGCGTCGGCTGCGGCCTGGAGGAACCCGGCGATGGCGTCTCGGTGCGGGGCAGGGACGCTGGCCGCGATCGCCTGGATCTGGGCGTGGTAGGCGGCCAGGCCGGCCGGGGTGCGCTCGCCGGCGTGCTGGGTTAGCTCGACAAGGACGTAACGGCGGTCGCTCGGGTGGGGACGGCGCCAGACCCAGCCGGCCGCTTCGAGGCGGTCGACGAGCATGGTGATCGCCCCCGAGGTGAGGGAGAGCCGGTCGCCGAGCTGACGCTGGGTGAGCGGGCCGTCGGCCTCAAGGTGCTCAAGCGCGTCGAGGTCCGTCTGACTGATTCCGGCGCCACTAGCCAGCGCGGACCGCATCTGGTCCCGCGCGAGGCCGAACCGCTGCAGGTTGGCGGCCATCGTCTCAGGTTCTCTGGCTGTCATTTGGACCTGAGTATAACTGGCGACTATACTGCTTAGTTACAAAGTAACTTAGGAATTGAGTCAGTTTGGGGAGGCTGGCACAGTCACGCGGAGCTGAGCGGCGCACCGCCGGAGGCGAAGCGAACAGGCGGCCGACTCGCTGGCTGAGCGCACCCGAGGAGATGCCATGAGAATCGACTCGTTCTTCTACCGGCTCGCGTACCGTTTTGGCAAGCCCCGGTGGGACAGCGCCGAACCCCGCCCGGAACTGGCCAGGATCATCCAGGGCCGTTCGCCCGGCCGGGCACTTGACCTTGGCTGCGGGACCGGCACCGACGCCCTTTACCTCGCCTCGCAGGGGTGGCACGTGGTCGGAGTGGACTTCGTTCCCGAAGCGATCGGGACGGCCGGGTCCCGCGCAGCCGCGGCCGGGTCATCGGCGAGTTTCGTGGTCGGTGATGTCACCCGCCTGCGTCAGGCGGGGGTCGCCAGCGATTTCAGCCTCGTGATCGACATCGGCTGCTACCACGCCATCCCGGCCGGGCGGCGAGACAGCTACGCCGCCGAGGTCGCCGCCGTCACCGCGCCGGGCGCCGACCTGTACCTGGCCGGCGTCTCCGATCCGCCGGCCACCTGGCGGCTGCTCGGCGCCCGCGGCCTCACCGCCGCGGAACTGCGCAGCCGCTTCGGCGCCGACTTCGACCTGGTCGACGAGCAAGCGGCTGGCCCGGTCGGCCGGGCCGGCCGCTTCGTGCTCTACCACCTGACCCGCAAGCACCTCCAGCCGAGCCCGTAACCGCATGACCGCCGGCCTGGCTGCCTCCGGGCCGGGCCGACGCGACTGGCCGACATGGGGCCTTGCTGGCGCCGGGCTGAGGGGCTCAAGCATCTGTCGGGAGGTTCGGACCGTGGAGGTGACGGCGACGGGTGCAGGAGGCCCTCGCGGCGGACGCCCGGCTGGAGGCCAGACGCGGGGCCAGGCCGGACATCATGACCGGGCGGGTAGCCGGAGCGCCATGCATCGCGGCGACGACCCAGCGGCGGTGACCACTACCTACTCAAGCAGGCTTCGGGCCGCGAGGACCAGCTCGCGCCGCGGGCCATGCAGATCGAGATATGCCAGCCGCCGCGCTGGACAGGGGCGACTCTGGGCCTAACCGCCTGCGACAGGGCACTGATGATCATCACCAGGTACGACAATCCGAGGCGGCACAACCCAGTCGCCCTGACTGTGGCCGCGCTCCGCATGGACCTCTTCGACATCACCATCGCCACCCCTGGCGCGTTCGAGTTGATCAGCGACCTGGGGCTGTGGAGCCATGCGATGGAGGACGGGGAGTCCTGAGCCCGGGGACGCCGGATGGCGCGCAGCCCCTGATCACCGGCGGACGACGCAAGCTACCAGCCGTGAACGCGGGCCAAGACGAAGGAGCGATTGATGCCCCTGCTAGCGAGATCATTTGCTTCTGTGATAGAACTAAACTCGGTTCTGTTACAGAAGCAAGTCTGGTGGGTAATGATCTTCTGCTTGTGCCGGCTGATGCGGCCGGTCACCGGGGCACGGGGCCGAGGGGACGGCGGCAGGCGGTGATGCTGCTCCGCGAGCCTGCTCGGCCGCCAGCGGTGCGGGAGCACCGCCTGGCGCCCTGGCTGGCGGTCTGGACAGTCTGCTTCGGCGCGTTCATGGGCCAGCTGGACGCCAGCATCGTGACGCTCGCGTTCCCGGCACTGCAGCGCCAGTTCGCCGCCAGGCTGGCTGGCGTTCAGTGGGTGTCGCTGGCGTACCTGCTGGTGCTGGTAGCACTGCTGGTGCCGGTGGGCAGGTGGTCGGACCGGCTCGGCCGCAAGCTGGTTTACCTGTACGGGTTCGCGGTCTTCACCGGCGCGTCGGCGGCGTGCGGCCTAGCTCCGAACCTCGCCACGCTAATCGCGCTGCGGATGGTGCAGGCAGCCGGCGCGGCCATGCTGCAGGCGAACAGCGTGGCGCTGGTGACCACCTGCACACCATCGGCCGTACGCCGCAAAGCCCTGGCGGTCCAGGCCGCGGCCCAGGCTCTCGGCCTGGCGGCTGGCCCGCTGATCGGCGGGCTCCTGATCGCGTCGCTGGGCTGGCGCTGGATCTTCCTCGTCAACGTACCCGTCGGGGCAATCGCGATGACCGCAGGCTGGTTCCTGCTGCCGCGCACTCACCAGCTCGCACGGCGGCAGCGCGCTGACCCGCTCGGGATGGCGCTGCTGGCTGCGGCGGCGGGCGGCGCGCTCATTGCCGTTTCCGCGCTGTCCGGACTGGGGCTGCCGACCCTGCTGCTGGCCGGATCGGCGGCAGTTGCCGTCCTGGCCTCCGCGTGCCTGCCGTGGTGGGAGCGCCGCTCAGCCGCACCTCTGATAGACGTCCGCGTGCTGGCTGCGACGGGGACCGCGCCCGCGCTCGGCGGTGCCCTGTGCGCGTACCTGGTGCTGTTCGGGCCGCTGGTGCTTATGCCGCAGACGCTGTCCGCTCGGGGCGAGAGCGCGCTGCAGGCGGGCCTGCTGCTTACCTCGTTGCCCGCCGGGTTCGGGCTGGCGGCGGTGGCCGCCGAGCGCCTGCTGCCAGCCTCGTGGTCGAACCGGAGCCGCTGCCTCGCCGGAGGCCTGCTCGCCGCAGGCTCGGCTGCAGCACTGGCAATCCCGGCTCCAGCAGCCGTCACGGCGTTGCTCCTGGGCGTGCTGGGCATCGGCCTGGGTGCCTACATCCCGGCCAACAACGCCGAGATCATGTCGGCCGTACCCGCGTCTGACTCGGCTACGGCGGGCGGGATGGTCAACCTGGCCCGAGGTCTGGGCACCGCCCTGGGCGTCGCGGTGGTAGCACTGGCGCTGCACGCCGGCGCCGGACTCGGCCTTGCCGACGCGGGCAGGCTCGCCATTGGCGTCCTCGTTACAGCTGCGCTGGCCGCGACGTGGGCCGGGAAACCGCGCCGGCGCCGACAGCTGTACCCGGGACCGCCTTGGCAGTTCACCACCGGGCCAGGAAGCACGGCGGATCGTCCGCAGACGGAAGGGTAAACGTGTCCTTTATTGTCGGCATGCACGTCGCGACCGCCATCGCGCTGCTCGTCCCCCTCCTGGCGCGACCGGGGCCGTCGGCGGATCAGAAGCTCGCCTGGCTGATCATCCTGGCGACCATCCGGTCGGGCCTACGAACACGAGTTCCGCGTCATCACCGGCCACGCCGTCACGGCCGCGCCTGTTCTCGGGGATCGGCGCCTACCTGTCCGTGCGATACCTGGTCAGGTACTTCCGGACCGGGACGCTGAACCCGATCGCCATCTACTGCGTCCCTTGCCGACCTGGGCCGCATCATCCGTCATCTACCTCGGACTCCGCTAAGCATCACCGGGCGGGCCGGCTAGCCCGCGCTTGCCGAAATCGACTCCTGGGCCGGCGCCTCTGCACTGCGGCCGCTGCACTGCACGACGACGAACCAGGCGAGCCCGGCAATGGTCATGACGACAGCGACAAAGAAGTTCAGGCACAGGCCGAGGAAGTAGGCCGAGGAGTCAATCCTGATCGTCTCCTCGAAGATCCGGTACCCGGAATACCCGGCCACATACAGCGCGAACAGACCCTGCGGCCTGATCGGCCGGTGATGGCCGAGCCAGACCAGCGCAGCGGCCAGGGCCAGATCGAAGATCAGCTCGTACAGGAAAGACGGCTGGAACGTAGTGAACTTCAGATCCGCCGTCGGCATGCCCGACGCCAGCCGCGCCGCCCGCGAGATCTGCACCGCCCACGGAAGGCCGCTCGGCTTCCCGAACAACTCCTGATTGAAGTAGTTGCCGATCCGCCCGATCGCCTGCGCAACCAGCAGGGCCGGGGCGACGGCGTTCATGAACACGCCCACGCTGGCACCGCCCGCCGCACCCGCCACGCCCCGACCACGGCCGCCAGCGCCACGCCCCCCAGATGCCGAGACCGCCGGTCCACACCGCGAACGGCCCCACCAGTGGTGCGGCATGTCGAACGGCGTGGTCAGGTCAAAGTAGACCCGGCCGCCGATGATTCCCGCTGGCACCGCCCACAACGCGACGTCGTAGACCAGCGCACTGTCACCTCCCGCCGCGGCCCAGCGGCGCGCGGTGATGGCCGCCGCCCAGCCGGGAAACCTACGAGCTCACCCCGCGAGCACTATCATGGGCGGACCGCGCGGACGAGGGTGTCGACTGCGTCGCGCGGGCTGCCCGCGACGGGACGCCGGACGCGCTCGGCCCGCACCACGGTGACGCCTCCCAGCGAGCGCGTGATCGACTCTGGAGTATGCAGCACGGCCGGATCCTGCGGGCCTCCGGTACCCTCGGCCAGGTTGGTGACGTCATGCCCCACCACCAGCAGAGTCCCACCCGGCGCAAGCGCCGTCACAGCCCGGCGCAGCACGCCGGCAAGCTCAGTCTCGCGAAACTGAAGGTACGCGACCAGGACCAGATGGAAAGAGCCCGGCTCAGGGTCATAATCTCGGACGTCGGCGCACACCCACTCCACGGTCACGCCGGCCTGCTCAGCCAGGCGCCGGCCCTTGTCCAGCCCGACGGCAGAGAAGTCCACCGCCGTCACCTGCCAGCCGCGACTGGCCAGCCACACTGCGTTACGCCCCTCGCCCGCAGCGATATCCAGCGCCCGTCCAGGAGCCAGGTCCTGCAGTTCGGCCACAACGAACCGGTTCGGCTCGGCCGTCCACACCAGTTCACGGCCGGCATACCGCTCGTCCCATTCCTGGCTCTCCAATTCGCCCTCCTTCGTTCCTGCTCTCCGGAAGCTCCGGACCCAACTATACCCGGTGGGGTATGTGAAGCCCTGGATGACGCCCGCAGGCACCCGTCCAAGCAGCCGACCGTCTGGGCTCTGGCCCGAGTTATATACCCCCCGGCGTATACTGGATGCTCACCGTCTACCTGGGGAGGACGGCACTATGTGCCATCGCATTACCTGCCGGACCTGTCACAAGCCCACCTACCGGGGGTGCGGCATGCACGTTGAGCAGGTACTGGCGGGGGTGCCTCAATCCCAGCGGTGCACCTGCGACCACGCCAAGAGCCGCCTCACTGGCGGCCTGCTCGCGTGGTTGCGACGGTCCTGAGCCACCGGGAGGGCTCAGAACACGGCGGACTGCCGGGTCCGCGGCACCCTTCCAGAGTCTTCAGCGAGTTGCGGCGAAGTTCGCGGCGGGATCGGCGTCGCTGGCCGCCTGGCAGACGCCGCAGCGGATGGTGGGGCAGCAGCAGCGAGGCCAGCGCGAACATGACCACCGGGCCGACCATCAGTTCAGAACGAGGAACGCGGCCAGCATCCGCCGGTCGGCCGTGGTCCGCCGGATCTCGCCGTACCGGACCTTGTCCAGCACCGGGTACATCATCAGCAGCAGCCCGAGCGCAATCGGCAGGCTGGTGCCGTGGATACCGATCCGGTTCAGCGCGCTGTTCAGACACCGACCCTGTCCGTACTTGTCCGGCGGCGATGACCGAACTGGCGGTCGGCAGGATGGCGTCTCAGATGAACAGCGTTATGTCGGCCTTCGCCGCCATGTCGATGAAGCTGGCAGCGCCGAGGGTGGGTTGCAGTCCGTCGATGAAATCGCCGGCGGTCAGCCCGTACAGGTCCATGGTCATCTGGCACGGGTGCAGCCGGACCCCGACGTCTAGGGCCATCTCCAGCAGCTCGGTCGGGCTCGCGACCTTGTACTGCTTTGCCAGCATCTTGATCATCTTGGTGCCCATGCCGGCGAAGTGAATCTTGCCGAGCTTCAGGTGGTCGGTGCCGCCGCGGTCGACGAGCGACTCGCCCTTCTGCATCCAGTTCCTGCCGGTGATCCGCTTCTTGTTCTTCTGCAGCACCCGCAGGCCCCAGAACGTGAAGAACACGTCGACCTCGAGCCCGGAGGCGGCTCCGGTCGTCGCCAGGATCAAGACCGGCCACACCCGGTCCAGGTCATTGCTCCAGCAGATGATGGCCATCCGCTTGGCCTGCTCGTCCTGAGTCATGGCCTGGGCGGCGGCGGAAATGTCGGTCGTCTGCATAACTGCTCTCTCCTTCGGTGGTGGCGCGGCGGCCAGGGCCTTCCGGCGCCGCGCTGGTCGGATCGCTGGCTGACCGCCCGGGCCAGCACGTCAGTCGGAACATCGGTAGCAGCGGATTTCGCGCTCATCGATCAACACCCGGAAGGCCTCGAACGCGGTGGCGGCATCGACCAGGTGGTGCTTCTCGGCGCCAAGGTCGGCAGCCCGGAGCCTGGCCATCCAGCCCGCGCCGTACGGGTCGCGGTTGGCGACGGCGATATCGGCGGCGAAGGCCTGCTCGTTGACCTCGAGCAGTTCTCCCGTCAGCGGCGTGGGGAAAGGGCCGACCCACTTGGCGCTCTCGATCACCGCGACGGACCGGCCGCGCGGGTAGCTGCGTCCGGTCCTCTTCCAGCTGACCTGGACCATCCGCCCGCCCATGGTTTGGGCGATGTCGGTCATTCCCAGCACGGCGACGTCTTCTTCCAGGCGGACCCAGACGTTCAGCCCCACGTCATACAGCAGGTCGCCCGGTACGACGCAGCCGTACCAGATGAGGTCAGCCATGCTTGCTCACCCGCCGCAGGCGATTCCTTCCGCGTCGAGGAACGCCCGGTAGGCCTCGACGCCGTCCCGGCCTGATGCCAGGTCAGCGAATTCGGCATCCCAGTCCGAGGGCCGCAGCCTGGCCACCCAGCCCTGCCCGTAGGGGTCGGAGTTGATCAGGCCCGGCGATGTCTCCAGGGCGGCATTGACCTCGGCGATCTCGCCGGTGACCGGCGCGGGGACCGGACCGACCCACTTGCCGCTCTCGACCGTGGCGATGCTCCGCCCGCGGGCGATCGTCCTTCCCGGCTTCTTCAGGGTGACCGCGATGATCGACTTCGCCAGGTTCTGCGCGACGTCGGTCATTCCGACCGTCACCAGGTCACCGTCTCGGCGGGCCCACACGTGCTTGTCGACGACGTAGTACAGGTCCTCGGGAATGTTGCAGTTGTTCACCAGGGTCACCGCGTCAGTCTCCCGTCCGCTGATGTGCAGGTAGGTCGCTCTCGGGCTGGTCGTCCTCGGGCTGCTCGTGCTCGGCCATCAGGTGGTGGACCAGCATGTCCAGGGCAACCATGCGGATCTCCCGGCCGAACCCTTCGAGGAACTCCGGATCGCGCGCGGCCTTCCTGACCAGGTGCTCGTACCTGTCCCCGCAGACCGGGCAGGTGATCCCGTAGAACACCCTGCCGTTCCGCTCACCGGTGCTGACCTCATCGCCGTGCCGCTCGCCCAGATGGGCATGCAGGGCCCGCGGCCCGGCCGCGACGTCGCACCACGGGCACTTCATGCCTTCTCCTCCTCACACCGTCTCAAGCGCCGCGGCCGGACGGCGAGCCCGGTCCACTAGCTGGACCAGGTCGATGACCGTGATGCGGTCTTCGTTTCCGGTGGTCTTGACCGCGTCGCCGTACATGACGAAGTCCTTCGGGCAGGCCACGACGAAGTGGTCGACGCCGAGCGCGACTGCCTCGCGGATCCGGTTCTCGCTGGGCCGCTCGGCCTGCTCAGGCCCGGTCATCCAGATCCGCCCGCCGCCGGCCCCGCAGCAGAACGTGTTCAGCCCGTTCCTCGGCATCTCGACAAGCTCGCAGCCGAGCGCGGCCAGGACCTGCCTGGGCGGCTCGGTCAGCCGGTTGTGCCTGGCCAGGTAGCACGGGTCGTGATAGGTGACCCGCATCCCCAGCGGCTCGACCGGGATCGACCCGTCCGCCAGCAGCCTGCCGAGCAGCTGGGAGTAGTGCAGCACCGGCTTGTCCAGCCCGAAGGCGGGATACTCGTTGCGCAGCGTGTTGAACGAGTGCGGATCCGTTGTGAAGATCTCGTCGAAGCTGGCGGCGCGGAACGATTCCATGTTCTGCTCGGCGAGCAGCTGGAACAGGCCTTCCTCGCCGATCCTGCGCACGTCGTTGCCGTCGTCGCGCTCGCCGTCGAAGAGCATGCCGAAGTCGACGCCGGCGTCGCGCAGGATGTGCGCCAGGCTGCGCGAGAGGACCTGGAGGCGCTCGTCGAACGAGGCGAAGTCGCCGACGAACCACAGGGACCGGACGGGCTCATTGCGGGCGTCCTTGACCGTGAAGCCGAGCTCACGGGTCCACCGGGCGCGCATCCGGCCCGACTTGCCGAACGAGTTGCCCTGCCCCGCGTCGTTCTGGAGTACCTGCTGGACGGCAGGCTCCATCTGGCCAGCGTCGACGAGCTGCCGCCGCAGGTGCACGATCGTGTCGACATGCTCGATGTCCACCGGGCACTGCTCGACGCAGGCGCCGCACGTCGTGCAGGACCACAGCACCTCCTTGTCGATGACCGGCTCACCGCTGCCGGCCGCCCCGGCCATCAGGCCGTCGCGCAAGCCCATGATGAGGAGCTTGGGCGAGAGCGGCTGGCCGCTGTTCCACGCCGGGCAGACGGACTGGCAACGCCCGCACTCGGTGCAGGTCAGCGTGTCCAGCCGCTGCTTCCACGTCAGCAGCTCGAGCTGCGAGGCCTGTGCCGGTGCGGCGGCCGGAAGCTCGCCGAGCGCGCCGAGCGCCCGCGGCCGCCGGGAGAACGCGACATTGAGCGGCGCCATGACGATGTGCAGGTGCTTGGAGTAGGTGACGAAGACACCGAACCCCATGATCACGGCGACGTTCGCCAGCAGCAGGACCGTCTCGATCACTGAGTTCGCACCGGTGCCGAGCGGGTGCAGCAGCGTCGCCACCGCGTGGGATGCGAAGGCGGCCCGGCCGTAGGGGAAATCACCGGTGTTGACCTGCGCCGCGCGGTAGCCGAGCAGCGTGATCATCACGAGCGCGATCATCCCGAGCGTGACCCACGCTGCCTTGGTGTGCGAACCGTAGAACCGGGACGACCGGCCCCGCCGTTGCGGTGATTCGACCAGCCTGGTCACCGTGAAGACCGCCAGCCCGGCCAGCACGATGACCGTGAACAAGTCTTCGATGAAGCCGAGGGCGGCCGCGTGCCCGATCAGCGGGATCGCGAAGTTCTTGCTGATGAACGTGTCACCCAGCGCCTCGATGATGGTGAACAACAGGATCAGGAAACCCCAGAACACCAGCGCGTGCGGCAGTCCCGACCGCCATCGCTTGAACAGCTTGCGCTGGCCGAGCACCTCGACAAGCTCGGCGCCCACCCGGGCGGGCGCGCCGGACAGACGTCCGGGCGCAGGACGGCCCGATCGGACCAGCCGCGCCAGCCAGCCGAGCCGCGTCCCGGCCAGGCCCAAGCCGACCAGGACGATGAGCCCGCCGACGATGATGCGGACGAGCATCACTGGCTCAGCTTCTCAGTGAGGGCGGGAACGAGGTCGAACAGGTCGATCGTGGTCCCGTAGTGAGCGACGTCGAAGATCGGCGCGCCCGGGTCGGTGTTGCAGGCGATGATCAGGTCGGCGTCGCGCATGCCCTCCAGGTGCTCCGGCGCGCCGGAGATGCCGAAGGCGAGGTACGCCTTGGGCTTCACCTTGAGGCCCGACTTGCCGACCTGGCGGGTCTTGGGCAGCCAGCCGGCGTCGACCACCGGGCGAGACGCCGACAACGGGAAGCCGAGCGCGTCGCCGAGCTCTTGCACCAGCTCCACGTTGTCCTGCGACTCGATCCCCCGGCCGACCGACACCAGCAGGTCGGCCGCGGTGATGTCGACGTCGCCGCCCGGCGGTTCGGTCACCTGCACCAGGCTCATCCGCAGCTGGTCAAGGCCGGCGGGCGGTGCGATCTCGACGACATCCGGGGTCCCGGTGCCGTGGCCGGCCGCTGCCGGGAAGGTGCCGCCGATGACGGCCGCGATCGCCCGCTCCCCTGCCAGCTGCAGCTCGGCGAGCACCTTCCCGCCCAGGATCTGCGCGGTAGCCACGACGACGCCGTCCGCTACCTCCAGCTTCGTGACGCAGGCGGCCAGCGGTGCCTGCCAGCGGACAGCCGCTGCCGCGCCGAGGTCCAGCCCAGGGGTAGCCGTCGACATCAGCACAAGGCGCGGCGACCGTTCCGCCAGAACGGCGAGCAGCGCCTCCTCGTAGGCCTCGGGCAGGTACTGCGCCAGAGCCGGATGATCCACGCTGACGACCACGCTGGCGCCGCCAAGCTGCCCGGCCAGGTCGCGCGGCCCGAACAGCGCCACCTCCGCCGCGCCGCCGAGCGCGGACGCGAGGCTACGGGCCGCACCCAGCAGCTCATAGGTCCCGTCGGAGATCTGCTTGCCGTCGTGCTCAGCGATCACCAGCACAGTGCCGCTCATCGCGCTCACCCCTATACCAGGCCGCGATCGCGGAGCAGGTCCGCGATCGCCGCGGCCACGTCGTCCGCGCTGCCGGTCAGCATCTGGGCGTGACTGGCCTGCTCGGGCCGGAGCATCCGGCGCACCGTGGGCGCCGGTCCCGCTGTCGCAGGCTCGACCGCCACCACTCGCAGCCCGCCAGCCTGCATGGCCTGCCTGATCCTGGTGATCGGGGCATATCGGGGCGCCTGCCGGGCGGCCTGCAGCCCGATCACGGCAGGAAGACCGACCGCAAGCTCATGCACGCGCCCGCCAGCGAACTCCTGCCGCACGGTGATCCCGCCTTCTGCCGCCTCGACTCCGACCACCACCGACACGTGCGGCTGCCCCAGATGAGCGGCGAGCATCGGCGCGAGCTGGCCGTCGAGGTCATCGGCTGCCTGAACGCCAGTGATCACCAGGTCAGCGGGCTCGGCAGCGAGGTAGCCGGCCAGCAGCGCGGCGCGGCTGCCGGTCAGCGTCGAGTCGTCCGCGTCGCCGGTGACCCTGACGGCGGAGTCGGCTCCCTTGGCGATCGCGGTGTAGAGCGCCTGATCGATGTCGGGGTCGCTGGCCAGGCCGACGGCGACCACCTCGGCGCCGGAGGCATCCTTGACGAGCAGGGCCTCCTCCAGCGCCTGCGCGTCCCACTCGCTGACCACGAACTTGAGAAATTCGCGGTCAATACCGGTCTGGTCCGCAGTGAGCTCGATTTCCTCGACGAGGTCGGGAACTGCCTTGATAGGCACAACAATTCGCACGCGTATCTGCCTTATCTATCCGAGAACTTCTTCGAGCCGCAGCTGCTGGCGGATCTCGTCCAGGTCGGCCGCGGAAGGGAGGAACGGGTAGTCCCGGAACGGCTCGGCGGGACGGTAGGAACCGTACGGTCGGCTGCAGCCGGGCTCGCCCTTCTCACCCGGGCAGCCGTTGGTCATGAACGCGACGCCCTGGCTGATGACGGCGTCCACCGCTGACTTGCTGGCCCGCAGATGGACGAGGCCGCCGCCGGCGTCGAAGTCGAACTGGGCCAGCTCGTAGCCTTCGGCCTCGATCAGGTGCTTGGCGAGCTGGACGCGGCGCCAGCGCACTAGCGGGGACTTGGGATGGCCGGCCATCCGAGAGTCAGGCTCGGGGTTGAAGCAGAACAGGTAGGAGAAGATCTCCTTGTCCCGCAGCTTGGCGAACAATTCGATGAGGTCCTGGTCGGTCTCGCCGATCCCTACCAGGGTGTGCACGTTCACCTTCCACGGCCCGAAGATCTCCCGGGAGTCGGTGACGACCTCCCAGTACTTCTCCCACTTCAGGCCGCCCGCGGGCACGTTGGTGCGGATATTGCGGAACAGTTCCTCGGTGACCGCGTCCAGGCCGATCCCGATCATGTCCACGCCGAGTGACTTGAAGGCCTCCAGCCGCTCCCGGTTCAAGGTCGGCGGCGCGACCAGGATCGACAGCGGGGTGCGCACCTTCGATACGATCCGCCGGGTGATGTCGCAGGTGTCGGCGTAGGCGTGGCCGTGAGTGACCATCGAGATGCACAGCCTCGTCAGCTCGGCCTCACGCTCGGCCATCCGGTCAACTAGCTCCTCGGTGCTGACCAGCGGCCATTCCACCCTGATGAACTGATCGCCGTAGCTGACGGACCTGGTGCGGGCAAGGCCGCAGTACCCGCAGTCAGACAGGCAGCCCTCGTCGTAGTTCAGCAGCAGGTTGATGCCGCCGAACTCGAAGTCGCGGCTGAATCTGCCGGATTTCATGCGCAGGGCGATGGCGCTGGCGTAGGAGATGCGGACGTAGTCGGGGCTGATGCGGGCGGGTGTTGTCAGCACGGGGAGCGGGGGGCTCACGCCACGGTCCCCCTGCTGCCGCATCATGCCGGGTTCCTGGCGGGCTCGGGGAAATAGCACGATCCCTCCGAGCGGACGGGGGCCGCGGCGAGCCGTTCCTGGGCTTGTTGCCCGGCTTGCAGCACGGCTGAGACAAGCTGATCGGGCCAGACTCCCAGTGCTTCAGCTGCGCCTGAGCTGGTGACGGCAGTGGCGACGGACCGGTCGTCCAGGCGGTGCCAGCGCAGGGCCGACTCCATCGCAATGACGGGGGCGGGGAGGTCGTTGAAGTCGCCGACGACGATGGCATTCTTCACCAGGTCGCCGTGGGTGGTGAGGTAGATCCTTGCGAGGCCGGCCGGGGTCTTGAGCGAGGCTGAGCCGCTGCCGTCGAGCGCGGCGCTGCGGTCGGTGAGCCACGACTCGCTGGAGTACCTGTCGGCGGCGAGTGTGGCAGCCAGCGCGCGCTCCGCTTGAGTCGGCTCGCCCGGCTCAGGGTCGGTTCCGAATGCGGCGGCGAACCCGGACGCGATAGCCGGGCGCAGCGCGGGGCCGTCCCAGGGGCGGCCGGTCAGCTCGGTGATCGTGGTGACCCGTTCGGCCACCGCGGCGGCGGCCTTGTCGGCGAGCTTGGCTGCCGGGATCCGCAGGGCCTGGAGCATGAAATCGATGTCCAGGTCAGCCAGGACGCTGGCGTGGAACAGCATCGCGCCCGCCTGGTCGAGGTAGAGGCCGAGACCGGCGACCTTGCGCCCGTTCGCCTCTAGGTCGTTCTTGCCTTTGAACACGGCGGTGATCCCGAGTCGGGCAAGGCCCGTGATCAGCCCCCCGGCCAGATCGGAGATGATCTCGCGCGGGCGCCGGGCGGGAGGCGCGGCGGCGGTCAGCGCGACGCCAAGCTGGCCGGTGCCCATGATGATCGCTCCGCCGCCGGTCGGGCGCCTGCTAACCTCCGTTGCTGACGCGCGGCAGGCCGCCAGGTCGACCTCGGCTTCCAGGTTCTGGTACCGGCCGATCAGCGCGCAGTGCGTGCGGTAGGTATACAGCCGCAGCGTCGGCGGGCTCGTCGGCGCACCGCGCGCGTACCGGGCCAGGAGCGCCTCGTCGAGGGCAAGGCCGTCCGCCGCGCTCGCACCGTCGTCGGCCAGCAGCCGCCAGCTCGCGGTCACGTACTCACCTCGACCGTCGTGTAGCTCTCCTCGCTGTCGCCGGTCCACGTGAGCGAGCAGCAGTACTCGAACAGCCGAGGCGCGAGGCCGCGGGATCTGGCGTACTCGATCGCGCCGTCGGCCGGGTAGGCGATGCCGTTCAGGCCCAGGTCGATCGCGGCCTGATCGAGATCGTTCTTGGCCAGGCCGAGCGGCCGGGCGCAGCCGAGGTTGACCGGTGTTGCCGGGGCGGCCAGCCGGGCGGTCCCGAAGAACTCCGCGACCTGCTCTGTGGGCGGCGGTGGTATGTGCGCCATGGGGGTGCCGGTCAGCGGGGTGAGCACCACGAGGATGAGGGTGGAAACCGGGTAGCGGGTGAGCATGTCCAGCGCCCGGTGCTCGCCCAGGAAGGTGCCGTAGTGCAGGCCGAGCACGATGTGCGGGATGATCCGCAGGCCCTCGCCGACCAGTACCCGCAGCGAGCGCTCCATGTCGGCGACGGTCAGGTTCAGGTGGTAGACGTCGCGGATCGTCTCGTCGGCACCGATGATGTCGAGCATGACGCCATCGACGCCGGCGCTGGCCAGCCCTGCGGCCAGCCGGGGGGAGACGACGCCGGAATGGACGATGACCTTCATGCCGAGCTCGGATTTGATCCGCGGGATGTGCCGCAGGTGCGGAAGCAGCGGCACCTCGCCCGTCCTGGTGGAGCCGCCGGAGACAAGCAGCCCTTCGCTGCCCTGCTCGCGCAGCCTGCGCGCCAGTGTGAACAGGTCTTCGCCGGCCCGGACCGAGATCATGCCGTCGAGCACCTTGGTCTGGCAGTGGTCGCAGGACAGCGCGCAGGCCGAGCCGGTGACCGAGATCGGCAGGAACCGGCGCGGGTTCTCCGGGATCCATTCCGGGGTCTGCCACCGCTTGAGGCCGGGCGCGTAGAAGTCCATCACGTCGGGGAAGTTCGCGCGGCGCACCGCGGCCGGCGATTGGCACTCGCCCGGCGCCCGATCCGGCAGCGCGGCCACCGCTGGCTCCGCTGTCATCGCGCGATCGCTCCGGACAGCCGGTACTCGGCGATCATGGCGGCGTACCAGGCGGTGATCTCGTCCGGATCCGCCAGCATCGCGTCGAGCTCGGCCGGCTCGGTTAGCTCAGCCTGGATCAGCCAGCCGGCTCCGAACGGGTCGCGCTCTACTAGGCCGGGGTCGGCCACCGCGGCCTGGTTCACCGCCTGGACGGTGCCCGATACCGGGCTGGTCAGCGGGCCGACGAACTTCACTGCCTCCAGCTGGCCGCAGGGCCGGCCCGCGATAAGCTCCGCGCCGACTGCGGGCAGGGCGAGCTGCGCGAGGGTTCCGCTGGTCTCGACGCCGAGCGGGTCCATCCCGATCCTCACCAGGCCGACCCCGGCGAGCTGAACCCACATGTGCGTGCCCGGCTGATAGCTGCGGTCGAGGGCGAGCGCGAAGCCGCCCACCTCGCGCAACGCGGCGTCGGAAGGTCCCGGGCCCGAACCGGTCATGACAGTCTCCCTTCGGCGTCGGCGAGGGCCTCGGCGAGCTCGCGTCCCGGCTGGCCGAGCCCGCCGAGGACATCGGCTGCGCGGGCCAGCGGCACGCCCGCCAGGGCTCGCTCGGCTGCCTGTGCCTGGCCGTTCATCCCTGGAGCCGTCAGCACGACGCGGTCCAGCCGACCCTTGACCACGCTGGCGACCATCCGGACGTCCTCGCCCACCTGCCCTGCGTAGGTCCAGATCCCGGCGCGGACCTTGACCTGCCGCCCCTGACGGCCAGGCCCGGCCGCCCTGGCCGGTCCGGCCAGCCAGCGGGCATCGCTGAACCGCTGATCGAGGCCGGCTACGGTGTCGAGTTCGGCTGCGCTGAGCTGACCGGGCACGGCCGCCAGCCGGAACGCGCTGGCGTAGGCGGTGGTGAGCGCGGCCTGGAACGCGGCGGGATCGGTCGGCGTGGCCGTGACGTAGCGCCGCATCAGCCGCGCTGTCTCGTCACGCTGCACGGGATCGGCCAGGGCGAGCACCCGGGTGGCCTGGTCATGGTCGAATGCCTCGATCAGGTTCCCGCAGGCCACCACCGCGGCTTCGATCTGGCCGGCGCCGTGGCCGCAGATCTTGCGGTCCCCCAGGCAGATCTCGCCGTCGCCGTCCAGGCGGGCGTCGACGCCGACGGCGCGGAACGCTGTGACCGCGGGCTCGAGCAGCACTCGCATCGCGTCCCGGCGGGCCGGCGAGACGGTGCCTGCCGCGACGCAGATCTGGAAGAAGAGTTGCCGCTCGTCGAGGTAGACCGGACCCCCGCCGACCATGCGCCGGTACACCGGCAGGCTATTGGCGCGGCAGTACTCATGGTCCAGCTCGGCGGCGTCCCGCAGGTAGCCGAGGCAGACATACGGCCCGGATGGCCGGGCGAACGACAGGGTTGCGGGCTGGCCGGCGCTGACGCCGTAGGCGACCGCGTGCCAGAGGGTCTGCGAGCGCAGCGGCGGCACCCGCCCGAAGTCGATCACCCGCAGCATGTCAGCGCGGCCCCTAGGGGACGACCCCCCTGACTCCCCCGCCCTAGTCACCGGCGGCTCCGAGTCCCATCGCCTCGTCGATCAACTCGATGATGTCCTTGACCACAAGGTGGTCGTTGCCGGTCGACTTGGCGGCGTCCTCGAACCGGCTCACCTCGTACGGGCAGCAGACGACGAGCAGGTCGGCTCCAGTCTGGACTGCTTCTCGCACCCGGCGCTCGGACAGCCGCTCGGAGGCGTGATTCCTGGCGAACCCGTCCAGCCACATGCCGCCGCCTCCGCCGCCGCAGCAGTAGCCGTTCTCCCGGCACCGGCCCATCTCGACCAGCTCTATGCCCGGGATCGCGTTGATCAGGGTACGGGGGGCGTCGTACTCGCCGTTGTGCCGACCGAGGTAGCAGGGGTCGTGGAAGGTGACCCTGAGGTTCAGCTCCTTCGCCCAGCTGAGCTGGCCAGCCAGCGGCGCCAGCAGCTGCGTGTAATGCAGGACGTCGAAGGAGTGCCCGCGCTTGGGGTACTCCTTTATTAGTGCGTTGAACGCGTGCGGGTCGGGGGTCACGATCCTGGCGAACTGGTACTTGGCCAGGGTCGCGGTGACGTCCTCCACCAGGGAGTCGAACAGGCCTTGCTCGCCGGCCAGGCGCTGCGAGTCGCCGACGGTCTTCTCCTCGTGACCGAGGATGGCCCAGTCGACACCGAGCGCGGTGGCCACCCGGGCGAACGCTTGCGCGGCCTGCTGGCCGCGCGGGTGGTAGCTCCAGTAGTCCTCGACGTAGAACAGGACGTCCACCGGGGCCGGGTCGTTGGGCAGGATCCGCACCGTGACGCCGGCTCCCCTGGTCCACTGGGCGCGGCGGCGCGCGTTCTCGCCGAGGGCGTTGCCGTACCTGAAGGTCTTCTCGAAGACGTCCTGTAGCTCGGCGGGCACCGGGGCGCCGTCGGTCAGCGCGGCCTCGCGGACGGCCGGCATGATCTGCATCATGTCGACTTCCTTAGGGCAGACTCGCAGGCAGTTGCCGCAAGTGGTGCACAGCCACAGGTCGTCGTCGGTGAGCAGGTCGATGCCGGTCTGCACCTTCCGGTGCAGCTTGCGGGGGCCGTAGTCGCCCACCATGTCCACTGGACACACTGGTATGCACTTGCCGCAGCCGTAACACCATTCGAGCGACTCGCCGCCGAGCAGCGCGGAGATCTTCTCGAAGCCGTCGGGGCCGATGTCCGTCAGCACCCGCGGCTCGAACATCCGGTTCCACATCGCCGGGAGCTCGACCTCACGGCCGGAGATCGGCGAGGCGACCGTTGCCGACTCCAGCTCGACGGCGCGCGGCGGGACCTTACGCCCTGAGACGGGCATCGCTGGCCTCCTGGTAGTAGATGCCGAGCAGGCGGCGGATCAGGTCAGGCAGCTTCGGCACGAGCTCGTTGAACTCCCGTGTCATCCGCATCCGCAGGACCGTGTACATGTAGACCCCGTAGACGGCGGCGAGGAACATATCGGTGCCGAACAGTCCGGGTGCCGCGTCGGTGAACCCGGCCGCTTTCCCTGTCTCGTTGACGAAGGCCGTCGCCCGGCCGACGGTCAGGTAGACCTCGCCCCGGGTTCCGCCCTCGGTAAGGTCCACGTCGTCGGTGGTGACCAGGCCGAGCGACCCGGTTCTGGTGCGCGGGTCCCATAGCCACCTGGTCCAGAGCCAGTACTGGCCCGGGTAGGTGAAGTGGAGTATCTCGGCCGGCAAGTCAAGGACAGGAGCCGGGAGTCCGGCCAGCACCGCGTCGAACCGGTCGATCCGCCCGGCAAGATCCTGGTCATGGTCAAGCAGGTCACCGATGGCCGCGGCGAGCGGCTCGGTGCCCACGGTGTCGACAATCTGATCGGCCTTTCGCCTGGTCGCGAAGATCAGCCTGAGCACCTGCCGCAGGACCGCCCGGTCCAGCACGCTGCCCGCGAGCAGCAGATCTCGCATCGCCCGTGACTTGCGCTCCAGGCCGGCGCCGATGTCCTGGAGCTCGGGCACCGTGATCCGGTCGAGTATCTCGCGGCGGAACTCCTGAGCGCTCTGCGTGTCGACGACGGGGCCAGGCATGATGGTCGGCCCGCTCAGCGGGCTGCCGCGGCGGCGCGGGAGCGCAGGAACGCGAATGCCTTCATAGCTGCCGCGGCCCCGGAGGACACGGTGTCCTCCAGGTCCGCCGGACCCAGCGCGGCGCCGCAGGCGAAGATTCCTTCCCGGCTCGTGGTGACCGTATCCAGCGGGGCCGCGACGCCGTCGACGAAGCCGTACTTGTTCTGCCGGACGCCGAGCATCTTCGCCATCTGCCGGGTGCCTGGTGAGGCCTCCATCCCGACGGAGAGCACCACGAGGTCCATCTCCAGCTCCATCGGGCGGCCCATGGTGGTGTCCTCGCCGCGGACCAGCAGCCGGTCGCCCTTGGCCAGGACTTCGCTGATGATGCCCTTGACGTACTGGACGTGGTGCTTCTCCTGGGCTGGCCAGTAGATCTGGTTCTCCCAGTAGCCGTACATCCGCATGTCGATGTAGAAGATGTAGACCTTCGAGTCCGGCAGCAGCTGGCGGACCTCGATGGCCTCCTTGGACGCGACGCCGCAGCAGACCTTGGAGCAGTACTCGTTGCCGATATGGCGGTCCCTGCTGCCGACGCACTGGATGAAGCAGACCCGCTCCGGCACCTGGCCGTTGGACGGCCGGACGACCTGGTGATCGGAGAGCATGCCCTCGAGGTCCGACAGGGTGACCACGTCAGGGAACTCGTAGTAGCCGTACATCTGGGTCTCGCGGCCCGGGTCGAAGTGCGAGAAGCCGGTGGCGATGACGATCGCGCCGCACTCCGCCTGCCGCTCGCCGTCCGGGCCGCTCAGCGTCAGGGTGAAGGCACCAGGCTCGCCTGCGGCAGCGGTCACCACCGTGCCGGTCCGCACGTCCACGTCCGGGCACGCGGTCACCGCGTCGATCACCCGCTCGATCTGGGGCCTGGCCGGCTCGCCGTGCGGGGTCAGGCCGGCGTAGTTCTCGGCGATCGGGGCGCCGCCCAGGAAATCCCGCTGCTCTATGAGCAGAACCTTCCCGCCGATCTCCGCGAGGCCATGGGCCGCCCGCAGGCCCCCGGGCCCGCCGCCGATCACGGCCACCTTGTCGTACGACATCGTTCCCCTCACGTGCTGATCGCACGGCACCGCGGGCGCGGGCCGTGACCGCCGGTCCCGCTAGCTGTCCACGTCGTCCCAGTCCAGGTAGCGTTTCTCGCCGCTCTCCAGCCGCTTGATGTCGGCCTGGAACTCCGCCCACGCCCGCTCGTGGTCGATGCCCATCTTCTCGAGCATTGGCCGGTAGTCGGCCGAGTGCCAGTGCAGCTGGCAGACCTTGTAGGGGTGGGCCCCCATCGCCAGCGCGGCGAACTGGGCGTCGCTCAGCACCGCCACGCCGACGTTGCGCTCATGCGCCTGAGCGGCGAACTGGCTCTTGTCCAGTGTCGTCACGCATCCGGTGTCGTGAGTCAGCACCACGTCCGGGTCGGCTTCCTCCTTCATCACCTCGATCTTCCGCAGGGTGGCGAAGGAGCGGGTGAAGTCGCGCTGCACCAGGATGTGCCGGAAGCCGAACCCGCAGCAGTCGAACCAGGTCGAGTAGCTGCGCACCTCGGCGCCGAGGGCCTGGGCGAGCCCGGTCACGACGGCGGTCCGCTGCCCGCCGTAGATGTCCGGGTCGTAGAT
>Ga0335077_10002035_pt1 | contig 24134 bp, 27 predicted proteins | sample Lox_Sample_31_FD_207151 | JGI IMG/M metagenome (GOLD analysis project Ga0335077, IMG submission 207151) | Soil microbial communities from Loxahatchee National Wildlife Refuge, Florida, United States - Lox_Sample_3.1 | ecosystem: Environmental > Terrestrial > Soil > Wetlands | place: USA... | reverse complement strand
GGCCCGGTATTCGACCTCGGGGAAGCCACGCGGGCACCCTCGCTCGCCCCGCCGCCGGGGGCGACCGAGGCCGCGGCGACGCGGGAGGATGCGCGGCTCGATGAGCCGCGCGATGCGGAGGGCTTCGCGCGCCGCGGTGCCGCCTCCGCGGCCCGCCACGACTACGCGCGCGCCATCGGGGACTTCGACCGCGCCTGCGCGCTCGCCCCGACCGAGGCGGCCTACTTCTACCAGCGCGCCATCGCGCACTGGAACAACCACGAGCTGCCCGCCGCGCGCGCCGACCTGGACGAGGCGCTGCGGCTGCGGCCACAGGCACCGACGGCGCACCTGGCGCGCGCGCAGCTGAGCGCGACCGAGCAGCGCCCGGCAGCGACGCTCGCCGCTGACCTGGAGGCCGCCGACCAGGCGCTCGCCAGCGCCGCGGAGGAGCGCGTGGCGCTCGGGGACCTGTACCTGTACACCGGGGACTTCCCCGCGGCGCTGCGCCAGTACTCGACCTGGCTCGACAACCACGGCCCTCGCGAAGTGCGGCGTGCGTTCGTGCTCGGCGCGCGCTGCTGGGCGCGCGTGCAGTGGAACCGCGAGCTCGACCAGGCACTGCAGGACTGCGACGCGGCGCTGCACGAGCAGCCCGGCACGGCGCGCTACCTGGGCAACCGCGGCTACGTCTACCTGCGCCAGGGCAACTGGCGCCGCGCGATCGAGGACTTCGAGGCGGCGCTCGCCGTGCAGCCGAACTGGTCCTGGGCGCTCTACGGGCGCGGCCTCGCGCGGCGGCGGCTCGGCGACGTCGCCGGGGGCGATGCGGACCTCACCGCGGCGGCCCGCCAGAACCGCAACATCGCCGATGAGGCCACGCGGCTCGGCCTCAAACCCTGAGTCCCCGCTCCTTTGCCTTATGCCCGGCGCTCCTTTAGAATCCTGCGCCCCCGAGCGCCCGTGACCGCGGTCAGCGGTTGCCCGGGCGCCAGCAGATCTTCAATCCGGTCAATGACTTGAGGTTTCGATGCCGAGCGTCCGCGTGCGTGAGAACGAGTACTTCGATGCCGCCCTGCGGCGTTTCAAGCGCGCCTGCGAGAAGGCCGGCATCCTCACGGAGCTGCGTCGCCGCGAGTTCTACGAGAAGCCCACCCAGGAGCGCAAGCGCAAGAAGGCCGCGGCCATCAAGCGGCACATGAAGCGCGTCTCCCGCGACGGCATGCGCAGTTCGCGCTAGGCCTGCGCCCCTTCTTAGCGCATCCCCATGGCGCTCAAGGACCGCATCACCGAGGACATGAAGAGCGCGCTGCGCGCCGCCGACAAGGAGCGCCTCGCGACCGTGCGCCTGGCGCTCGCCGCGATCAAGCAGCGCGAGGTCGACGAGCGCATCAGCCTCGATGATGCCCAGGTGCTGGCGGTGCTGGAGAAGATGATCAAGCAGCGCCGCGAGGCGATCGCGCAGTTCCGGTCCGGCGGCCGTGAAGACCTGGTCGTCAAGGAGACTGCCGAGATCGCCGTGCTGCAGCAGTACCTGCCGGCGCAGCTGAGCGAAGCCGAGGTCGCAACGCTGATCCAGGAGGCCATCCAGGCCACCGGCGCCACCTCCGTGAAGGACATGGGCAAGGTGATGGCGGCGGTAAAGGCCAAGGCGCAGGGCCGCACCGACATGGGCGCGCTCAGTGCCCGCATAAAGCAGCAACTCGGCTGATTTCCCCCCTGCCGCGGCGCCCGGCGCCGTGTCAGGCTCGCCACGGCAGGCAACATGGCGCAGGGCGCCTGAAGCGCTCTCGAGCTCCTTGGCACGCATACCGCAGCACTTCATCGACCAGCTCATCGCCCGCGCCGACATCGTCGAGGTGATCGGTACGCGCGTGCAGCTGAAAAAGGCGGGGCGCGAGTACAAGGCCTGCTGCCCGTTCCACAACGAGAAGACGCCCTCCTTCTGGGTGAGCCCGGACAAGCAGTTCTACCACTGCTTCGGCTGCGGCAAGCACGGCACCGTGCTCGGCTTCCTCATGGACCACGATCACCTCGCCTTCCCGGAGGCGGTGGAGGAGCTGGCGACGCGGCTCGGCCTGGAGGTGCCGCACGAGGGCGGCACGGACGCGCCGCGCCGCCCGGACGAGGCGCTGCACGAGCTGATGCAGGCGGTGACGCGCTTCTATCGCGAGGCACTCGCGCGCGAGCCGCGCGCGTGCGACTACGTGGCGCGGCGCGGGCTGAGCGCCGAGACTCTCGAGCGCTTCCAGATCGGCTACGCACCCAACGCCTGGCACGAGGTACTGCGGCGCTTCGGCGGCAGCGAGGCGCAGCGCCGGGCGCTCATCGACTGCGGCCTGATCGTGGAGCGCGAGCGCGGCGGCGCGCAGGTCGCCGAGCGCCACTACGACCGCTTCCGCGACCGGCTGATGTTCCCGATCCGCGATGCGCGCGGGCGCGTCATCGCCTTCGGGGGCCGCATCATCGAGCAGGGCGAGCCGAAGTACCTCAACTCCCCGGAGACGGTGCTGTTCCACAAAGGTCGCGAGCTGTACGCGCTGTACGAGATGCGCCGCGCCCGCTCGCAGCTCACGCGCGTGCTGGTGGTCGAGGGCTACATGGACGCGGTGCGGCTGCACCAGGCGGGCATCGACTACGCCGTGGCGACCCTCGGCACGGCCACCACGCCCGAGCACCTCAAGCGACTCTTCCGCCTCGTGCCCTCGATCGTGTTCGCCTTCGACGGCGACCGCGCCGGCCGCGCGGCCGCCTGGCGCGCCCTGCAGCAGGCGCTGCCCGAGGCGCGCGAGGGGCGCGAGATCCGCTTCCTGTTCCTGCCCGAGGGTCACGACCCCGACAGCCTCGTCGGGGCGGAGGGACGCGAGGCCTTCGAGGCGCGCCTCAGCGGTGCACTGCCGCTCTCGGAGTACCTGCTGCAGGAGCTCGCGCGCGAGGCCGACCTCAGCCACGCCGACGGCCGCGCGCGCCTGGCCGAGCAGGCGCGGCCGCTCTTCCTCAAGGTACCCGAGGGCGTCTACCGCGAGCTGCTGCTCGAGCGGCTCGCCGAGGTCGTCGGCCTCGCACCGGCGCGGCTCGCCGCGCTGTGGCGGCCGGCTGCCACGGCCGAGCCCGCCGCAGCCAGTAGGCCGCCGGCAACGGTGCGCGTGCCGCGCGCCCTCGGCGGCGGCCGCGGGAGCCTGGTGCGCCAAGCGATCGTGCGCCTGCTGCACTACCCGCAGATCGCCCTCGAGGTGAGCGCCGTGGAGCGCGCCGGGCTCGAGGGGAGCGAGGCGCCGGGGCTGCCGCTGCTGCGCGCCCTGATCGATGACCTCGCCGAGCACCCGGCCCAGATCCCCGCCCAGGTGGTGCAGCGCTGGGCCGAGCGCGAGGGGGGTGAGGCGCTGCAGAAACTCCTGGAGCGCGAGGAGGTCTTTACCGATGCCGCCGGGGCGGCCGGCGAGCTCAGGGGGGCACTGGTCAAGCTCGCGGACCAGGCCGCCGGACGGCGCCTCGAGGCCCTCGAGGTGAAAAGTCGTTCCGCGACCCTTTCAGCCAATGAACTTGAGGAAATTCAAAGGCTTATATCTAAACTGCGCGACCGTGACGCGCGGGGTGGATAAAGTCTGCATTGGCGATTCCTGGCGCGCTCCAATAAAATTGCGGGCTTTGCCTTCGGCCCCCTTGAGCCGCCCACCCGGGGGCAGCACATAGGGTGGATCCACCTGTACGCCGCAACTCCATGACACGTAAGCACAAGCCTCAGACGGTCCACAAGAAGCGTCCAGCCGAGAAGTCCGCCAAGCCCGCCAAGTCGAGCGCCACCGAAAAGGCGGCTGCCGCAGTGGCGAGCCTGCGCGAGAAGGAGCGCGGCAAGGTCGCCGCGGTCGCGGCGAAGAAGGGCGCGGGTGCCGTGCGGCCCGTGGCCGCGGCGCCCAAGGGCGGCGATGGCGCGCGCACTCCCGAGCCGCGCTCAGCCGGCAAGGGCGCCGACAAGCGCCCGCTCGGCATCGAGCGGCGCGTGCCGGTGATGCCCGAGGACCGGCAGTCGCAGCTGAAGCTCCTGATCGCGCGCGGCAAGGAACAGGGCTACCTCACCTACGCGCAGGTGAACGATCACCTGCCCTCCGAGATCGTCGATCCCGAGCAGATCGAGGACATCGTCAACACCATCAACGACATGGGCATCCCGGTGTACGAGAAGGCACCGGATACCGAGGCGCTGCTGGCGAGCGAGCCCTCCGCGCCGGCGGACGAGGAGGCGATCGAGGAGGCGGCGGCCGCGCTCGCCGCGCTCGATGCCGAGCTCGGCCGCACCACCGACCCGGTACGCATGTACATGCGCGAGATGGGCACGGTGGAATTGCTGACGCGCGAGGGCGAGATCCGCATCGCCAAGCGCATCGAGGAAGGCCTCGACGCCGTGCGGCGCGCGCTGGCGCTCTACCCGCCGACCTACGACTTCCTGCTGCGCGCGTACGAGCCGGTGAAGTCGGGCCAGGCGCGCCTGGTCGACCTCATCGTCGGCTTCATCGACCCGAACGCCCCGGACGTCATCGCGCAGCCGCAGAACCCCACCAAGATGGAGGTGGTCGCAGCTCCCGAGAAGTCCGAGGAGGACGAGGAGTCCGAGGAGGGCGACGACAGCGAGGAGGAAGCCGTCGACACCGGCCCGGATCCGGTCGAGGCCGCCACGCGCTTCGCCTCGATCGCCAAGATCCACGCCCAGGTGCTGGGCTCGATCGCCAAGCTCGGCGCCAAGGACGTGAAGACCCTGCGCCAGCGCAAGAAACTCTCCGACGAGTTCATGGAGCTGCGGCTCTCGCCGCGCATGTTCGACGCGCTGATCCTCAACCTGCGCACGCACGTGGCCGAGGTGCGCCAGCTCGAGAAGGAGATCATGGTCATCGCGGTGCGCGACGCCGGCATGCCGCGCAAGGACTTCATCGCCTCCTTCCCCAAGAACGAGACCAACCCGCGCTGGCTCAGCAAGCACGTCAAGGGCGGTAAGAAGTACTCAGCGCCGCTGGCGCGCTTCAAGGACGAGATCGAGCGGCGCCAGAAGAAGCTCGAGCAGCTCGAGGGGCTCTACCACCTCTCGATCAACGACATCAAGGACGTCAACCGCGAGGTGTCGATCGGCGAGGCCAAGGCACGGCGCGCCAAGAAGGAGATGGTGGAGGCGAACCTGCGCCTGGTGATCTCGATCGCCAAGAAGTACACCAACCGCGGCCTGCAGTTCCTTGACTTGATCCAGGAAGGCAACATCGGCCTGATGAAGGCGGTCGACAAGTTCGAATACCGCCGCGGCTACAAGTTCTCGACCTACGCGACCTGGTGGATCCGCCAGGCGATCACGCGCTCGATCGCCGACCAGGCGCGCACCATCCGCATCCCGGTGCACATGATCGAGACCATCAACAAGCTGAACCGCATCTCGCGGCAGATGCTGCAGGAGATGGGCCGCGAGCCGACGCCGGAGGAGCTGGCGGTGCGCATGGAGATGCCCGAGGACAAGGTGCGCAAGGTGCTCAAGATCGCCAAGGAGCCGATCTCCATGGAGACCCCGATCGGGGACGACGAGGACTCCCACCTGGGGGACTTCATCGAGGACACCTCGGTGGCCTCCCCGATCGACCAGGCCACGATGGAGTCGCTGCGCGAGACCACGCACTCGGTGCTGGCGCAGCTCACCCCGCGCGAGGCCAAGGTGCTGCGCATGCGCTTCGGCATCGACATGAACACCGACCACACCCTCGAGGAGGTCGGCAAGCAATTCGACGTCACGCGCGAGCGCATCCGCCAGATCGAGGCTAAGGCGCTGCGCAAGCTGCGGCACCCGAGCCGCAGCGAGCAGCTGCGCAGCTTCCTCATGGACGACTGAAGCGGCCCGACGCCGTTGCCGCAAAAACAAGGCCCGGTGCTGCCAGCACCGGGCCTTGTTTTTTGGGGTCGTGGGAACCGGCCTAGATGCCGGCCTTGCCGAGCGCGTCGAGCACCTCGCGCAGCCCCTCGGCGAGCGCCGGGTGACTCGCCTCGAAACGCACCGCCAGCCGCTCGAGCGCGGGTCCCGATCCGCTGGCCGCGCCGCTGGCATCACTCGCCAGGGTGCGCTCGATGTCGCGCAGCACGGTGCCCAGCTGGGCGCGTACCTCGGGCTCGACCGGCGCACCGCTTTTCAAGTGCTCATGCACCCGCGCGAGCAGCTCGCGCAGGCCCTCCCCCGCCATGGATGCCTACTCGGCCCCGCCGGTCGCGAGCGAGGCGCTCAGCGCGTTCGAGAGCTGGGCGTCGCCGCTCACCAGTTCCTTCCAGGTGACTTCCTTGCCGAGCCGCTTGCCCTTCTCGGTGAGCTTCACGCCCTCGGGCGAGAGCGTGACCATGTAGGGCTTGCCATCGATGTCGATCTCGCGCTTGAGCTGTTTGTTGAGCTTGGTAGCCATGCCGGTCCTCTCACGTCCAAAGCGATGTCACGGGGCGATGGTAACAGCAAACCGCCGTCACGCCGCCAACAGGGGTTGGAAGGGGCCCCCGGCCTACTGGATCAGCCCCTCGGCCTTTTGCGCTGCGATCACCGGCGGCTGGGCGCGAAAGCCATGCAGGTAGCGGCCAAGCTCGGGCCACTGGCCGAGATCGAGCTTGACGTGAGCGGACCAGCCGAGCACCACGCCGAGATAACAGTCAGCGACGCTGAAGCCCTGCCCGGTCACGAAGTCGCGTCCGGCAAGGGCGCCGTTCAGGTAGCCCAGTCGCTTGCTCAGGTGGGCGCGCGCGTAGTCGCGCGCCTCCTCGGAGGCATCGTGGCGGAAGAGCGGCGAGTAGGACTTGTGGATCTCGCTGCTGATGAAGCCGAGCCACTCGAGCAGGCGGTAGCGCTCCATCGTGCCGTAGGGCGGCGCGAGCTGCGCGGCGGGTTTCAGGTCCGCGATGTACTGCAGCACGCAGATGTTCTCGGTGAGCGTCTGGCCGTCATCCAGCGTGAGCGCCGGCACATAGCCCTTGGGGTTCACCTGGTTGAAGTCGCGCCCGTCGGCGGCCTTCTTGGTGGCGAAGTCGACCTTGACCGGCTCGAAGCTCGCGCCGGCCTTGATCAGGGCGATGTGGGAAGCCAGGGAACACGCGCCCTGCATGTAATAGAGTTTCATGTCCTGCTCCTGAGGTGGCCGGAACGCCGGATGGCTTATCCGGCGCGGGAGGGCCATGCTAACGTTGCCCGCAGCGATGGCAAGAGGGGATTGCCATGAGGCCGCTTCTGTTGAGCGTGAGCATCGTCGCCGCAGCCGTGGTGCTCGGCGGCTGCCCGTACAAGAAGCGTGAGCCGCTGCCCGGTCCGCAGTCGGTCGGGTTCGAGCATCCAACGGGCACGCCCGAGCCCATCAACTGGTTCCAGGGGACGCTCGATGAAGCGTTCTCTCCGCGTCCCTGCCGTTACCGTTAGCTCGGCCTCACGCGCTGCTACAATCGCGCCCCGGTTGGGCCTGTAGCACAGCGGTTAGTGCAGGGGACTCATCGATGCGGTGCCTGCGCGCGGAAACACGCGCAGTGGACGGGATGAATTCAGGGGAACCTTCGGGAGCGATCCCATGGCAATCCTGAGCCAAGCCGCCGGTACACCGGCGGAAGGTGCAGAGACTACCTGAGGGCTCGAGTGCCCTTGATGACAGGCGTGAGCATCCCGCACCCACACGCGCCCGCGGCGGCGCACGGGTGAAGAGATAGTCCACTCCCGTTGGAAACGGCGGGGTAAGTGAATCCCTTGGTCGTAGGTTCGAATCCTACCGGGCCCAAACCAACTGCCTAGGTCCTTACCGGACATCGGTGACGGGTTATTGCGGGGACATGGCAACGCCGGTCTCATGCGCAGGGATTTGATGTTCCAACCGCAAAGTCCGCTGAGACCGCCTAACGAATAACGAGGTCGGCGCCCGCCGACTCTGAGGGTCCCATGAGTGAAGCCATTCTGCTGGTTGATTTCGAGAATGTCGGGAAGATCGATCTCGCCGCCGTGCCGGACGGCTTCGTCGTAACGATCTTCTTCGGCGCCGCACAGAGGTCGGTGCCCAAGGAGTTCTTAAAGGCCGCACTGAAACTGCAGGGGCGCTTCGTTTATATCGACATCGAGGGACAAGGCAAGAATGCGCTCGACTTTCACATCGCGTATTACCTGGGCCAGTACCTGACCCAGGCACCCGCGACCCCCTGCGTGATCCTCTCGAAGGACAAAGGCTTCGACCCCCTGATCAAGCATCTGGGATCGCGCGGCTTGAGCGTGCGGCGGGCCAACACGTTGCGCGAAGCCTGCCCTCCCGCCACCGCAGTGGCTCGACGCCCGGCTCAGGGACGCGAAGCGGCCCCGGTATCCGTGCACGAGAGCGCTCTGCGGTGGCTGGCGGGCGGCGCCAAGAACCGGCGCCCGCGCACGCGCCGGGCACTGGCGGCGCACCTGTACTCGCACTTCGCCAAGAAGATGCCCGAGGCTGAGATCCAGACTCTCATCGATCGCCTGATTGCCTCCGGCCACCTCAGCGACGCGGGCGGCAAGATCACGTACCACTTCTGAACGGCCCCGGTCCCACGAAGAGCGATTCGGGCGGATCGGGCCGCGGCACTAGCGGCCGAAACAGGTAACCCTCAGGCCACCAGCGAGAGTGAGGCCGCCGGCAAATGCGGCGGTGGCCTGATGCGCCGGCCGTACCCCGCGCGCACAGATTTCCGGCATAGGCGGCGGATCACGCAGGAAAATCAACCAGAGCGTAATGCCGATGAGGAAGGCAATCGGAATTCTGTACTCAGGATTAAACACGTCCACGACCCCGCCCGTTGCCCGGTCGCACCTTGACCGCGACGCGCGCGCCGGACAAGGAAGCCGATCACGTTTGCAGCGTGCTCCTGCGCTCAAGTGGCGGCCGCCCCTCGAACGACGGTGGTTCTGGGCGCCCGTCAGGCGGGCTGCTGGATTGCGCTCGGGCTTGCGGCAGCGCAGGCCGTCAAGTACAGAAAGGAGCGTCGCGGGAGCTGGCGAGGCATCGAGGCATTCTGCTATTCAGTACTGCCGTGCAAGCCGCCGCTCTGCGACCGCCCGGTCGTCGGGGTTATCAAAACTCAAAACGAAAGAGCGATCGCCATGCATCGCGAACTGTTGATACTGGGGTGCGCCTGCCTGAGCTCGCTCGCGCTCGGCGTGGTGCCGTCCACGGCGCAGGCCCCCGCGCCGTGGCATGACAGCCTCCTCACCCGGGTCGAGGCGCTGGCACTGCTGCAGACGCTGAACGCCGACCTGCTCAGTCACGACAGCGCGACGCTGACTTTGGATGGCTGGTGCGAGCGGCATCGGCTGGCATCGCCGCCGCAGGTCGTGGCCGAACCGGTCCCGGGCCTCGACAAGCCGCCCACGGCCGCGCAGCGCGCGGAGCTGCGGGTGAGCGCGGCGGAGCCCGTACGCTACCGTCACGTGCGCCTGCGCTGCGGGGAGCATGTGCTTTCCGAGGCGGAGAACTGGTATGTCCCGGCGCGACTGACGCCCGACATGAACCGCCAGCTCGAGGCGACGGACGCGGCGTTCGGGCGCGTCGTGCGTCCACTGCAGTTCCGGCGCCAGACGCTCGAGGCAACTCTGCTGTGGTCACCCCTGCCGCCGGGCTGGGAGTCGACGCAGCCCGTCGCGCCGCAGGAGCCCGCGGCGGGCGGCCGCCTCGAGCCTCCGCACGAGGTGCTGCGCCACCGGGCGCTCCTGCTGCTGCCCGACGGCATGCCGATCAGCGAGGTGACTGAGACCTATACGTCGGCCGTGCTGGCGTTCCCCGAGCCGCCGCCGCATTGAGCGCGCGGCCTTTTCAGGGCACGAGTTGCTTGAACATGACGAGCGCGTCCACGTAGCCGAGCCTGCGGTGGTTGAAGGCGCCGGGCAGCCGGCCGACCACGCTGAAGCCCAGCCGCTCCCACAGGCGGATCGCGCGGGTGTTGGTGGACACCACGCAGTTGAACTGCATCGCCCGAAATCCCAGCGCCACCGCCTCGCGCTGCGAATGCTCGCACATCTGCGCGGCGATGCCGCGGCCCTGGGCTGCCTCCGCCACGACGTAGCCGCAGTTGCACACGTGCGCGCCCAGGCCCGGCTGGTTGGCCTTGATGAAGTAGGTACCGAGGATTTCCCCGTGCGCCCCCCGGGCGACGAAAGTGCGCGCGGGCGTCGTGATCCAGGCCCGACGGATCTCCTCTTCTGTGCTCTCGGGAGAGAAGGTGTAGGTCTCGCCGGCACGGAAGGTGTGCTGCAGCAGTGGCCACACCTGCGGCCAGTCCGTCTCGCGGAAGGCACGAACCTCGGGCATGGCCGCGCTCATCGCAGCGTCTCAGGCCGCCCCGCGGTGCGCGAGCGCGTGCAGCTTGAGGACGGTGCGCCAGTTGCGGGTCGTGAAGCCGGCGCCGAGGCGCCCGCGCAGGGCGGCACCGGCGCGGCTCCTGAGACTGCCACCCGGGCAGTAGAGAAAGGCGGCACAGTCATAGAGCAGGAACTCCTCCTCGGTCGCGAGCACCGCGCGCAGCGCCTTCAGGTTCGCGAGCGCACGGTCGTCTTGCGCGAACGCGACCAGCAGGCGGCGGTGCTCCTCGACCGCGGGCACCAGGCGCTTGCGCGCGACGATGGTATCGAATTCGGGCAGCGACTTGACGATCACCGGCACCTCGAACCCGAAGCGGCTGCGCAGCGCCGCGGCGATCGCGGCCGCCAGCGCGCGCGGCCACCTGGCGGTGCTCTCCGCCACGGCGTTGCCGCGGTTGAGGAGCGTGGTCGCGATCCGGCAGCCACTCTGCAGGAGCAGCGCCTTGAAGTCGGCCGCCGCCGACATTCACCCCGCGCAGGAGGACGACGCACCGGGTCACGGGCGTATGTCAGCCCAGTCCGCCGGGACTCAGGCCTCGGCGATCGCGGCGATCGAGACCCTGAGGCCGGGGATCTTCGCGGGCAGCTTGGCGCCCTGGCGCGCCGGCGGGTTGGCGGGAAACCACCTGAGCCACTCCTCGTTCATGCCCGCGAAGTCCTGCTCGTCGGCGAGCACGACCGTCACGCTCGCGATCTTGTCGAGCGAGCTGCCGGCCGCCTCCAGGATGGCGGAGATGTTGCGCAGGCACTGACGGGTCTGCTCCTGCACGGTCTCGCCGACCAGTGCGCCGGACTGCGGGTCGTGCGGTGCGGTGCCGGACACGAAGATCAGCCCGCCCGCCCTGACGGCCTGGCTGTACATGGCCGGCGGCTTCGCCGCCTTCGGCGTAAAGATGATTTGGCGGGACATGGCATCTCCTTGGGAAATTTCAGAATGATCGCGCGCTGCACCGCGCTGTCAGTGTCGTGCCGCCGCGTACCAGCGCAGAACCCGCAGCGCGCGCAGCGTATTCCATCGCGAGGGCCGGCCCTCGCCCTCATCGGTCGCCACCGGGATGGTGCCGGGGTACTGCTTCTCGAGCAGCCACCGCCCATCCGGGCCGCGCTTGGAGAGCAGCAGAGCGATCGACTCGGCCAGGCGCTCATCCGCTACGGCGTCCGCGCGACGCAGGTAGTCCAGCCCGCGCAGCACGTCGTAGTGCCACCAGGTCGGGAAGGCGAAGCAGGTCCAGTCGCTCCCGCCCTTGCGATCACGCGCGATCCGCTCACCCGTCGACTTGCAGCGCAGGAGCTGGCGCTCGAGCAGGTACTCCTGCCCGCGCAGCCGCGCGGCCTTCACGGCCGCGCCTGCATTCCCCGAGCACTCGTACTCGAGCAGCGCTTCCAGCACGCAGATCGTGGTGTTGAAGGAGGAGCGCGTCGAGCCGCGCTCGGCCTCGCAGTTCCACCCGCCATCGCCGAGCTGCTGCGAGCAGCCGCTCCATGAGGCCGCGTACGTCCTCTCCGAAATAAGCGCCGGCGGCGGCAACCTGCGCGTTGATGCACGGCTCGGTCTCGCCGGCGAAGAAGCGGTTCTGGTGCACCTGCGGCGGGCCGCAGCCCGCCCACGTCACCTGCTCGCGCACCCGGCGCAGGGCGTGCTGCGAGGCCGCGCCGGCCGGCTCAAGTCCCATCTCCCGCAGCAGCCACAGTACGTGCATCGTGGAATCCCAGCCGCGGTTCCAGGCGGAGCCGGCCCAGCATCCGTCGCGCCCCTGCAGCGCGAGCAGCTGCGCGCCCGCGCCCTCGGCAGCGATGCGGGTCCGCTCGGCCGCGACCACGGCTGCGGGTGCATCGCTCAGGTCGCGCAGCACCTGCCAGCGGATCGAAGGGTCGGAGTGGAGCAGCCAGCGCACGACCGGGCTCGCTGCGGGCGAGCTCATCCGGCCGCGGGCTTCCTCTCGGAGGGCCAGTCCGCGAAGGCGAGGTAGTAGATGAAGATCAGGTTGATCAGGGGCAGCAGGATCAGCAGGCTGAGCCAGGGGGAGTGCCCCACCCGCTGGCAGATGCGCCAGAACGGGATGACGGCAATGATCGTCAGGATCAGCCAGGTCGAACCCCACCCGTTGTGGTAGTACATGTCGGTTCTCCGAGATCGGGACGCAGACAGCCCTTCGTATCAATGTGCCATCTGTTGCCCGGGGTCAAGACCGCCATGCGGGTCGCCGCGCCAGCGGTGAAGCTCGAAGTGGCCGCGCCCGCGGCGGTGCTCGGCGCTCAGGCTGATGAGGGCCCGGCAGGCATTTGCGCATAGCAGCACACATCCTGCGGCTCGGGTGCGCCGAGGTTGGGGAAGAGCGTATGCCGGCGCAGCACGCCTTCGAGTGCGAACCCCGAGCGCTCGAGGACGCGCGCCGAGCGGGTGTGCTGCACATGGCAGAGCGCGTAGAGCCGCCGCACCTCGAGCGCGGCCGCGATGCGGACTACCGCCCGCACGGCCTCCGAGGCGAAGCCGGATCCCCAGGCGTCTCTTGCCAGCACGAACCCGGTCGATGCACGGTATGCGGTCTCGAAGGCGAGCCCGGTCGAGCCGAGGATAGTGCCGTCAGTGCGTGAGGTGATCAGCAGCGGGCCGGCCGGCCAGTGAGTCCACTCGGCCTGCGCGAACGCCACAAATGCCTCGGTGTCGGCCACGCAGGTGTGCCTCGGCCATGCGAGGAAGCGCGTCACCTCGGCATCGGCTGCGAACCGGTGGAACAGCGCCGCGGCATCCTCGCGGCACGGCGCGCGCAGCATGAGCCGGCTCGTCCGCAACACCTCATCCCCCGGCAGAAGCCGTTGCATGGCAGGCTCAGTCGCGTTGCGGCGCGCCCAGCGGGAAGTAGCTGCGATAGGGACGCGCCTCATCGACGGCCCGACGCATCGATGGACGTGCCAGAAGGCGCGCACGGTAGGCACGCAGGTTTGCGTGCGCGGCCGGGATCTCGTGCACCCAGTCCGCGTAGAAGAGCGCCGGTGCGGCGGCACAGTCGGCCAGGGTGAAGGATTCACCCGCGCTCCAGGTGCGCGAGCCGAGGTGCGCCTCGAGCCAGGCGTAGATGCGCTCGAGCTGGCCGCGCGCCTCCCTGACCCCGTAGGCGTCGCGATCCGCCTCCGGTCGCAGCTGATCGAGGACGACCTTCTGCATCGGCGTCATGACGTAGTTGTCGAAGATGCGATCGAGCATGCGTACCTCGATGGCCGCGTCGCCATCGGGAATGAGGCGCACGGGACCTGCGTGATGGACCTGCAGGTATTCGATGATCGTGCTGGTCTCGAGGATCGTGCGCCCGCCATCCACGAGCACCGGAAAACGCTTCAGCGGCCACAGCGCAAGCAGCTCGGCGTTGGCCGCAGGATCCTCCAGGCTGCGGTACTCGAAGGCAATCGCGTTCTCGTAGAGCGCGATCAGCACCTTCTGGCAATAGGACGAGAACGGATGGGCGTAGAGCTTCATGGTGTTGCTACCTTTGGCGCAGCCGCAGCGCACTCGTCGGCCGCAGGATTGACGTAGGCGTTCTGGAAGGCGTGCCGCTTCCACGCCCCGTGCTCCTGCCTCCACCGCGAGGTCCGGCGGGAGCGCTCACCACATCCGCGCCCGGCTTGTGGTTGGTATAGGTCCAGCCGCCGGTCACGAGCGCGGTGGCCCCATCGAAGCGCACCTCGATGTTCTCGCACTCGATGCTCAGCGTCGAGGGCCGGTTCTTCACCAAGCTGAGCCATTCGGCGCGCGTGAGCACGCCGCCGCGCAGGTCGGTCTGCACATAGTCCGCGGCCCTGAGCCGCTCGAGGGCCGCGAGCTCGCGTAGCCGCATAGGCGCGGCCTGCCTCGCACCCGGCCGTGCCGAGTGTAACGGCAGCCGCGCTGCCCACGGACCCGGCCCGCAGCGACGGGCCGAGGAAACCCAGAGCCGGCAGCGTACTGGCGGCGAGCGCCGATCGCTGCATGGGTGGATCCTTCTTCTTGCTCACGGCTGCGGACTGCGGCACGCGTGTCGTCAGCCGAATGCCTCGGCCGAGTGACTCATGATCCCCCGTTGTGCGCGCTCCCTGCGCCAGCAACGGGCTATTGCTGCGGCGGCGGTGGCGGAACCGGCGGCGGCGCTGACGGCGGTGGCATCGGCGGCGGCTGGGTCTCCTGGGGCACCACGGCGTCCGGGGGCACGTAGATCGCCATGCCCTGCGTCACCTTATTGTAGAGGCCGAAGGAGCCGCCCACGCCGACGCCGGTAGCACTGCTCGGGCCGTAGCTGGAGGAGCCGACGCCCGTGCCGACGGAGCCGGACTGCTGGTCGTGCACGCCCGTCAGCAGCACGCCGTTGGCGCCGACCTTCGCAGCCTCCTCCTTCATGCGCGCGATCGCCACGTCCATGTTTCCCTGGCTGGTGAAGGCGAACGAGCCGGCACTGCTGGCATCGATCGTGGCGATCTGCTCGTACTTGGAGGGAGGTTGCGTGTAGATGCGCACGGCGTCGGGCGAGATCGGCGGCCGCGTCTGACCGACGATCACGTGCGAGGAGGTCGAGCAGGATGAAAGTGCCAGCGCCCCGAGGATCAGGGCAGCGCGCAGCAGGTGGCGTTGCATGGCGTTTCTCCTTTGACACATGGCTCTGGCGACGAAGGTTATAAGCGCGGCGCGCCGCGGGCAAACCAGAAATGCGCCGGACGTCACACATTGACTTAAGATGCCGTCCGGCCGCAATCCGCACAGGGGAGTTCATGCGCAGCATGACAATCATCGCGGCAGCGCTCGCTGCCGCCGCGCTGCTCACGCCGGCGCGTGCCACGCAAGTCGGGCCCGGTTACGACGTGCTCATGAGCCGCATGATCCCCATGCGCGACGGCGTGCAGCTCGAGGCCTGGATCACGCGGCCTTCGCACCTCACGGCGAAGGCTCCCGCGATCCTCACGCTGACCCAGTACGACATCGACGGCAGCCGCCGCGGCGAGCCGCCCTACTTCGCCCGCCGCGGCTACGTGTTCGTGCAGGCCTACGTGCGCGGCCGCGGGCGCTCCGGCGGACTGAAGAGCGACAACCTCGGGCTCACCGTGGGCCGCGACGGCTACGACCTGGTCGAGTGGATCGCCGCGCAGGACTGGAGCAACGGCCAGGTGGTCATGTTCGGCGGCTCCTTCGTCGGCATGACCCAGTGGCACACCGCGGCGCAGCTGCCGCCACACCTGTCGGCGATCGCCCCCTACGTGGCGATCTACCCCGGCTGGGACATCCCCAACACCAACGGCATCCCGCAGGCCTGGACGGCGGTGATCCTCGGCTACACCTCGGGCCGCGCCCTCAATCCCGGCTTCATCGCCGCGTCCGAGTACTGGAAGGGCAAGATGCTCGAGCAGTACGCCGCCTACCGGCCCTTCACCGAGCTTGATGCCGCCGAGGGCATCGCCCCCGATGACTGGTGGATGAGCGGGGAGCACGGCGAGCCGCAGCCGATGATGCGCGTGTGGCTCGACCACGTCGGCGACGAGGCCTTCAACCTCGCCGGCGAGCCGAAGGACGCCGAGCTCGCGGCGATGCGCTTCCCGGTGCTCACCGCCACGGGCTTCTACGACGACGACCAGCCCGGGGCGCTGCGCTACTACCGGCGCCATCTCGCGCACGCCGCGAGCGCGGTGGCCGCGCAGCACTACCTGGTCATCGGCCCGTGGGACCACGGCGGCACGCAGGACCCGGAGGCCGACATCAACGGACTGAAGATCCCGGCCAACGCAGTGCTCGACATGAAGCAGCTGCACGCCGACTGGTACGACTTCGCGCTCGGGCGCGGCCCGCGCCCGGTTTTCCTGCACGACCGGGTGGCCTACTACATGATGGGTGCGGACGAGTGGCGCTACGCGCCCACGCTCGAGGCGGCCGGCTCCGGTGCGCAGCTGCAGCTGCACCTGAGTGCCCCGCAGGGCGCGGCGAGCCTGCCGCACCCGGGCGCGCTGAGTCCTGACATCCCGGCCCGCCAGGCGCCGACGCTGCTGGTGAGCGATCCGCACGAGCTGCCCGAGCTCGACGTGGCCGAGGCGGCGCGCAGCGAGGACCTGCACAGCAGCTTCCGCGCCGGGCAGCGCCGCGCGGTGGTGTTCGAGAGCGCCCCCCTCGGGCAGGACACCGAGATGGCCGGCGCGCTGCGGCTGCTGCTCGAGTGCGCCGCCGATACCCCCGACTACGATCTGATGGCGCAGGTGCTGCTGGTTCGGCCCGACGGCGCCGCGGTGCAGCTCGGCCAGGACATCCGCCGCGCGCGCTTCCGCCACGGCTTCTTCCACGCCGAGCTGCTCAGGCCCGGCGAGATCGCCGAGATCCCCTTCGAGTTCAACTGGGCGGCGTGGCGGCTGCCGGCAGGCGCGCGGCTGCGCGTCGTGATCGCCCCGCTCAACTCCCCCGACTACCAGAAGAACTACAACAGCGGCGGGCGCATCGGCTACGAGCGCCTCGAGGATGCGCGCATCGCCCACATCCGCCTGCTGCACGAGGCGGCGCACCCGAGCCGCCTCATCGTGCCGCTCGCGGCGCCCGGGGGAGGCAGGTGAGCTCGCAGGCCGCAGCGGCGCTGCCGGCCGCGCGGCTGGCCTCCATCGACCTCATGCGCGGCCTCGTGATCGCGTTCATGGTGCTCGATCACGTGCGTGACTTCCTGCACGTGGACGCGGCGAGCTTCGATCCGCTCGACCCCGCGCACACCTCGGTGCTGCTGTATGCAACGCGCTGGGTGACGCACCTGTGCGCACCGACCTTCGTGTTCCTTGCCGGCACCTCGGTGTGGCTGCAGCGCGCCCGCGGCCGCGGTACGCGCGAGCTGTCCTGGTTCCTGCTGACGCGTGGCCTGTGGCTCGTGGTCCTCGAGCTCACGCTCATCGGCTTCGCCTGGTCCTTCTCCTTCCCGTACCTGATCTTCCTGCAGGTCATCTGGGCGATCGGCTGCTCGATGGCACTGCTGGCCGCGCTGGTGTGGCTGCCGCGCGCCGCGGTGCTCGGCCTGGGCGTGCTCATCATCGCGGGGCATAACCTGCTCGATCCGCTTAGCGCGCCGCAGCTCACGGCAGGGGCCGGCCTGTGGACCGCGCTCATGGCCCCCGGGCCCCTGCCCCCGCACGGCTACCCGCTCGCCTTCGTGCCCTATCCGGTGGTGCCCTGGCTCGGTGTGATGCTCCTCGGCTACGGGCTCGGGCCCTGGTTCTTGCTGCCGGCGCGGCAGCGCCTGGCGCGCTTCGTCACCCTGGGCATCGCGATGCTGGTGCTGCTGGTCGTGCTGCGCGGCGGCAACCTGTATGGCACGCCACAGGCCTGGAGCGTGCAGCCGACGCTGCCGCAGTCGGCGATGGATTTCCTGCGCGTGGAGAAGTACCCGCCCTCGCTCCTGTACGTGTGCGCAACGCTAGGGCTGCTGTTCACCCTGTTGCCGCTCATCGAGCGCTGGCGTGGCCCGGTGGCGCGTGCCCTGCTGGTGTTTGGCTCGGTGCCGCTGTTCGCCTACGTGCTGCACTTGTACATGACCCACCTGCTCGCGATCCTCGAGCGGCGCGCCACGCACCAGAGCACCGCCGGCATGTACGACGTGATCCGCAACGCCATCTTCCATCCGAGCGCGCTGCAGGGCACCGGCGTTGCGCTTCCCGTGGTGTACCTGAGCTGGCTCGGCGTGCTGCTCGTGCTCTATCCGCTGTGCCTGTGGTACTCGCGCCTGCGGCAGCGTCACCGCGACTGGTGGTGGCTCAGCTACCTTTGAGCGCGCCGGGCGGCGGCTGGTAGGCCGGCACCCCGGTGCGCCACAGCAGGAACGCGTAGGTGTCGGCGGCCTCGCGGTCCTGCTGGGCGCGGGTCGAGCCGATGCCGTGCCCGGCATCGAAGTCCACCCGCAGCAGGATCGGCTTGCCGGAGGAGCTGCACGCCTGCAGCCGCGCCGTCATCTTGCCCACGTGGAACGGCGCCACGCGCGGGTCGGTGACGCCCGTGGTGAGCAGCACCGCCGGGTACGGCGTGCCCGGCCGCACCGCCTGGAAGCTGTCGATCGCCTTCAGCGCGCGGTAGCCGGATGGCTCGCTGATCGCGCCCCACTCGGGCTCCTCGCCGTAGCCGTTCTGCTCGGCGACGTAGCGCAGCGGGTTCGACCAGCCGACCCCGTCGACCACGGCGGCGAACAGGTCGGGGCGCTCGGTGAGCGCACGGCCCACGGTGATGCCGCCGGCCGAGCGGCCGGCGATCGCGAGCCGCTCGGGCGTAGTGTACTTGCGGCGGATCAGCTCCTCGCACACGTCGATCAGGTCTCGCCAGGTGTTGGGCTTGTTGGCGAGCTGGCCGGCCTTGTGCCAGTCGCGCCCGAACTCGCCGCCGCCGCGCACGTGCGCGTAGCCGACGATGAAGCCGGCATCGATGAGCGCCAGCGTGCGCCCGGCGAAGCTCGGCGGGTACGCCACCGCACCGTACGAGCCGTAGGCGGAGATGTAGGTCGGGTTGCTGCCATCCAGGCGCAGTCCCTTGCGGTGGATGAGCGTGTACGGCACGCGCGTGCCGTCGCGCGCGGTGGCGAAGAAGCGCTGCGCCTCGTAGGCGCTCACATCGATCGCCGGCTTCGGCGTGAGCCCGGTCGCGGCGAGGTGCCCGGCGGCATCCACCGCCCAGATGTCCGCCGGCGTCAGCCAGCCGGCGAGCGAGAACAGCGCGCCGTCCTCGTGCGGCTCGGTGCTGAAGGCCGACACGGTACCGTCGAAGGGCAGCGCGATCTCGCTCAGGTGTCCGTCACGGCCGAGGCGCTTGAGGCGCGCCAGCCCGCCATCGAGCATGCGCAGGTACACGCCATCGCGGGCCCGGTGCAGCTCCTCGATCACCCACTCGCCTTGCGGCACCACCTCGGTGGCCTGCGCGACCGCGGGGGCACTGGCGCTCGAGCGCAGCACGCGGCCGCGTGGCCTGCCCTGGTTGCCGAGCAGGTAGAGCGTCTCGCCATCCAGCACCACATCGGTGACCTCGTCCGCGAACTCGGCCACCCCCACCCAGTGCGCCTTGCCGGCGAGCACCTCGGCGAGCGGCGCGAGCAGCAGGCGCACCTCGGTGCGCACGTCCTCGAGCACCAGCAACGCGTAACGGGAGTCCTGGAAGCACGCGATGTGCGGCATCTGGATGCGCTCGAAGGACACCCGCGGGTCGAGCGCGCGCCTCATCAGTATCGGGTCCGCGGCCGGATCGGTGCCGAGGCGGTGGAAGCGCGCCTGGCTGTCGAGGTAGCGCTCCGGCGTGTCGTTCTTGCCGGTGAGCTGGTTGTAGAAGAACCCGCTGTTGTCGGGCAGCCAGCTGGGGCTGGCATGCTCGGTGTCGGCGATGCTCTCGGGCAGGTCGCGCCCGTCGGCCACGCTCATGACGTGCAGCACCGAGTCCTCGCTGCCGTCCCTGGACAGCCCGTACACCAGGCGGCTGCCATCGTGCGAGGGCTGCCACCAGTCGAGCGAGAAGTGGCTGGCGGCGCCGGACTTCAGCGTCGGGTCAATCAGCACGCGCGTGCTGCTTGCCTCGCGCACGAACAGCTTGAAGTTGTCCGCGCCCACCGGTCGCTGCTCGAAGAACAGCTTGCCGCCGGCGCGCTGCACGCGGCGCGTGAGCGCGGTGTCGCCCGAGAGCTGCCCGATGCGCTTCAGCAGCGCCGCGCGCCCCGGGATGCGCTCGAGCACGGCGCGGGTGTGGGCATTCTGCCCCTTGAGGAACGGCAGCCACTCCGGGTCCTTGTCGTTCTCCATCCAGCGGTACGGGTCACTCAGGGTCTCGCCGAAGTAGGTGTCCTTCACCACCGCCACGCGCGCCACCGGCGCGCCCGGGATGCCGTCAGCGGCGCCCACGGAACGCTCGGCGATGAAGCTCGCCAGCAGTCCGCCGGTGCCGAGAAACAGTTCGCGGCGATTGAAGCTCATGCGTAGGCTCCCAACTCAAGCTCTGAAGGATGCGGGTACGGGTGGCGCCGCGGACGGGCGGCGCGGGCGGCGCTCGCAAGCGGCTACCTCGGCTCGGGCAGCCAGTGCATGTCCTGCTGCATCTGCTGGGCGACGAGGTCGACGCGCTCGCCGGCATCGCGTGCCAGCACCGCGATGCTGCCGTGCTGGGCCGGCACCACGATGCCGTGCAGGCCGCCCTCGCGGAAGCTGCGTGCCGAGGCGACCTGCTCGTGGCGCAGGATGAGGACGGTGGCCGGGCCCTGCGCGGTCTGCAGCACCAGGTGCGGCACGTAGTGGCCGTGGAACCAGCAGCTCTGCGCATACACGATGTGATCGGAGGTCAGCTCGAGCGTGACACCGGCGCCGCGCAGCGCCGCGGCGATGCCGTCCGCGCTCACCTGCCGCTCGGCCAGCCAGCTCTCCGGCTCCGCCTTGACGTGCGTGACCAGGTCGCGCGCCAGCGTGTCGGTGGGCCGCAGCAGCCACACCGCCACCAGCGCCAGGCTCGCCATGAGCAGGCTCGCCGCCAGCGCCCACTGGCGCCAGTGCCGCGGCGGCGCCGCGCGCGCGGCGGGCGGCTGCGCGAGCGCGCGCTCGATGCGCCCCTCGAGTGACAGCATCTCGTCGAGGAACTGCTGGCAGGCAGGGCAGCCCGCCAGGTGCTCACCCACCTCGGCGGGGCTGCTGCGCGGGGCGGCGCCGATGCGCAGCCGCGCTTCGGCGCAGTTCATGGTGCGCCTCCGCCGTCATGGCCGTCCTCGGCTGCGGCCCCGAGGCCGCAGATGACGCGCAGCTTGTTGCGCGCACGGAACAGCCGCGTCAGCACCGCGGTCGCTGACAACGACAGCTCGCGCGCAATCTCCTCGGTGGAGAAGCCGCCCAGCACCTGCAGCACCAGCGGCTCGCGGTAATCGAGCGGCAGACGCAGGATCGCGTGACGCAATGTCAGCAAGTCATCCTCATCCTCGGCGCCGCCATCGGCGCGCACTTCGGCAGCCTCATCCAGGCTCACCAGCTCCAGGCGCTTGCGCTCGTAGAGCCGCGCGTGCTCGCGGCGCACGATGGTCAGCAGCCACGAGCGCGCGGCCGAGGGGTCCTTGAGCGCCTCGCGCGAGCGCCAGGCCCGCAACAGCGACTCCTGCACGATGTCCTCCGCCAGCGCGCGGTCGCGCGAGAGCCAGTGGGCAAAGCGCAGCAGGTCCGGCCGCATGGACTGGAACAGGGCCGTGAACGCCGCGTCCGGCGCGCCGGACAGCCGCGCACCTAGGGAGAGGACCGGCGATTCAGGCTCGGGATTGCGCATGGCTTGGGGGGTGAAACGCGCGCGATTATACGCATGGCGGGGGGCCGGACCGGCGCAATATCACGTTGGGCCGCCCGGTCTTATCGGCGGACCGAGTACGCGGCTTTTCCACGAACGCAAAGGGGGTCCCTTTGAGCGCCTTGGTGCAATGGCTGATCGACTGGCCCCGGCGCACCGCCGGGCATCTCACCCCGATCGCGCCGCTGGTGGCGCGCATCGTCACCGGCTACGTGTTTCTCCTGAGCGGCTGGGGGAAGCTGCACAACCTGCCCACCGTGACCGAGAACTTCATCGGCTGGAAGGTCCCGGCGCCGCACCTGCTGGCACCGTTCGTCTCAGGCGTGGAGTTCTTTGGCGGCCTGTTCCTGCTCGTGGGCCTCCTGACCCGCATCTCCGCCGGTGCGCTCGGCATCACCATGATCGTCGCCATCGCCTCGGCCAAGTGGGCCGAGGTCGACTCGCTCGAGACGCTGCTCGGGTTCGACGAGACCGAGTACCTCGCGCTGTTCCTGTGGCTCGCCATCGCCGGCGCCGGCGCCTGGTCGCTGGATCACTACCTCGAGGGCTGGTACCGGCGGCGCGCGGGAACGCCGGTGCGCACCTGAGGCCGGCGGCGGGTAACAATTCCTCACGGCCCCCGGTCTACTGCCTGTGCCGGGCTCGCCCGGAAAAACTAACGAGGGAACCATCATGCGACTGAAAAACTCCGGCGTTGCCGTGGCCACCGCCGCTGCCATGCTCTTCGGGACCGGGCTCGCCACCAGCGCGCTGGCCGCCGCAGGGGCGGATGCCAAGATCCACTGTAACGGCGTCAACGCCTGCAAGGGCCAGTCCGCCTGCAAGAGCGCCAACAATGCCTGCAAGGGCCAGAACGCGTGCAAGGGCCAGGGCTTCATGGAGATGACCAAGGCCGAGTGCGACGCGGCCAAGGCCAAGGCCGGCAAGTAAGGCGGCCGACGCAAGCGATGCCCGGCCCGCCTCACGGCGGGCCGGCGCGCTCAAAGGTCCGGTGCGTCCTCTCCCGCAGGGAACGCACCGGATCTTTTCCGTTGCGCTGCGGCGCACCTCACGACGGCGGCACCCCGTCGAAGAAATCCACGACGCCGCTGTCGACCGAGTACTCGGCGCCGACCACCAGCAGTCCCTCGCGACGGATCAGCTCCTCCAGCACCTGCGAGCCGTGCCGCAGGTGGCTGGCGGACATGCGGATGTTGGCACGCACGGCGCGCTGCTCGAGCTCCGCCGCATCCGCGGCCGGCGCACCGATCAGATCCTGCACCGCCGGGCGGATGCGATCCACGATCGAGCTCAGGTTGCGCGACTGCTCGCGCCACGGGCGCGCCAGCTGCTGCAGCGTGGCATGGATGGCGCCGCACCTGGTGTGCCCGAGCACCACCACCAGGCGCGTGCCGAAGGCCTCGGCGGCGAACTCGACGCTGCCGACCTGCGAGGGCGCGACGATGTTGCCGGCGACGCGGATCACGAACAGGTCGCCGAGCCCCTGATCGAACACCAGCTCGGCCGGCACGCGCGCGTCCGAGCAGCCGAGGATGATGGCGAAGGGCTCCTGGCGCGAGGCGATCGCGCGCCGCCGCGCCGTGACGTCGCCGTTGTCGCGCCGCTGCTCGGTGACGAAGCGATGATTGCCCGCGCGCAGTTCCGCGAGCGCCTCCCGTGCCAAGATCATGCCGCCGAAGTCCCCCTGCCGCTGTCTGCGCCGCAATATACCTGATCGGCCGCGGCGGCCCGCGGAGCACTCAGCGGCGCCGGCGTGCACCGCGCGTCGGTGCCGCGTGCAGCGGATCCTCGGGCCAGTCGTGCCGCGGGTAGCGGCCGCGCATGTCCTTGCGCACTGCCGCGTAGGCGCCGCGCCAGAAGCTCGCCAGGTCGCGCGTCACCTGCAGCGGGCGCTGCGCGGGCGAGAGCAGCACCAGCGTGAGCGGCACCCGGGCGCGCCCGATGAGCGGCGTGGCGGCGAGCCCGTACACCTCCTGCAGGCGCACCGCGGCGCGCGGCGCGCCCTCGCCCTCGTAGTCGATCGCCACGCGTGTGCCGGTCGGCAGCGTGAGGTGGGTCGGCGCGAGCGCGGCAAGTTCGCGCTGCTGCGCGTGCGTCAGGCGCGCACGCAGGGCCTGCGCCAGCGGCACGCGCGCGAAGTGCGCGCGCCGCGTCACGCCGGCGAGGTAGGGCGCCAGCCAATCCTCGAGCCCGGCGAGCAACGCCGCATCGCCGAGGTCCGGCCACTGCGCGGGCTCGGCTGCCTGGGCGCGCACGAACGCCACGCGCGCGCGCAGCGCACGGGTCTCCTTGTCCCAGGGCAGCGCCTCCAGCCCGAGCGCGCGCACGCCCTCGAGCAGCGCTGCGCTGGCGGCGGCGGCGCTCAGCTCCGCGAGCGGGGCGTCCTCGAGCACCAGCGCGCCCAGGCGCAGCGTGCGCCGCGCGCTCACGGCCTGCTCGCGCGCATCCCACGCAACGCGCTCCTCCGCGCGCAGCTCGGCCGCGAAGTGCGTCTCGAGCTGCGCCCGGGCCAGGGGGGCGGCGAGCAGGATG
>Ga0335077_10002034_pt1 | contig 24139 bp, 26 predicted proteins | sample Lox_Sample_31_FD_207151 | JGI IMG/M metagenome (GOLD analysis project Ga0335077, IMG submission 207151) | Soil microbial communities from Loxahatchee National Wildlife Refuge, Florida, United States - Lox_Sample_3.1 | ecosystem: Environmental > Terrestrial > Soil > Wetlands | place: USA... | reverse complement strand
GTCGCGGATTCTTCGTCGCTCCGGCGCGCCAGGCTGCCTGGCACTTCCCACCGGCGTTACAAATTGCGGATCACCAGCCGGTGGACCTTCAGAAGCAGATCGACTTCCTGGCGAGGGAGGTTCAACGCGGCCGCAATCCGTTCTGGAGGATCTCCCAGCCGGTGCATCCTCAACGCTTGGGAACGCGTGGTGAGATTGAATCCAGGCTTGATATCGGCGGGCGCCCCGGTCCCGGGTGACTGCTGGCGAACCTCGCGGAGTTCGGCCGACAATGAGCTCTGAGCCTCTTGCAGCGACTCCATCAGGGACCGCCACTGCGCTTGGTCCGCTCCGGCTCGCTCCTCGACAGCGCGGGCCAATTCCCTGGCTCGATGAGCTGCGAGGAGGCTCAACGAACTGAGCGCGATCGCTGCCAGGACCAGGCAGGACAGGATGGCGAGCGGCGCAACCCGCAGATCGATTGCGAAGAGGGCGATCTCCAAGAGCCGGACGGGCGGCGTCATCGCAATGTCCTGAGCCGGTCCTGGCGGCTGGCAATCTCCTGGATCCGCACGCCGTAATTCCCGTCGATCACGACGACCTCTCCGCGCGCGATGAGGCATTGGTTGACCAGCACTTCGACTTGTTCGCTCACGCCCCGGTTGAGTTCCACAATCGAGCCCGTGGTCAGTTTCAAGACGTCCTTCATAGGCAACTGCGCCTTGCCAAACGAAATGCTGACGGGCAGATCGACATCCAACAGGAGATCCATCGTGCGGGACCTCGCCGGCGCTGGTTCGGGCGCTTGAGATCCCACGCGCGTGGGCGGGTCCTGGATCGACTCTTCCGGATTCGCGGCCGGCGGCGCGGCAATGGTTGTCAGCAGTTGCGGACTGAATGCCACCAGTAATGGGGAAAGCGCCAATTCGCCATACTGCACCGAAACCGAGCCCCATTCCTGGATCTCGGCCGCTGGCGGCCGCTCAACTCCGGCCTCGCAGCCCACTTCACGCCCCAGCAGGGACCCGATCGAGCGGGCCAGAGCCGCAAGCGACTGCCCGAGGATTTCGAACCAGGTATTTCTGGCTTCGCCCGGCTCAACGGTTTCGAGGCCTGCCGCCTTGAGCGTCAGTGTGCCGACGTGCTCCCAGGTCGCCCGCGGAGCTGCCACCCAAAACAGCATATTCGGAATCCCGCGAAAAGCCTGCTCCCACCACACCACCTCTCCGCCGGACTCGCTGTCAATGCCTGCGGAAACCTCGGCGAGCGTGCCACTCGTCGGCTGCCAGCGCACCTCGGGCCGCTGGTCGGTCATGGACTCCAGGACCTGTGCCAGGCTGTCCACCCACTGGTCCAGGAGCAGCTTGGCGTTCGCGACTGTGTCTAATCGACCAACCTTGTCTTCGCTCATGTTCATGCCGTCAACACGCCCCGCGGAGAAGGCCACTGCTCGCCCAAGTGGCTTCGCAGCCGGAGGATCGCCTGCGTTTTCAGCTGCGAGATGCGTGACTCGTGAAGATTGACCACCTGCGCGATTTCCCGCAAGGTCAATTCCTCGTGGTAGTAAAGACTGAGAACCGTGCGTTCGATCTCCGGGATTCGTTCCACGCCTTCCGCCAGCAGCCGCTCCAGTTCCCTGCGCTCCAGAAGAGTAGAGGGAAGGTTCTCACGTTCGTCCGCGATGTAATGCAGCAGATCCTTGCCTGGTTCGTTCCCGGCGTACTCCAGGCTCGCAATGTTCAGGCCTCGGATCTCGACCAGCCACTCATGATACTCCTCGATTGAAACACCCAATTCCGCGGCCGTCTCCTCTTCGGTCGGGGATCGCTGCAGCCGTTGCTCCGCGGCCGCGATGGCCGATTCGATCTGTTTGGCCTTGCGCCGCTTCTGGCGGGGCGCCCAGTCCAGACCGCGAAGGCTGTCCAGAATGGCCCCCCGAATCTTGTATTCCGCATACGTCTTGAGCTTGACGTTATGGCTGGGGTCGAAGTTGTCGATGGCCGAGATGAGTCCCAAAACGCCGGTGGAAACCAGGTCTTCCAGGCTGATGTTCTCCGGCAGCCGCTCCTGGATGCGCCGCGCAATCAGCCGCACCTGGGGCAGATGCTCGAGGATCAACCTCTCCCGCTGATCTTCAGTAATCATTTCGGACACCGCATAAGAATACATAGGATTGCGCCATCCAACCGCCTGTTCAGGCCGCCGTCCGGGCCTGCCTGCCGTAACCCGCCAGCACCATTTCCACCACCCGGTGTCGGCTCGCCGCCTCCAGATCTTCCGGAATGCGCTGACCGTTGGCAAAGAAAGAGAGCGCTTTGCCGGTTCGCGCGGCTTCATTCACCATGGGGCCAAATGAACTGGTCTCGTCGAGTTTGCTGAATAGCAGGTGTTGGGCCCCGAAAATCTCGAACGAGTCGATTACGCGGGCCAGGTCGGATGATTTCATCGAGGCCGGAAGAACGAGATGCGGATCGATGTCGGGCCTCGACGAGATAAACCGGCCCAGGTCATGCGCGCAATCCAGATCCCCGAATCCAAACCCGGGCGTATCGATGAGAATCATCTCTTTACCGCGGTTTTCCTCGATTGACTGCGACAGCGCGGCCACCGTCTCGAGCACCTGAAAGCCGACCCCCAGGATGGCCGCATAGCAACGGAGTTGCGCCGCAGCCGCCACCCGGTACGTGTCCATCGACAGCACCAGGATGGGGGAGCGGCTGGCCAGCCCGTAATTCACTGCCAGCTTGACCAGGGTGGTCGTTTTTCCGGCGCCTGGAGGCCCGACCAGGGCGATGATCCTGGGACTGGACGCGCCCTTGCCCAGTGTAGAGTCTACCTTGATACGCTCTTCAAGCTCTTCCACCAAAGCACGCTCGAAGGCCTCCTTGTCCAGCCTCACCGGAGTGCGCTGGAGCGTGGCGCGCGGCCCCAGGACACGTGCTTCGGCACTCTGTACTATGTCCCTCGCCAAGTCCGGCCCTACCTCGTTGGCGGTCAGCACGGCATACGCATCGGAAAGATCCGGCGATGCTCCGTTCCATTGAGATGGCCCCAGTACCGACCTCGTCAGGGCGCGCCGCATACCCTCGAGGTCCCGCTTCAGGTCCGCCACGTCCCGGGAAAGCTGATCGCCCGTCCCGGACCGTGCCGGAGCACCCGCCGGGTCCGCCGTTTCCGCGCGAGGCTCCCCATCGGTACTGATATTGGCAAAGACCACCTCGTACTCGCCAAGGTGCCTGGCCTCGGGCGGGGCCTTACGGCTGTTCAACAGCATGGCTTCAGCCCCCAGTTCCTGGCTGGCCATCGCCAGCGCATCCTCCACGGTCCGGGCGAAATAAGACTTGATCTTCACTCGCGTTATCTCCTGCCAGTCGTTTGCTGCCTGGCGAACCTGCCTGCAAGTGATCTATCGACGGATCCGGCGGTTGGCTGTAGACTTCATTGAATGTTCCCGAGCGATTGTACGCGCAGTCCGGGCGGCACCTCGTTATGTGCCAGGAAGATCAGGTTTGGAAGCGTGGACTCAGCGATTTGACGCAGGAAATAGCGCGCTCCCGCCGAGGTGATCGCCACGACCGGCGTCTCCGGCGAGGCGATCCGCGCCGCAATGTGATTCAGAATCTCGCGAATGGTCTGGGGAGCCAAGGTCAGGTGGCTGTTCTGCTCACCATGCTCCACGGCCCCTTCGACCGCCTGCTCGATTCCCGCCGCCAGGAACCAGGCCGGAAGGTCGCCGGCGCGATTCAGGTAAGGCCGCACCACCGTCCGGCGGATGGCCTGCCGCACGTACTCGGTCAACAACACGGGATTGCGGGTCGCGGTCGCCGCTTCGCCCAGGGCTTCCAGGATAGATACCGCATCCCGGATCGAGACCCGCTCGCGAAGCAGATTCTGCAGCACTCTCTGCACGGAAGCCAGAGGCAGGAGCTTGGGAACGAGGTCCTCGACCACCTTCGGATGCTCCACGCTGACCCGGTCCAGCAGCCGCTTGGCGTCCTGTCGCGAGAACAGTTCGTGGGCGTGGCGCCGGATCAATTCGGAGAGGTGCGTGCCCAGGACACTCACACCGTCGACTACCGTATAGCCAGAGCCGCGCGCGCGCTCCGCCCGTTCCGCGGGGATCCACCACGCGCTCATGCCGAATGCCGGCTCGCGCGTGGCTTGCCCTTCAAGCGCCGCCTCGCCTCGTCCCGTGGGTATGGCAAGTTCGCAGCCCTGGGGCAGTTCGTAGCGAGCCACCTCCACTCCTTTTAACGAGATCACATATTCACGGCTGCGAAGCGCCAGATTGTCCGTCACCCGGACCGGCGGCAGCAGGTAGCCGAGGTCCGTGGCAAGCTGCTTCCGAATCGTGGAAATGCGGCGCAGCAAGGGCGAATCCTGGGCCCCCTCCACCAGTCCCACCAGGCCCAGCCCGACCTCAATGGCCAGAGGCTCCACCCGCAGCAGCGATTCGACATTCTCCTTGGCGGGAGCTGGCTTCGACTGCTCAGGCGCAGACTCCGCGCGCCGGCTCTCCCTCCGCCGCATTTTCCAGCCGGCAGCGGCGGCCCCGCCCCCCAGCAGAAGGAACGGCAGCTTGGGCATCGACGGTATCGCCGCCAGCACCATGAGGACGCCTGCCGCCAGCAGCAGGGGCTGAGAGTTGCCGAGAATCTGACGCTGGAATTCAGCCCCCAGGCGGGCTTCCGAACTGGCGCGCGTCACAATCAAACCGCCGGATATCGAGATCATCAACGCCGGGATTACGGTCACCAGGCCATCGCCGATGGTCAGAACGGTGTAGGTTTCGATAGCCTTCTGAAAGTCCATGCCATGTTGCAAGACTCCAATCAGAAAACCGGCCACGATATTGATCGCGGTGATCAGGATGCTCGCCACGGCATCGCGCTGCGTGAAGCGTGATGCTCCGTCCATGGCGCCATAGAACTCGGCTTCGGTGGAGAGTTGCTTCCGGCGCCGCTTGGCTTCGACTTCGTCGATCAAACCGGCGTTCAGGTCCGAGTCGATCGACATCTGTTTGCCTGGCAGAGCATCCAGCGTGAAGCGGGCCGTGACTTCCGAGATGCGCACCGCGCCGTGATTGATGACCACGTACTGGATGGCAATCAAGACCAGGAAGATGACCGCGCCGATCACGTAATTGCCGCCTACCACGAAGCTGCCGAAGGCGCCGATCACTTCGCCCGCCGCCGAGGTGCCCGTGTTTCCATCAAGCAGAATCAGTCGCGACGAGGAGATGTTGAGAGCCAGGCGGAAGAGCGTCAACAGCAGCAGCGTGGTCGGAAAGGAGGTAAATTCGACTGGCCGTACAAGATACAGGGCGACCATCAACACCATCACCGACACCAGGATGTCGGTGACGATCAGCAGATCCAGCACGAAGCTGGGAAGGGGCGTGATCAGCGCCACCACGATCCCCAGCACCGCGATCGGTACGGCCATTTCTCGCAGGAGGCCGACCGGCAGGGCTTCGATCCAGCGGTGCAGGACACTGGACGGCACGCCGGATGCCGCGGGCGGAACGGCGCGCGGGGCGGAACGCCCCGGTACCGTGATGGCATTGGCAGGAGTCATCTTAACCTGGCAGCCTCCCGTTCATAAGCTTGAAGATGTACGCCAGGATTTCCGCCACCGCCCGGTACAGGTGCGGCGGGATCTCCTGTCCAACTTCGACCGCTTTGTACAGCGCTTGCGCCAAGGGCGGGTTCTCGATGATCGGCACCTGGTGTTCGATGGCCTTCTGGCGGATCCGCTGCGCCAGATAGTTCTTGCCCTTGGCCACTACCACGGGAGCGGCCATGCTCTCCATCTGGTAGCGGATCGCCACAGCGAAGTGGGTGGGGTTGACGATCACCGCGGTAGCCGTGGGTACTTCCTTCATCATCTGCTTGCGCGCGCGGTCGCGCTGCAGGCGCCGGATCTTGGCTTTGATTTGGGGGTTGCCCTCCATTTCCTTCATCTCTTCCTTGATCTCCTGCTTGCTCATGCGCAGATCCTGCTTGTGGCGCCGCATCTGCCGGAAGAGATCCACCGCGCCGAATACCAGGAAGACGCCGGCAGCCTTCCAGAAAAGTTCCATCAGCGCGCTGGCAATGATCCGGCAGCCACTCTCGACGCTTTCGAGCGGCAGCGCCAGGAACGCGTCGAGTTTCTCGCAGGCAATGGCATACGCAGCCCACAGGAAGACCGGCAGCAGAATCATGGCCTGCAGAAGCGCCGGCAGATTCTGCCGCGGCAGTTCGCGCAGCCGCGAGCCGGGATTGAGGCGTCCCAGGTCCGGGGCGAGTTTCTTGAGGCTCAGCCCAAACCGCGTGGTGGCCAGGCGCAGACCCAGAGTCACCAGGGCGATCGTCAAACCGCACAGTGCCAACGGAAGCGCCAGAGACCAGAAGATTCGCCAGGCGGTGTGGGACAGGTCCTCCGCGTGAAGCCTGCCCGAGAAGGCCATGCCGAGAAGCCCTCGCATGGTGTGCCGGAACTGATCGAACCAACGTGCGCCGCCGATGCTCAGTAGCCCCAGAAAGACCATGAATTGCAGCGCCGACACGAAGTCCTTGGCGGAGGCGAACTGTCCTTCCTTCCGGGATTTCTCCAGGCGGCGTTGTGTGGGTTCTTCGGTCTTGCCGGATCGGTCCGCCATCGAAGCTCATCGCTCCTTCCTCATTTCGCCAGCGCCTGTCGCGCCACTGTCCAGGCGTGACCGGTGAACTCCAGCAGTATGCGGGGAAACAAGGCCGCAACCCAGCCGAGCACCAGCAGGGCTGTCAGCATCTTGGCCGGAAAGGCCAGGGAAATGAGCTGCAGTTGGGCGTTAAGACGGCCCAGAAGTGCCAGTGCGACATCCACCATCACCAGTAGCGCGACTACCGGCATTGCCAGCCGCACGCCCACGGCGAACAGCTTCGAGCCAAGCCGGATCAACGTATCGGCCGCCAGCCCTCCAGGCGTGTACGTGCCTGGCGGAACACTCTCGAGGCTGTCGGCGAACAGCCGCAGAATCTCTCGGTCGAGCCCCATCGTAAAGAACAGCAGACCCGCCACCAGTTGGGCCACGACCAGGAGGATGCCGGCGTCGGCTTCCGTATTGGGGTCGATCGTAGAGGCGTAGGCGTAGCCGGCTTGCAAGCCCAATATCTGCGCCGCCAGAGTGAATGCCTCGAGCACGATCGCCACCGACACACCGATAGCCATTCCGGCGGCGGCCTCCGAAGCTACCCAGGACAGGATTCGAAGGGAGGTCACACCCGCCGCATCGACCGCGGGCCAGCGGCCGAACAATGCCAGCGTGAACCCCACTGCGAATGCCGCACGTACGGGCTCGGCGGCGTTTTTGACTCCCGGAAGCGGAACGAACACGATGGCGCCACCCACGCGCGCCAGCGCCAACAGGAATGCGTAGAGGGTGCCCGCAGAGAGTGTCAGGCTAGTGGGCATACCGGCCGAGATCTCCGAGCACCCTGGCGGTGTAGGACATGCTCTTTTCGAGCATCCAGGGCAGCAGCAGCAGCAGCCCCAGAAGAAAGGCCACGAGCCGGGGAATCGTGCTGAAGGCGTTATCCTGCATCGATGTGGCGATCTGGACGAGACTGACCGCGATGCCCGCAATGAACCCGATGGCCAGCAGAGGCGCCGACAGCCAGAAGGCTGCCATCAGGGTTTGGCGGACCATCTGGACGACGGCTTCCGGCGTCATGAATAAAAACTCCTCATGAGGGAGCCGATCACCAGGTTCCAGCCGTCCACCAGGACAAACAACAGGATCTTGAATGGCGCGGAAATCATCGCCGGCGGCAGTTGCACCATGCCCACTGACAAGGTCACCGACGCGACCACCAGGTCAATCACCAGAAAGGGCAGGAACAGCACCGCGCCGATCTGAAAGCCGGTTTTCAGTTCGGAGAGGATGTATGCCGGAATGAGGACCTGCAGATCCAAGTCCTCCGGCGAGTGCGGGGCGGGTGCCCGTGATATCTCGACGAACAGGCGGATGTCCTTCTCGCGGGCGAAACGCACCAGGAAATTGCGCAGCGGACGGGCCGCCTGGTCCATGGCCTGCTGCGTTCCAATCTTCCCGGCTTCCAGCGGTTCCCACCCCTGGTGGTACATGTCCGCGGCCACCGGTTGCATGATGACCATGGTAAGGAACAAGGCCAAGCCGAGCAGTACCTGGTTGGATGGCGTGGATTGGGTCCCCAGAGCCTGCCGCAGAAAGTGCAGGACAAGGGTAATGCGGAGAAAGGGGGTGATCGACATGACCGCCGCCGGCAGCAGCGCCATCAGCGTCATCAGGATCACGATCTGCATGGGAATGCTGAGGGTGGAACCGCCTTTTCCTGCCGATATGCCGAGAAGGGAGAGAGGTTCGCCGGTTCCCGCTGCCAGCGCGGGAACGGCGCAGAGCAAGCCCGCCGCGGTGCGTATCACTCTCACCGGACACCCTCCCGGAGAGCCTCGGCGTCGCCCGACGGCAGGCTGCTGACCAGTGCGCAGCCGGCCGGGGTAGATGCCAGCAGAAACAGGGCGCGATCTCCTACGCGAACCAGGTGCAGGGTATGCTGTGGGCCAAGGGACAGCCGTTCGATACATTCCAGCCTGCGCGCGGCTGTCCTTTTCATCGGCACAACCGCGGCAAAGCCTCGCCGCCGGAGCCACCATAACGTTCCCGACAGCAGGGCGAGGACGACGCCGACGGCCCCAAGATCTTGTGCGAAATCCATTCGAAACGCTCCTCAGTCGTCACGGAAGTCGGTGATCCGCACCCCCAGCGTGCTTTCGACCACCACGATCTCACCGGAGCCGCACAGCACGCCGCCGATATAAATGTCGATATTCTCGCCTGCGGACCGCATCGTGGTGATCACGCTGCCTTCTTCGAGCTCCAGCACTTCGCGTGTGGACATCACGCGCCGGTCGAGTTCGACCTCGATCTCGACCGGAATCTCGCCGAGCGGTGCAATCTCTTCCTGAGGAGTCATCGGCAGTCTACCGGATTAAGTTGATAGTGTCCTGGCTCAAAGTGTCGGCGGTTGTGACCACTTTGGAGTTGGCTTCATATCCCCGCTGGTAGACGATCAGGTTGGTGAATTCGGTCGCGATATCTACGGTCGAGGCCTCGATCGCGCTACCCGCGATCGTGCCGCGTCCGCCAGTGCCGGGTACTCCCACTGACGGTGTGGCGGTCCGGTCGCTGACCTGGAAATTGTTGTTGCCGGCCGCTACCAGGGTGTCCGGATTGGGAATCGAGGCCAGCGCGACCTGCCCCACGACTACTTCCGTGCCATCGGTGTACTGCGCCATCACCTTGCCGCCATCGGCCAGCGCGATATGGCTCAGCTGCGCGGCGGGAGAGCCGTTCTGCGAGCTGGCGGACGGGGCCGAATCCTGGCCAAATTGCGTGATCCGCCCCACTCCCGCGCTGGTATAAGGATTCCAGCTCAGGCTCAAGTCGGCGGCGCCATCGGAAAGACCGGGAATCTGAAAGGTAATGGGGCTCCCCGAAGCGGGGCTGGTCAACTGGCCATTGGTTCCGAACGTCAGGCTGCCGCTGGCTCCGGAAACGGCGAACGGCGTGCCGGCCGTGCCGCCGCTGACATCCTGGCCCGGGACATAGACTTGGTAAGACCATGTGTTGGTGCCCGTCTTCTGAAAGTCGAGTGTCAGGACATGCGATGTTCCCAGGCTGTCGTAAACGGTAATCGGGGTCGTGAAATCTGATGTCGCATCGGCCGCCGCCGCGGAGTTCAGGTTGAGATCGACGGTGAGGTCGGTCGTCGCGACCGGCGCCTTGACCGACCCCACCGGAACCGTGATATTGCTTACCGGCCCGCTCGTATTCAGGGTTCCCGTGGTGGCGTCCACCGCGGTCCAACCTTGGACAAAGTCGCCGTTGCCGGTGAGCAGGTTGCCGGACTTGTCAACCTGGAAATCCCCGGCCCGCGTGTAACTCGTGTGGCCTTGGGAATCCTGAAGAACAAAGAAGCCGTCTCCTTGAATGGCGGCATCCAGCAGCCCGGAACTGGGCTGGATCGAACCCTGGGTGAATTGCCGCACGGTCAATGGCGTGCCGGTCCCGAATCCCACCTGGGTGTCGCCCAGACCCGCGCCGAGCGATTGGGTGACCAGGTCGCGGAATTCGACCGCACTGGTCTTGAAACCGGGAGTGTTCAGATTGGCCAGGTTATTTCCCACCACATCGATTGCCGTCGAGGTGGCGTTCAGGGCGGAAAGGGCTGTTGAGAATGACGTAGTAAACATGGGGTTTTCTCCGATTAAGAGTTGACGGCTGGGCTGCTGGTGCTCGCCACCACGCGATCCATGTCGGCGCGGATGGCCGAAATGTCCTGCCCCATGTTGACGGACTGCTCGAGTTGCTGGAACTGCGCGAGTTGGGTCACGAACTGTGTCCCATCAGCCGGATTCAGGGGGTCCTGGTTTTTGAGTTGCGCAACCAGGAGTTCCAGGAACATGTTCTTGTCCACTGTCGGAGTGGCGGCAGTAGTCGAGCTTGCCGTCGAGGTTTGGGCGGCGGTAGTGGATGAGATCGTAGGCATCATAGGTGTCGGCTCCTGTTACGCGTTTTGGACTTCGCTGGCTACCATCTGGTCGACGTACGACTGCGGGTACCCGTGGGTGTAGAACGAAGCGATCAACCCTGGGTTAATCAGGTGGCCATTGGGCAACTGCACCATCAGGTTCGGTTGCTGCTGGGTGAACGAGCCACCGTTACCGGTGAACTGGTTGCTCTGGACCACCGTACCCCCCACCATCTGCGCCACCTTGGCAGCAGTATCCGCCGTGGCGAAGTACATGGGGTTATACCCGTAGGTCGAGCCGTCGGGACCTGTTCCGGTAGGGTTTGTCGCCCATGGATTCGGCCCGAAAACGGACTGCGCCGTGGGCGGCGGAGTGACCACCGGATTCACCGGCGCTACATTTCCGGACGGAACCGTGCTCGAAGGCTTCGGGGTGAACAGGGCCTTAAAATCGGAAGCACCTGTGTCGGAAGACGATCCGGATGCGGTTGAGGTGGTTGGCGTGGTTGAAGTGTTCGAAGTAGTTGATACGGTTGGATGGGAGCGCACCGGCTTCGGGAGCAAAACCGGAGACGTGGTTGGCCTTAAGGCTGAGGCGACATGAACCATGAGAATTCCTTTCCTTTCTGTTTGCGATGGGGTTGCTCTTCGGGTGATTGGGGAGAACGCTGCTGTGGATTGCCATGCTGCTGCTGGTGGGCATCCTGCCATGACTGGCCGTGGAAGCCCCCTTCCGCGGCGGCGGACGAGTGCTCCGACTGCCGCAGCCACTCGCCGCTGACGGCCGTCGAGGGAGTGTGCCACTCCTCAGGACGAAGCCCGGTCTGTTCGAGGCGGGAAGAGAGGGCGGGCAGGTTCTCCCGCAACTCAACGGCAAGATGGCTGTCGGGCGTCCGGACTGCGACATGTACGTCGCCTGCCCGTTCGGCCAGATGCAGTTCCACTCTCTGTTCGCCGCTGGTGACCTCGAGCTTGATATCGCGGTTGGCCGACGGGGCTTTTGGCGGTTCGAATTCGGTCCCGGAAGCGGCCCGCTCCGCAGTTGGAGGCTCTCGCCGGGGAGCGTCGTGAACCACCGGGCCGCTGGGGTGCGTTACCTGGGGAACTTCGAGGGCGGCGGCGTTTCCACGGGTTGGGGTGGAGTCGTCGCTCGAAACCGCAGTCTGTCTCTCGCGCTTGTCGAGGGAGAGCTTTTCCCCGGGAGGCGTGGCCGGAGACTCCTCATTCCATGGGCTGCTTTTCGAAGGCGCTGCGACCGCGGACACCGCTTTTTCCTGCGGTGGATCGGCAGAATCGGGTGAGGTACTGTACGTCCGCGACTGTCTGTCCGTCATCCAGGAAGGCGGGCCGGTCCGGCCGCTACGTGCCGGTTCGTCAGCCGTAACGGCCGGAACCAGACGCCCTCCAAAAGCAAGCTCGGCGTTGTCGGAATCGGAAGTTGCGGCGGGTTGGGCACTGACGGTCGGCAGTTGGTTGTCCGATTCCTTCTGCGTAAGAGGAGTCCCAGCGTCGTCCGAGGAGACTCTGGCGTCATTCAGGCTCTGCCGACCGGACCCTTGCCAGGGGGATAAGCCGCGTGGTGGTTCCGCCGCTTTGGGCGCTGACTGCCTGACCGGGCCGGTGGCCACGGGTTTTGCCGATGGCACTGCCGCCGGCGGCAGTATCGAGACTGTGGGATAAGACGGGGCGGCGGGCGCGGCAGAACTGCCGTTGTCTATGGCCGCTTCTTGCGTCGGCCTGGCTTTGGAACGGAGGCCGGATCCGTTGGCGCCCGGCGCCAGCGGGCCAGGGACGGGTTCTGTGCTCGGGTGAATCGCGAGAGCCGGAGCCATCGTGGCTGCCGCGGCCACCGTGGCTGCCGGGGCCACCGTGACCGCCGGGGCCGCCGCGACTGCCGAAGCCGGGTCTTCGACGGCCACTGGCATAACCTCTGTCCGCGGTTCCCGGGAAGCCATGAACGATCCGGAGCCGGTAGACGGGATAGTTTGCTCACCTTTCCGCTCCGGCTGGGCACCAGGGCCCGGTTGAGCAAGGTCTGACGCCGGCTTGGCAGGCGTATCGGCCATGCCCGGCGGCGGCGCCGCCGCCGGCCGCCCAGACGAGACTCGAGCCTGGAGAGGAGTACGTGCACGCTCGATCATGGCGGGCCGCGGTGTGACAGTGCGATTGTGGGCTGCGGGCCGAAGGACCGCTTCAGAGGCTGTCTGTGGAGAGGCCCCGGGGGCTGATACCGGCGGCTGCGAGAAGGCGGGCAACGATTGGCGCGCTCCGGCCCGGTACACCATAGATGCAGAACCGGCTGCCGGCACAGGCTGAGCGGCCGAACAATCCTCGAGGTCATGCGGTTCGTCAAGGGACTTGACTTGGAAGCCGGTCGTGGTGTCCGGCTGACTGCAGGGCTCAGGCGATGGCGAGAGCGGCTGGCTGGATAGAGCCCGAACCAGCAGCTCGGAACATGGAGCCTGACTGTCACCTGTCGCGTCGGCATGATGCCGGGGAGCCGCAGGTCGATTCCGTTGGATATCGGACGGTTCGGTCCCAGCCACAGCGCTACTCCCGGCGGACCACGAACCAGGAGTAGAAGATCTGAATCCTGCCGGGCTTTCGCCGAGCGATTGGGTATCGACGAATGCCGGTCCGGAGTCCTTAGAGGCGGTTTGTGGATTGCTGCTCAGGGCAGAATCCCGGGATGCAGGCTCCATAACCGCGGCGTCGGCGCCGCTGAACAGCCTGGCCAACAGCATGGGGAACAGAGCGGGCCCCTGGTTGGTTTGCGCCGGGTCCAATTCTTTTCCCGGGGGCGCGGACGAGATACCGCTGAGTTGCCGAAGAAAGCCGCCGAGGAGAGACGCGCTGGGAAAGGCGTTCACGGAGAGGTGGAATGCAGATCGCGGTCCAAACGGGCGTGCTGGTTTTCATGGGGTTAGATGGGAATGGCGAGACAAGATCTTGCCGCGGAGGCCGGCTGGCGCCAAGAAAACGTCACGAGTGGGAAGGGACCTATCCATCGTATCGACCCGAGTTGAAGTGTTTTGAGACCTTTATCGGTGATTCTGTCACGTGGCCTCCGGCGTGCAACTTCCAGGGTGCCATGGACTCACTTACTGCGACTGCGGCAAGCGGACTTCGGTCCCGGATGGAATCGCTCGAACTGCTCGCCAATAATGTCGCCAACGCCGCGACTGGCGGCTACAAAGCGGACCGCGAGTTTTACGGCCTATACGTGGCTCCGGAAGCGCAGGACTCCGACCCGATGGCAACCATGCCGGTCATCGAGCGCCCGTGGATCGATCTCTCGCAAGGCGTTCTGCACGCGACCGGCAATCCCCTGGATGTGGCGCTCTCCGGCGCCGGCTTCTTTACGGTGGCTGGGCCAAACGGGCCGCTTTATACGCGCAACGGCAGCTTCCGGCTGTCTCCGGACGGAAAGCTGGTAACTGCCGAAGGTTATGCCGTGCAGGGCGCCGGCCCCGGCAATCTGATGCTGCAATCGGCCCGGCCGGTCGAAATTTCAGCCGATGGCAATATCCAACAGGATGGAAAGGCAGCCGGCCAGCTTGCCATTGTGAATTTTCCCGCGTCTGCGGGGCTCGCCAAGCAGGGCAGCAACTACTTTCGCACAACGAATCCATCTCTCCAGCCTTCGCCCGCCCCCGGGACCTCGGTGGAGCAAGGCAAACTCGAAGCATCCAACACCGGTACTGCCGAAGCCGCGGTTCGGCTGGTAAGCGTCATGCGCCAGTTCGAAATGCTGCAGAAGGCGGTGTCGCTAGGTGCGGAGATGAACCAGCGAGCCATCCAGGAGGTGGCCAAGGTAGGGTCATAGGAACGAGGAACGCATGATTCGAGCACTTTACAGCGCCGCCAGCGGGATGGCGGCCCAACAGATGAACGTGGACAACATCGCCCACAATCTCGCAAACGCCAACACGGTGGGTTTCAAGAGCCGCCGCGCCGAATTCCAGGACCTGATGTACCAGAGCGTGGTCCAGCCGGGGTCAGCCTCGGGACAGCAGACCGTGGTCCCCGCGGGCTTGCAACTCGGTCTGGGCACGCGGGCGATATCCAATGGGATCGTTTTCTCCCAGGGAGCCTTCTCGGAGACCGACAATCCCCTCGACATGGTCATCCAGGGCAAGGGTTTCTTCCAGATCCGCCTGCCTTCCGGATCTCTGGCATACACCCGCGCGGGAACGTTCCAACTCGACAAGGACGGCAACATCGTCACTTCGGAGGGCAATCCGTTAGAGCCGGCGATCACGATCCCGGCTGCGGCACAGTCCATCACGATCGCCACCGATGGGACGGTCAGCTACACGCTGCCCAACCAGACGGCGGCACAGCAGGCCGGGCAGATCCAACTCGCGAATTTTCCGAATCCCGCGGGGCTGAACAGTCTGGGAGGCAACCTGTACACCCCCACCGATGCTTCGGGCGACGCAACCGTCGGCACGCCCGGCGGACAAGAGGGCTTGGGGGGCGTTATGCAAGGTTACGTGGAGCAATCCAACGTCTCGGTTGTGGAAGAGTTCGTCAACCTGATCGTCGCGCAGAGAGGCTATGAAGCCAGCTCGAAAGTCGTGCAGGCCGCGGATCAGATGTATCAGCAGATCAACAATCTTTCCAAATGAGCTCCTTCGCGGCAGTTACCCTGGCTGGTTGTCTGGCGGTGAGCGCCGGTTCGGATCGCATCACGCTCCGCGACCTCGCCACGGCCTTTCCAAGACTGGATCCCGCGGTCGCCGAGCAGCCGGCCGGACTGGCGCCGGCGCCGGGCACGCAACGCGTGTTCCGGCTGCCGGAGTTGAGGCGGCTGGCGGCGCGATGGAACATCGGCGAGCCTGCCACGGAGCTTTGCTTCGAGCGTCCGGTCACGCCGCTCGATCCGGCACGAGTGCTGGAAGCCATGCGCCAGCAGTTGCCGCAGGCGACGATTGAAATCCTCGAATACAGCCGGCTTTCCGTTCCGGAGGGTGAAATAGAATTTCCGATGAACGGGCTGCGCCGGATGCCGGCGGGCGGATTCTGGAGCGGGTCGGTGCGCTACGGCGGAGTCCATCGCCTGGCGATCTGGGCCAGAGTGAAAGTTTCGGTGGTCGCGCCGCGGGTCGTCGCGGTGCGAGACCTGAAGCCCGGGCAAACCCTCGACGCCGCCCAAGTCCGCCTGGAAACGCGGGAAGACTTTCCCGCGGCGGAGGCTCTTCCGACCGTCGTAGAACAGGTTGTGGGTAAGGTGCTGGTGCACCCCGTGGGGGCCGGAGGGGTCCTTCGCCGGCAGTGGCTGGAGGACGCCAAGGAGGTTGTCCGGGGTGATACGGTTCAGGTAGACGTGTGGATGGGGGGCGCCCATCTGCAGCTCCTCGCGGTGGCGGAGGCGTCCGGATCGATGGGCCAATCGATCCCGGTCCGAAACATGGAATCCAAGAAGTGTTTCTGGGGCCGGATCGTGGCCAAGGACCGGGTTTTGATTGGCAAGGAGGGTCTGTGAAACTGCTGATCTTAGTGTTGGTGTTCACGTGCGCCGCAACGGGGAGTAAGAAAAAGACTCCGGCCGCTTCGGCACCGCTCGATCGCTATGTTTCCGACGCAGAGGCGCGGTCCGCCGCGGCCGCGACCGCAACCCCCGGGTCGATCTGGCTGACCGGCTCGCGGCTGGCGGATGGCGCCCGGGACGTGCGCGCCAGCCAGGTAGACGATCTGCTCACCATCGTGGTGTTGGAGCAGGCGTCCGCGGTCACCACCGGGACCACCAAGACGCAACGGACTTCCAGCACCAAGAATTCGGTTACCGCACTGGCTGGTGTGAAGAGCGCCGGCGGGGCGCTCGCCAACCTGGCAACCGCCTCCGGCGACCAGCAACTCAACGGCCAGGGGACCACCAGCAGGACGACGACCTTGAGCACGACCCTCACGGCGCGGATCACCCACGTTCTTCCGGGCGGGTCACTGGTGGTGGAAGCTTCCAAGGACGTTCAGGTCAATTCCGAGCACCAATTGATCACGGTACGAGGCGTGGTGCGGCCCGCGGATATCGATGCCACCAACAGCGTGCCCTCCAACCGGCTGGGACAACTGGAAGTGCACATCGATGGCAAAGGTGTAGTCAACGATGCCATCCGGCGTCCGTTCATCCTGTACCGTGTGCTTCTCGGATTACTGCCTTTCTGAACATGAAGATACTTTTTTCACTGGCGATCGCCGGCCTGCTCTTACCGGCACCCGCAAAAGCGGCCCGTTTGAAGGACCTGGTCTCGATCGAGGGTGTTCGCGAGAACCAGCTGATCGGCTATGGTCTGGTGGTTGGGCTGGCCGGCAAAGGAGACAGCCGGCAAACCATGTTCTCGGCTCAGAGCCTGACCAACCTGTTGTCGCGGATGGGCATTTCGGTTCCATCCACCGCGATCCGGGTGACCAACACGGCGGCCGTGATGGTGACGGCCACACTGCCTGCCTTCGCCCAGCCCGGGATGCGCATTGACGCCACGTCGGCTGCTATCGGGGATGCGAGCAACCTGCAAGGCGGCATCCTTCTGCTCACCTCCCTGCGCGGAGCCGACGGACAGGTTTATGCTGTGGCGCAGGGCCCGGTAGTCACCGGCGGGTTCGCAGCCGGACGCGGCGGTGCCAGCCAGACGGTCAACCATCCGACCGTCGGCCGGTCCCCGGATGGCGCGATTGTCGAGCGTGCGGCTCCTACACTCACACCGCGCGATGCCGTGCGTCTGCAGTTGCGACAGTCGGACTTCACTACCTCGGCACGAATTGTGGAGGCAGTCAACCGCAAATTCCCGGCCGCACCTCACCCCGCACGCTCCGAGAACGCCGGCCTGGTCAGCGTGGCGATCCCCGCCGACTACGTGTCCAGGCCCACAGAGTTCATCGCCCAGTTAGAAAGCCTGGAGGTGGAAGCGGACCGCCCGGCAAAGGTGGTGATCAATGAACGCACGGGGACGATCGTTTTGGGAAAAGATGTCCGCATCTCCCCGGTCGGGATCCTCCACGGCAATCTGAGCGTGGAGGTCCAGACTACCTATGCCGTCTCCCAACCGGCGCCGCTCGCGCCGCAAGGAACCACCGCGGTGGTCCCGCAGACCACACTTGCGACCAAAGAGGAGAAAGCGCGCAGTGTCATTTTGAAGCAGGGCGCCACAGTCGAAGAACTCGTGCGGGCACTCGCGGCCATCGGTTCCACGCCACGCGACGTCATCGCGATTCTGCAGAGCCTGCGCAGCGCGGGGGCGCTCGAAGCGGAAGTGGAGGTGATCTGAAATGAGTACGCTCGGGGTCAGCCAGATCACGTCGTTAGTCTCAGGGGCGACGCCCTCGAAAACCGACGACCCAGCCAAGGTTCGGGATGCCGCCCAGCAGTTTGAGGCGCTGTTGATTGGCCAGATCCTGCGATCCGTGCGGGAAAGCGGCGGAGGCTGGCTTGGGTCGGGCGGCGACTCATCGAGCGACTGCGCGACGGAATTCGCGGAGCAGCAATTAGCTGCGGCTTTGGCCAAGGGCGGCGGGTTAGGCTTGGAAGGCCTGATCGCGGGCGGGCTGCAGGGCGGTCAATAAGGCCGGCCGCTCAGCGGCCTTCGATTTCGAGACCGTACTCCCGGAGCAGTTGCCCGGACACCGAATACACCCGCAGGAAATAGAGGCCGGCAGACTGTTCGGGCACCACGGCAACACCCTGTGAATTGTGGGAAATCACCACGCCTCGCCAGACTGGCCCGCCCCGCTCGTCGACCATCTCCAGCCGAAGGGCCGAATCGGCCGGCAGCCCGGCCAAATCCAATTGCATCTGGAGCGGTCTGCCGGCAGGTGCCTTAGCAGCGGCCTGTTCCCCGCGGGTGGCGATCATACTGACGGCGAAGGCCGGCTCGACGTGGGTCCGATTCCGTTTGGTGGCCCACTCCAGCCCCACCGCGCCAAAACACAGGACCGCAGTGGCAACCGTAAGATTGCGAGCCCAAACCGGAAAGTACCAGCCGTTCAGGGATGGCGAACCTGTCCGGCGAATGCGCGAGCTGGCGCTGTGCATCGCGGAAACATAGTTGTCCATCGCCCGAACCCGATTCTGACAGGATTCGCAAATCAGGAGGTGCTCCTCAAACCAGGGTGCCTCCTCTTCGGAGAGACTTCCGAGAGAGTATTTTTCAACTTGTTCCTCGTCCGGATGGCGACCAGTCTCGATCCGCATACTCAGCATCTCCATTGTGAACCACTTGGGTTCACAATTACAGTCTCCCGTCAAGTACTTTTATCTCAAAATTTTTACTAGGAGATCTAGTACGATTATTACCCATTGGCGAAGATGCCTTTAAGGGCCAGCCGCCGTTTGCCCAACTCGCCAAAACGGGCCTTCGCCCGGGACTTGATCAGGCGGAACTGAGTCTCGGTGAGGTCCATCTCGCTGCAGATCTGCTCGGCCGTCTGCTCCTTGAGATAGAAGCGCATCAGGACCTCTCGCTCGCGTTTGTGCAGGCTGTTCAGGATGCGCATGGCCAGTGCCACATTCTGTTCGTTGATGACGCGACGCTCCGGATTGGGGCCGAGGTCGGAAAGGGCCAAGCCGTAGTCCAAGTCGGTTTGATTGCGTCTGGCCTGCACCATGTTATCGATGTGGGCGGCCACCTGGCGCCGGACGATGGTGCGCACGTAGCCCATCAGCCGTTCGGGTTCCCGCAAATCGCCCCTTTGAATCGACTGGGTGATGATGAGGAAAAGATCGTGGACCTTGTCGTCGAGATCCTGCGGTCCCACCTGGCGGCAAAGATAGAAGCGGATGCCTTTCGAGAAGACCCGGTAGAGTTCCTCCATGGCAGAAGGCTCCCCATTCCGCACGCGTTCCACCAGTTCCGCCCAGCAAGTTTCTCCTTGAGTAGCAAGTTCCACGTTTGGCTCGGGTTCCAGATTCATTGATTTCCCACCACGAAGTAGGCTCCCCAGTAGCGCGGCTGGGAGTGCCAGTCACCGCTGCGGATCATTTGTACCTGGGCGTCGCGAAGGGCTTGGGCAGGGTCCCGGCGGTGTTGGGTGCTGAGGGTCCGGTAGAATTCCTGAAAGAGATCGCCCTCTTCGTCCGGCGTCGCCCAGTGGCTTGCCAGGACGGATTGGGCCCCGGCAATCAGCCACGAACGCGTCAATCCCAGCAGGCCCGTTCCGGGCAGAGCGGAACCGGCGCTCGAATGGCAACCGCTGAGCACGACCAGGCCGGCCCGGACCCTCCAGCCGGCAATATCCACCGGTTGCAGAAGTTCCAGGTCGCTTTGTTCATTGAGGCTGAGCGCGATCAACCCGTAGGTCGGACGCTGCGCGGATTCGAGCACGTGGGTTGCGAAATGAACCACCGCCGGATTGCGGTGCAGTTGTTCCATCAGGTTGCGGCGGGAAGCATCCGCGCCTTTCAGGAGCATCCGTTCGCCTCGCCAGGCGGCCGAGCAACGGTCGAGTTCCGGGCCGCTCCCCACCAGTCTGGGCAAGGCCAGAGAGGAACTGGCGCCCGTTCCAGACAGCGCAAGAAACTCGAAACGCAGGGTGGCCACGAGTTCCTTCCCGCGCGCCTGGCTGATTCTCGGGTCGGCTGCATTATAGATAGGGTCGCCGATGCCCAGGAAGAGGGGTGCAGTCACTTCGGGGTCCTGCCGTGAGGCCGATTCCAGCCAATAACCCGCTCCCGGGATCACGCCGAGGGCATGTTGCTCCGCGACAAAGACCGGCCGGGTCCCGGTGTCATCGGTCAAGGCAGCGACCGGGGCCTCGAGGAGCGTCTCGTCCAGCGCCAGCAGCCATCTGGTTTTCCGTTGAAAGCGGGGCGCCAGTTCGCCGAAGAGAGTCCGGTACAGCCGGGCTCCAGGGGCGGCGTCGAGCGCATTCGCTCGAATGGCCCGAACCGACTGCTGCACCTCCGCTTCGACCTGATCCCGGGGAGGCAGAGCATAGAGCACGATGGTACCCCGGTCGAGCGCCCACAACCAGGAAATCGACTTTCCCAGATGAAAACTCAACAGGGCGTCGTCGCTGCCGAGGGCTGCCTGCGAGCGATCCATCAGATTGGCGGTTAAAGGCGGTGAATCGGAATTCAGGGATGCTTCGAGTCGGACCAGTTCCGCCCGGGTAGCATCGGCCTCCCCTTCCGCAGCCGGGTCGCTGCCACGCAAGCTTGCGGTTTCGGCGCGTTGCAGGCGGGCGACCGCCTCCCAATAGGCGGGCGGGAGGTCATCCTTTTGTCTCTGGTGCGCGCGCACTTTCTGGCGCAGGCTATTGGCGCGATTCTCTTCGGCTGCCTCGAAAGTCTCCCGGACTAATGCGGGGTTACGGGTCTCGATATACAGACGGTTGGCGGCTTCAATCAGGTCGGAATGCACCTGATCGAGGACGCCTTCGGCGCCGACGCGAGCGGCGTCGTCGGCGGGAGCGGACCACCGGTCGGCTCGCGCCAGGCGGACCGCGACGCGGAGGTCGGCCACAGCCTCCGGCAGGCGGCCCTGCGCCATTCGCACCCGGCCGCGGGTGTCATAAATACGCCAGTGGGGCAACGGTCCCCGCGCGCTCCTGGTGAGCGCCACGGCACGATCCAGGAGTGTGGAGGCGGACACCAGATCGCCTTGGGCCAGATGGAGTTCGCCCAGAGCCCAATACGACGCATCCAGCGGCAGGTGGTTCAGTTTGCGGACACGGTATGCCTCGAGGAAGGCTCGTTCGGCGCCACGCAGATCTCTCTGCCGCAACAGTTCCTCGCCCAGTCGCTGCCAGCCAATGGCATAGACGACCGGATCGTGAGCGCGGTCCGCGCCGGCAATCCCGCGACGGAACATTTCGAGAGCAATTTCGATGCGCCCCGGGTCGGGGCTTCTCGGGGCAGACTTCTGGATTGCCTGCCGGATCAGTAACGAACCCATTTCGATTTGCATCGGCGGGAGTTTGTTTGGCAGGTCGGCGCCGAGTCGTTCGATTCCGCCGCGCAACCACTGGATTGCGGAGTCTACTTCGCCCAAGTAGCTGTAAAGCGATGCAATGTTGGCGTCGTAAACAGCCACAGCGTTCTTATCCCTGACGGATTCGGCGATCCGGCGAGCCTCCAGGTAGGAATGGAGCGCCCTTCGGTAGGCATGCAGGCCAAACTCGGAGCCGGCAATATTGCCGATGGCGCGGGCGGTGAGGTCGGTTCGCCGGGCGGCGATTGCGGTTTGCCGTGACGACTCAAACAGTTCGTGGGCCGCCGCGTACCTGCCCTGCCGCAAAAGCTGAACGCCTTCCGCCGACAAGGCCTGATACCGCGCTTCGTTCGTAGATGATTCCTTAGTAGGAGCGGGGGGGATAGCCCAAGATTTCGGAACGCTCCTGGGTAAAGTTCCGACCAAGGGCAATGCCACCAGGCAACCGATCCAGAATCCGGCTGTTTTCAAATTCGAACTCCTGGTTTTTTGTTCGGAATTTCAGGACGATATCTGGCCCCTTTTGGGGATGCTTCCTCGAAAGGAATATCCCCAAAAGAATGGTACCAGCTTTCGTCTTTAAATAGATACCCCCGAAGGGGGGTGTTGGCAGGACGCGCCTGTGGGTAACGCGAATGTTTTGTTTACCTTAGGTAATGCCTTGTGACCACAGTCAAGGAAGAGTAATAATAATCGGATCAACCGGCATTCTTTTGTTAAACGCGATCGCTTTCAAATTCGCGATCCTTTCAATTTCACGGTATTCCCGGATAGTTGTCCGATCCGAAATCCAACTTTCTAAGTTACTGATCAATAAAAGGAAATTATTTTTGTGATGCAGTGACCGCTTTTCGGACGGCCCCGGCCGGCGATTCGAACCGGCGGCGAAGCAGCCGCGAAGACCATCCAGGAACGTCCCCTATTCCGGCGGCGGGTGACACCGGCGGCGACTGCCAAAACCAGCCCGGCGGCTGATTTTTGCGAAACAAACTACAGTCATCCTGTTCGGGGCGCAAAGATCTCACCTGGCCTCACATTCGCCAGTTGATCGCGAAGGTGAGACGGTTCTCGTGTTTGGCGACGTCGGGCACAAAGAATCCGGGGGTGCCCTGGAAGCCGTCCGGAGACGTAGTGCCGCCGCGGCCGGCAAAGTACGGGACGTTGGAGTGGCGGCTGATGAATTCGAAGCGAAATGCCAGCGAATCGGTGGGCATCACATCGATCGTCGAAGTCAAATCCCAGAGTTTCAGGCTGTAGTTGTCGGGCCCGGGCGGGAATCCGTCGGGCGTTGGAAGCAGAGCGAGATAGCGCCCCGGATTGGTGACGGCCTCGGCGCGAAGAGACCACGCCAGATGATCGCGGCTGAACCAGATGCGGTTGGCGAAAGAAGAGCCCAGCATATATTCCTTGCGTCCCGGGAATGGATTCACGCCGTCCCACTGACTCCCGAAGTGATTGTTGAGGCTCAACGCCATCTTGGAAATTCCAGCGGCGTCGGGGCGGTTGAAGTAGCGGAGGAGAATGCTGTCGTCGTGATGGAACCGCTTACGGTGAGGATCGTCCTTGGTATCGGTGCCATAGTAGAAGTTGGCGACAAACCCGAGCGACTCTTTAGGCCGCCACATATTGGACAATCCCACCGAGTTGTTCTTGCTCCATTTCCCATAAGTCTGGTAGCCGTTCATGAACCAAGGCTCGATCTTGATCTTATCGGTCGGGTAAATCTGGATGCGCGAGCCCGAGAAATAAAAGGGAGTCATGTCGGACAAGAACGAACGGTTGTAATTCCAGTTCTCACCGAGAAGATAGCTTTCGAGCCCGATGTAGGAGTAGAAGTAGCCGGCCTCCACATTGACGCCGTTCCACTGATCGAAATGATATCCCCCGATGGCCTCGCCAATGTACTTGTTATTGGCCACGGTAAGATTGCGGCCGCGGTTGACCGTGCCGTCAAGGTCCTGGGTGACCGCAAGCTGGTTGCCCGCCTGGAGAGTGATCTTGCCGAGGACATTTTTGTAGTTGGTGTCCACGCCGATGGTGGCGTTGTTGATCTGCCACTCGGTGTTGCGGCCGACCGCTCCGCTCCCGATGATGGTGTCGTCGCGCGGCTGATTGAAGGAATAGTTGTAGTAGGTATCCAAATAAAGGTTGACGGTGGCGAAGGAGTTGGATAGAGGCTGCGATTTCTGGCGGCTCTGTCCGTTCATCCAGGTGAAGTCGCCGAAGGCGAAGGGCGCCGGTTTGGCGGGCCGCGATTCCGCTTGCGCCAGGGAGGCGGCCGACGCCGGCGGTGGAACGGACGGCTGCGCTTCCACCGAGGGCCTGGCGGGTGCAGGCGGAGCGCTTTGATAGGCCGCGAGCTTTTCCTCGACGGCGGCGAGGCGGCTCTTCAACTCGCGGATCTCCGCCGCAAGGGCCTGCACATCGGCGTTAGCAGGCGGGACTTGGGCTCTCGAGTCGAAGGCCACGCAGGCCAACAGCACTGGAAGTGCGAGACGCATGAGCAGGGCCGGGGCGGACAGTCTAAGGGAGAATCTCATCGAGTGCTCCAGGCAACGATTTGGAACACTCCAAGATACAACGGGGCGTGCGGCTGGATGGCCGGAGAGGGCCCAATCTCAGGCTTGCGGTACCGCGCGGCGGAACGATTCGGGCCGGTCGGCGGCCCGCACGATCATGAGATGCTCGGCTTTGCCC
>Ga0335077_10002032_pt1 | contig 24152 bp, 24 predicted proteins | sample Lox_Sample_31_FD_207151 | JGI IMG/M metagenome (GOLD analysis project Ga0335077, IMG submission 207151) | Soil microbial communities from Loxahatchee National Wildlife Refuge, Florida, United States - Lox_Sample_3.1 | ecosystem: Environmental > Terrestrial > Soil > Wetlands | place: USA... | reverse complement strand
GCCACTACCCCATTCTACGCGCTGACCGTCGGCGCGCCCGCGAACTTCATCGCGACACTGCTGCTTTCCGTATTCGTCAAGAGGTACGGGTCCTGGCCCGCTTTTGTTGCCGCCACCGTCTGCTTCCTGACTCTCGGCAATATCATCGCCGGGGCCCTTCTTGTCTACCTGGTGCCGCTCCCAGTGCAGCTGATTCTGGGCTTCACAGTCTATTGGGACATGACGTCCATCCCAGCGATCCTCATTGGGGTTCCCGTTCTGATCCGTGCAACTAGACCGATAATCGGCCGTTCCAAGGTCCTCACATACGCACCGCAGTGGTCCGACGTGGGGCGCAGACAGATGGCTGTGTCTCTGGGATTTTCGCTCTTGTTCGTCGCTCTGGGCGCTGCGATCTTCTTCCTCGCCCCCGGAACAGTCGCCGGCTGGCCGGGCCTGGCCACCTACTTCGCGTTGTCTGCCGTTGTGGTGGTCATTTTCGGTCCGCTTGCCAGCCTCTTTGCGGGCAGGAGGCTTGAGGCGAGCAATGCGGCAGCCTAGCGCGTCAATCGCTTTCGCGCCCGCCGCCATAACGAACTTCTTCGAGATCAGCTACAACTCGCCCACACCGGCCGGCGCGACCGGTGGTGGATACATACTGTCGAAGGGGAGTACCACCGGCGCTACCGTCCTCCCGGGCAAAGGCGTCTTCACAGTCGTAAACGGAGATGATTCGTACAACGCGAGGACCACCAGAAGGTCGGTCGAGCTCCTTCTCGCGAGCACCGGGACGAAGGCGAAGGTCTCGCTGGACCAGGAGGTGCAGACCCCCATCGGCGCCGGGTTCGGGGCGAGCGCTGCATCTGCGACCTCCGCCGTGTATGCCGTGGCCCGTGCGGCAGGGATAAAGAAATCGCGGCCAGAAGTCGCCTTGTTCGCCCACAGGGCGGAGATTCTTGAGCAGACGGGACTGGGCACGGTCTCCGTCATATTCGACGCCGTTGGCGCAGGCGCCATCACAGTTCCAGGGGACCCGGGCAGCGCAAAGTTCGTCACTGTGGAAGTTCCCGATGGCACAAGGATCGTCACGGCCTTCATCGCGCCCTTCGACAAGAAGGACGCCCTGTCCTCTGAGCAGGTGAGCAAGAGAATCAACAGGCTCGGCCGGGAGTCACTTCAGAGCTTCCTTTCCGACCCGACGCTTGACACTCTTGCGAGCGAGGGGGAGAGGTTCTCTGGCGCCCTGGGCCTCGAATCCGTCGAGGTAAAGAAGCTGATAGGGCTGGCGAAGTCGGCGGGTGCGACCCACGCCAGCCAGAACATGATCGGCTACGCCGTGCACAGCGTGGTTGGTCCAGATGACGCGGACAGGGTCGCCAAGGCTCTGCTGAGCTACAGCAGAGACGTCAGGGTCGACGTCTTCGAAGTGGGGACTCGCAGAGCGGGATTCGTCTGATCAGCCGCAGGTCACGAGATCTTTCGTGAACTTCGTGAGCACCTCCGGCCTCTTCCCGCCCACCACGAGCGTATCCTCTATCCTGACGCCGAACCTCCCCACCAGGTAGACGCCTGGCTCGTCTGTTATCACGTCGTTCTTCAGCAGCCTCACTTTGTTCCCCTTGAATATTCCAGGCATCTCGTGGATGTCGATCCCGACGCCGTGTCCTATGCTGTGGTTGAGGAGCTTGTCCATGCCGTTCTTCCTGAGCACATCTACGGCCGCGTCGTTCACAGCTCCGCACGCCTTCCCTTCCCTGGCGGCGTCCAGCGCCGCCGACTGGGCCTCCTTTACGACGGCGTAGTGCCTCTTCATTTCCGAGCTCACGGTCCCTACGGCGAACGTCCTGGTCTCGTCCGAGTTGTACCCCTGATACCTGAAGAACAGGTCGGCCACCACGAAATCCCCTTCCCTGACCTTCCTGTCAGAGAGCTCTGAGTGGCCGTAGGCCCCGTGGGGGCCGGAGGCGATAATGACCGGCCCGAGGGACGAGTCTGAGTTCGAGGGGGTCAGGCCCTGCTCCAAGGCGACCTTCATTACCTCGGAAGCAAGCTGCCACTCCGTCTTTCCAGGCTTCATCACCCGCTCGAGGGCTTCGTAGGTCCTGTCGGTGCCTGCGCAGGCCTTGCGGATGAGTTCGAGCTCGACCTCGTCCTTCGCCCTTCTGGCATCCAGGAAGAGCTGTGGTTTCGCCCTGAAGCGCGCGCCCTTGAGGGCTCCTTCTTCGTCTGTTACGACCTTGCCCTTCTCGAGCTGCCGCTCCACCTCTTTCATAAGGTCCTTGCGCTTCCTGACGACCACTATCTCCGACTCCCTGCACATCTCTCCTGCCCTGTCTGCCTCCAGCGGGAACGTAACGACCACCGTTTTGTCCGGATGGACAACGGCAACCCCTCCCCCGAAGAACGAGGTCAGGTAGAACAGATTCGGGGCCGTCACCGCGACGACCTGCTTCCCCTTTGCCAGGGAAAGCAGCTTTTTGCGCCTTTGGGAGAAAACTGTCAACTTCTGGGCTTAGAAAACCAAGCGCTTATATCCATTATCCGAGACATCCTCTATCGGGGCAAATCGTTCTGTGACGTATATTCGACGGCTAGAGATGCGAGGGTTCAAGTCCGCCGGCCCCCGGACGGTGGTCGTCAATTTCGAAAGAGGGTTCACAGTCATCACTGGCCCGAACGGCAGCGGGAAGTCGAACCTCGCCGACGCTATCTCCTTCGCCATAGGAGAGAACTCACCGCGTTCGCTCAGGGCTGCGAACAACAGGCTGTCGGGGCTGATCTACACGCCGAAATCTGACGAGTCCGGCGCTGGCAGGCCACCCACCTGCAGGGTGACCCTGCAGTTCGACAACCTGGACAGGGCGATACCGGTGGACTCTGACCTGGTGACTGTCAGCAGGGAGTTGAGGGAAGATGGCGACAACGTCTACTACCTCAACGGCAGGAAGACTTCGAGGAGCGCGCTAACTGACATGGTAGACCTGGCCGGTCTGGCGCCCGGCGGGTTCAACATCGTTGCCCAGGGAGCGGGGACACGGATGGCCGACCTCACCCCAGAAGAGAAGAGGAAGCTCATAGAGAGCGTGGTCGGCATCTCGAAGTTCGACGAGCGCAAGTCCGAGGCTCAGAGGCAGCTGGGCCAGGCCGACCAGAGGCTGGAGGTCGCCATGGCTCGAATCGGGGAGATGAGGAGCACCCTCGAATCGCTCGACTCCCAGCGCACCGACATGGTCAGGTTCAACCTGCTCGAGTCGCAGATCAGCTGGCTCCAGGCAGTCATAACCTCCAAGAGAATCAAGGACCTCAAGGACAAGCTGGCGGTGCTCCGTTCTCAGGAGCAGGAGCTCAACGGAAAGATAAGCGACCAGGGGGCGAGGCTGGTCGAGCTGGAGAACCGCATAGGACAGGTCGAGAACGAGAAGACGAGGTTCATCGTGGACGTGATCCAGGGCGGAGGCGCCAGCCACGTTGACCTGCAGTTCCAGCTGGCAGAGGTCAGGAACGAGCTCGAGACTCTCGAAAGTGACCTGAAGACCGCAGAATCCAACGTGGCGGTGCTCGAGGAAGAGACGGTACCCCAGCTCAAGCAGGTCGTCTCCGAGAAGCAGAAAGGGGTCAACGCTGCGAACTCCAACGTAAGGCAGCTCACCGCGGAGATAGAGAAGCTGGATGCAAAGCATGCGGAGCTGGCCCTGAAGCTGAAGGAGTTCTTCAAGGCGGGCGAAGAGCTGAGGAGGACCATCGAACAGAAGGGGAAGCAGAACGCGAGGGTGCAGGTCAAGCTGGCCGACCTGGGCCAGAAGATGCAGCAGATCGACCTCATCATCAACGCCACCACGGCGAGCCTCGGTGTCGAGAAGAAGAGGCTGGACGACCTGAAGCTGAAGGTGGACACCTACTCGGCCTCGCTGTCGAAGCTAGAGGCAAGCACCAACAACCTGTTCGCGCTGTACGAAAACGCGACAAAGGAGCTGAATTCCATCGACGATAACCTGTCGGGGGTGGAGAAGAGCAGGGAGAAGCTGTTGTCCTCGATAGGCTCTGCCTCGAAGATACTGGAGAGGGCCTCGGTCGAGATGTCGCGCGAAGAGGCGTTCAAGCACATGTCGGAGAGCCTCGCAGGAGAGAGGAGCGGCCAGCTCAAGCTTCAGGAGTTCTGCGACGAGGGGGGCGTCCCGGGCTACGTCGGCCGTCTCGGCCAGCTGGTCAAGTTCCCACAGCAGTACTCGAAGGCCGTAAACGCCGTCATGGGCAGGTGGACGAGCGCCTTCATAGTCCAGGACCTGAAGTCTATGACGCAGCTCATCAAGGCGGCCAAGTCCCTGAAGGCGAGGAGCTTCTCGGTCATACCGCTCAGAGAGGTCGAGTCGGTGAGGGCCCTAGACATCGACCGCTCGGCGGGCGTCCTTGGTCCGCTCTCCGAGGCGATCAAGTGCGAAGCAGAGTTCCAGGGCCTCATCAACTTCCTGGCCGGGGACACGGTCTTGGTCGAGACGGAGGCGATAGGGTACATCCTCGCGTCTGAGGGGGTGAGGGCCGTGACGGTGGACGGCGAGACCTTCGAGACGGGAGGCCGCGCGTTCAGCTACGGCTACCAGGAGCTAATGGTCAACCTGATGGAGGGGCTGGAGAACATCGAGGGGATAAGCGAGGTGGAAGATGCAGTCGGCGCGCTGAAGGGAGCCATCGACAGGAGGAAGTCAGAGCTTGAGTCCCTCGAGACAGACTCACGGAACATCATGAAGGAAAGAGTGAAGAAGATAGTGGCCACGAGCACCCTGAGGGCCCAGGCCACAACGATCAAGGCGTGGATAGGCCAGCAGAGGCGCCTGTTCAGAAACATAGACTCCCAGTACCAGAAGCAGTCGGCCGTGGTCACGAGGCTCGAAGACAGGCTCAAAACAAGCATCGAACGGAAGGGCGCCATCACGAAGGGGACCGCGTCCCTACAGCAGGTGATCGCCGATGCCCAGTCCCTTGGACTGGACGGCATGCTGGCAGAGGTCGACGCGGCCAAGACATCCCTTTCAGGCGAGATCGACACCATCAGGAACAGGATCCAAGACCTAAACCTTAGCCTGGCCAGAGAAAGGGCGAACCTGGAGAACGTCCTTCTGAGGGCGCTGGAGGACAACCAGCTCGACCTGGCCAATGCCAGCGAGGACCTGCAGTCCAACAAGCAGTTCGTGAGGGAAACCCCAAGGAGGATCAGGGAGCTCACCGAGCAGAAGCGCTCCCTCGAAGAACAGATCGGGAAGCTCATGGAGTCGTCCAAGAGAAGCCAGCCCGTCCTGGACGAGTTCGACAGCAAGGCGAGGCGCCTCAAAGAGGAGCGGGACGCGGTCTCGCGTTCGATAGCTGGTAACCAGAAGGATCTCTTCTCGCTCTCCGGTCAGGCACAGACGACCCAGGAGAAGGTGGAGGAAGCACTCGGGTATCTGCGGATGTTAGGATACCAGGAAGAGCTTGCATATTTCGAGACCTGCGAGCCGTTACTCGCAGAGCTCCAGTCGGAGTACCAGCAGGTGATTGGGTCAGTGAACAGGGGCGCTGACAGGCAGTACACCGAGATGTACGTGAGCTACAAGAACCTCTCGGTTAGGCACAACGAGCTCGAAGCGGAGCGCAACTCGATAATCAGGTTCATCGAGAGCGTGGAGTCAGAGAAGAGGAAAGTGTTCATGGCCGCCTTCGACAGGGTCGGCGCCGAGTTCAGCGTCATATTCTTGAAGCTGACGGGAGGGCAGGCGCTCCTCGAGCTCGAAAGCCCTGACGAAATATTCACCGGGGGTATAATCCTGCGGGCAGACTTCGGCAATGGACTCCGCGAATCATCTCAACACAGCGGAGGCCAAAGGGCCGTCACCGGCGTCTCGCTGATACTGGCGATGCAGGCGGTCCAGCAACACCCATTCTACCTCTTCGACGAGATTGACGCGGCCCTGGACGCTGTGAACTCTACCAGCCTTGCCCGCTTTCTGAAGGAGAAGTCGTCCGAGGCCCAGATCATAGCCATCACCCTCAGGGACGTCTTCGTGGCAGAGAGCGACATGACCTACGGGGTGTACTCTACCGGTGGGATCTCGCGCGTCGTCCACTACAAACCCGCCGAGGTGCCCCCGCGTGCCTAGCTCCGCGCTTCTGGGGAGACCCCCGCTCAACGTCCTGATCGACCCATCCCTGGCAAAGCGGAAGAGCCCATGGGAGATCAACCTCTCTGAGCTCCTGGACATGTTCCTGAAGGCCATATCGCAGACCGAACTAATCGACATGAGGGCCGCGGGGACGGCCGCCCTTTCATCGGCCACCATCTACAGGCTGAAGGTGGAGTCCCTGTTCCTGTTCGAGAAGCTGAGGATGCAGAACAGGCTCCTTGACAATAACCAGCCGCCCCAATTCATAGTAATGCCCTTCAGGTACGAGATCTACTCCACCAATATCGACGAGCTCTTCGACGAGCTGGGGAGGATCCTCCAGGAGATTGTGCTGGAAGAAGAAGGGGGTGGCTCGCAAAACCTCCTGGCGCCGGAGGAGCTCCCCCCGGATCTGGGTGAGTACGTCATACCCCTGGAGGTCATGCTCTCCGAGTACAGGAAGATACTCGTGGAGAGGCTAAGGGTCTCAGGGAAGACTCTCCTCTCTGAACTACTCAGGGGGTTCCGCCCCGTCGAAGCCGCCCGCATCTTCATCATCCTCCTCTTCGCTGCCAGCAATGGCGAAGTCGTGATCAACCAGGAGGAGTCCGACGAAGACGCGCTGGTGGTGTCGGTGGGCCAGCTTGAGTGAAGCGGCGAAGGAAGCGATCCCGAATGAAGTCCTTGCGAAGGTTGAGGCCGCCCTCTACGCGTCAGGAAGGCCTCTTTCGCTCGATGAGATTTCCAGGGTGGCAGGGACCGCCTCGGAGCGGAAGGCGACAGCCATCGCACGCGAGGTCGCCAGGGCAGTCAACGGCTCCATGCAGGCTGTGGAGGTTGTCGAGTACGCCGGCCCGAAGTTCGCTATGCAGCTGAAGGCCCAGTACACCCAGACCGCAAGGAAGTTCGCGACCCGTCCGCTCCTCACTCGGGCTGCGCTCAGGACCCTTTCCTTCATCGCTTTCTTCCAGCCGATATCCTCCGCCGAACTCGTGCAGAGGCGGAGCTCCACCGTGTACCAGCACCTCAAGGAGCTCGAGGAGGTAGGCTTCGTGGTCGGGGAGAGGCAAGGGAGGAGCAGGAACTACAGGACTACGCCGAGGTTCGCGGACTACTTCGGCCTGAGCGCGGACATCACGACCATGAAGAGGCAGTTGGAGAGCAGGACTCTCACCCTCAGATGATCTTGGTTTCTGGAATGTGCTCGTGTGTTATCAACCGCCACCGACCACCCCCTCTCTGCCCGCTCGAAGGATTTGTGCAGTCGTCTGCTCGCAAACGCGTACTGCCGCCCTTGTCTGTGGGGTTCGGCGAAAATTGCCCTGCCTCCGGGAGGAAATGGAAACCAGACAACAAAACGCTTAACATCAGGCCGAGGAGGGCGGCTCCGAAAGGTATCAGGGTTTGACGCGACCAATCGAGAATCTGGTGAAGAGGAGGCCCACCGGAGGGAGGACGAGGCCTCATCGGGGCAGGCGGGCCTACGAGAAGGACGGCTACGCCATCGAGCCAGTGGTCGGTCCCGCTGCTCGAAGAGCGATTCATAGGAGGGGCGGTCACGTGACCTCGGGGATGGTAACCGCAGATTTCGCCAATGTCGCGGACGGCAAGGGAAAGACGAACAAGTCAAAGATAATCAGGGTGAAGAGCAGCCCCGCAAACAGAGACTACGAGAGGAGAGGAGTCATCACCAGGGGGGCTATTCTCGAGACTGAGGCGGGGGATGCTGTGGTGACCTCCCGGCCGACCGCCGACGGCGTGGTCAACGCGTCGCTGACGCCCAAGAAATGAAGGACTACGACAGGCAAGTTTTCTGGCTGGACTACTTCGATTCGGAGCTGAAGCGCGGGGAGGGGCGCAGGGTTCCACTGAGCTCTGCAACTCGCGCGCCGGCCCTGGCCGAACTTGGGGAGGCGTGCCGCCGTCTGAACCTCCAGCCGCAGCCGCAGCAGGCCAGGCATCCCTCTCGCCCGCTGAAGGAATCCGGTTATGTCTCGGTGATCAAGTCGGGCCCGAAACAGCCGCTGCTGCTCAAGATCGCTCGGGAACTTTCGGTGGTCCGCGGCCTGGCGCAAAAACGCCAGCCTCCGGTCAAGTCCGTCCGCAAAAAGTGAGAGAAATTCCGCGAAGGTTTAAAGGCAGGAAGAGTTGCCTTCGTCTTTCTTGTTTCAAGTCGGCGTCCTAATGCACCGTGCAAAGAGCGGCCGACTCATCGTGAAGCTCTCGAGGGAGGTAAAGCCAGGCGTGTCCATCTTCGACGGGGACAGACGGAAGCTTGGAAGGGTGATCGAGCTGATAGGACCGGTCAAAGCCCCGTACGCTTCGGTGGCATCTATCAGCAGCAGAACTGGGAAGGCTGGGGATCCGGCCTTCGTGGAGGCGTAGGGCGCTGAGCCTCTGGAACGCGAGCAGGGACGACGGCTTTCGTACTTCATGCCCGGTGTGCGGCAACCGCCTGATAGGCGACTCGGAGAAGGGTGAGCAGGTCTGTCCAACGTGCGGCTACGTCACACTGGCTCCCGCAGACTCGGGCCCCGAGTGGAAGGCTATGGATTTGGAGGAGAAGAACAAGCGGGTGAGAGTCGGGTCTCCTACCACGCTGGCGCTCCATGATTTCGGCCTCTCGACCGAAATCAGCAGAACAATGCGTGACTCTCATGGCAAGTACCTCGACCCGGCCATGAGGGCGACAGTGGAGAAGATGAGGAAGTGGCAGAGCAGGACGAGGACCATCAACAGCGAGGAGAGGGGGCTCTCAAACGTCCTTTCCAAGATTTCAGAGCTCTGTGAATCACTCAACCTCCCTGACAACGTCGCTGAGACAGCGGCCCAGATCTACAGGACGTCGGCCAAGATGAAGGTCGCGAAGAGCAAGTCTATACTTGGGATGACGGCGGCCACAGTCTACCTTGCCTGCCGGAAGTGCGGCGTGTCAAGGACGCTCAAGGAGGTGGCAAGGGCCGCAGGGATGGAAAAGGGGAGCGTCGCCCGCTACTTCAGGTTGGTATTGAAAGACGTCGAGAAGGAATACGTCCCTCCTCCGTCGGTGGAGAAGTACATCTCGAAGCTCATCAACATGGCGAAGATAGACCCCAGGGTGGAGCACCTCGCCCTGAACCTCTCCCGGAAGACAAGCGACTCGAAGATTTCCAGCGGGAAGGCGCCCGCGGGGCTGGCTGCCGCCTACGTCTACCTCTCCTCGGTGATGGTTGGAGAGCACCTCCCACAGAGGGAGGTTGCCGAATTCGCAGAAGTCACCGAAGTGACCGTGAGGAACAGGTGCAGGGAGATCCTCGACAACTTCGTGATCAGGCAGGAGTTCATGCCAGCGAAATGAAGCAGCCAAAGAACAAGGCGGCGAAGCCAAAGCCCGGTCCAGCGCGAAAGCAGGAAAAGGCGACAAGGAAGCAGGTGGAGCCCCCGCAGCCCGTGGAGAGAACGGAGGAGGAGCTTGTCGACCTCACCTCCCGCGTGTACAAGCTCGTCGTCGAGAGGGGACGGGACGGAGTGCTCCAGAGCGAGATCTGGAAGGAACTCGGCCTGACGAGCAGGGACGGATCAAGGCTGGCCATCAGGCTCGAGAGGAGGGGGCTCATCGGAAGGGTCAAGGTCCTTGAGGAAGGGCGGTGGACCTACAAGCTCACACCCCTCAGATTCCCCACTGACATGACCTCCATAGAGAAGGCTCCGTGCATCATCTGTCAGTACGAGTCCAAGTGCTCGGTCGACGGTGAGGTCAGCCCCTACGTCTGCCCATGGCTGGGCCCCTGGGTGGTGGAAGAAGCAAGGGCAGCCCGGGCCCAGGTCGCAGCGCCGAGCGCAGTGCCTGCGAGGTAGGTCCCAGGTTGCCTGCAAAGGAGACGCTCGGCCAACTAGTGGAGGCTGCGAAGAGGGCCCGGCTGCGCGCGTACTCTCCCTATTCTGGGGTCAAGATAGGCGCGGCTGTCTTGACATCAGACGGCACGATTTTCTCCGGGAGCAACATCGAGAACGCCTCCTACGGCCTCGCCTGCTGCGCCGAAAGGACCGCCATCTTCAAGGCAGTTTCCGAGGGAAAGAGGAACATCGTGGCCATCGCGGTCGTGGGCAAGTCCGAGGACTTCACGAAGCCATGCGGAGCCTGTAGGCAGGTCATGGTTGAGTTCAACCCCAGGATGAAGGTCCTGAGGAGGGGGATGGACGGGTCCTCGGAGGACGGAACCGCAGAGTCACTCCTTCCTGCGCACTTCAACCCGCCTGAGCTCTCGAAGAATTGAAGCTCCACGAGGCAAGGAGGGACCTTTACAGGCGCCTTGCGAAGGAACAGGGTTACAAGAGCAGGGCGGCCTTCAAGCTCATAGAGGCAAACGAAAGGTATGGGTTCATCCGTGAAGGCGGGAAGGTCGTAGACTTCGGCGCAGCCCCGGGTGGGTGGCTACAGGTTGTGTCAGAGCTCATCGGCCCCGAGGGCCGGGTGGTCGGCGTCGACCTGAGCACGATCCGTCTCAAGGAGAAGAACGTCATTGCCATCAGAATGGACGTGCACGACCAGACAGTCACAACCAAGGTCAGAGAGGCCCTTGGCGGCCAGGCTGACGTGGTCCTTTCTGACCTCTCCCCGTCCGTTTCGGGAGTCTGGGAGCTCGACCAGACCAGGCAGGTGGACCTCACCCTGAGGGTCCTCGAGCTGTCCAGGGAACTGCTGAAGGACGAGGGGAGCGTTTTCTGCAAGCTCTTCGAGGGGGAAAGGTCCCAGGAAGTCAGGGACAGCTTCCATCGGATGTTCAGTTCGGTACGCGTAGTGAAGCCCGCGGCCAGCAGGAGCGCCAGCTCGGAGCTATACTACTTCTGCGAAGGCATCCTCAGAGGCTAGCTTCCCTTTGCCTGCGCAGCTTCGCGCAGGCCTCGACCGCCTTCACGACCTCGGCGTGGTCCGCGCTCGTTTTCAACCCTGCCTTTTCGAAGGGCGTACGCACGGCAGAGTGCCCGTTTTCCTTCAGAGTGCGATATAGTTCCGACTCGGACACGGTGGCGACGCCGAGGGTCGAACAGACTTCGTCGACACTGAAGCTCCAGGGAGGGAAGCTGTCCACTCCGACAAGGGAGGCTATCGTGTCTGATGCCCTTTCGAACCCCATCTCGCCGGCCACCCTGCGGGCTGCGCGCAGCAGATCGTCGTCAGAGAGCGGCCCGACCCAGAGTGGGCCTGCATCCCTAGCTTTCTTGCGGCACCTTTCGCAGACAAGAGTTGGCTCCTTTGACTCTCCCCTGTGTCCGCATGCAGGGCACCAGAAGACGTGGCCCATGCTTCTCAGCACTGAATCCGCCTTGGTCGCCCCGACTCCAATGGAAAAGTAGACCCGCACGTAGTGCCTCGTGGAGTGCGCGGCCACAGGGCGCGCCCCGGTGTCGAGCGACGCCGCGTTTCTGACGACGGCCCCCGCCAGGAGCCTAATCGCGGTCTCATGGCCGAACTCGTTGTTAAGCGGAGTGGCGCCATACCGCCTGACGGCCACCCTGGGGTACACCCCGCACAGCACGGCCGTGTCCGTCGCAGTCACCGAGAGGATCCCGCCATCGGAGGTCGCACCTATGGCACCTTGCAGCTGTCCCACTGGAGTCCCGAACGGGTCGACGTCCACGAAGTCGAACCTTCTCTCCCTGCCGTACCTCGAGTAGAGGTAGGATGAAGTTTCAGATTCTGCAAACTCGCATTTGCTCGTCACCCTGTTGAGCGCGGCCGCCTTCCTGCCGATCCTCAGGGCTTCCCTGTTGAAGTCCACCAGGGTCACCCGATCGATCCTGGCCGCTTCGTTGGCCACGCGGATCCCCCTCGCGCAGACCCCTGCCATGGAATCGCAGAAGCTCGAGCCGCTGGCGGCCGATGTCACGCAGACGCTGAAGTCTCTGTTGAGGGAGGCGGCCGGGTTGAAGAAGACGGGGGAGGTCGGGGGAGGGTCCGCCTTGAGGCTGATCGCGGGCACGATGAGCCTGGTCCTTCCCTCGACGTGCTCGACTAGCTTCACGAGAGTCTCGCACCGCGCGGCTTGGTGTGCTGTTAAACGATTCTCCCGCTTCGGCATGTGGCTCTGGTACCTTCATGTACCACGAACTCAGAGGGCGGGCGGACTTGGCAGCCATCTGGCTCGTCACAGGCTCTCCCGGGATCGGTAAGTCCACGGCCGTGTCGAAGGTGCTGGTGAAGCTCAAGAGCGCAGGGGTCATTGTGGGGGGGTGCACGACCTCCGAGAAGAGATCCAGAGGGGTGAGGACCGGGTTCGAGATCCGAGACCTTTCGTCCGGGAGGACGGGGGAGCTCGCGTCTTCTGCTTCGAAGATCGGCCCCCGTGTTGGGAGGTACAGGGTGAACCTGGCGGACCTTGCGAGGGTCGGCGGCGGAGGGCTGGAAGCGGCATCATCTTCCTCCGAGCTCATAGTCGTTGACGAGGTGGGCCCCATGGAGCTGGTGAGCCCTGAGTTCAGGAGAGGGGTCCGCTTGTGTATCGATTCGGGGAGGCCCATGCTCGCCGTGGTCCACGAGCGCCTGGAGGACGACCTCCTCAAGGAGCTAAGAGAGAAGGCAGCCGCCGCCTTCACGCTGACCGTCGAGAACAGGGATGACACTGCCGACGCGCTCGCCGGAATTCTCCTGAAGGCAGTAGGTGGTCCCAAGGTCTGAGAGGATGGAGGACTCGAGCGGCAGAATCAGACTGCATGGAGGGCTGGACGAGGCAGGCAGAGGTTGCCTTCTTGGGCCCCTGGTCGTGGCGGGGGTCTCAGTCACCTCTGCCGGTGCCCGGCACCTGAGAAAAATCGGGGTCAGGGACTCGAAGCAGCTCTCGCCGTCTCAGAGAGAGGCACTTTACCCCGAGATACTCAGGGTAGCCAGGAGGGTCCAATGGCTTGGCATCTCTCCCGGTGAAATCGATCAGGTCGTCACCCGAGGGGTCAGGCTGAGGAAGCTCAACTACCTGGAGGCGGTCTATTTCGCGAGGGTGATAGACGCTCTCGGCGCACACAGGGTGACCGTAGACGCTTCAGACATAATCCCAGCGCGGTTCAAGAACGACATAGTTGCGAACCTTGAGAGGCCCTGCGTGGTCGCTGCCTTTCATAAGGCCGACAGGAACTTCCCTGTAGTTTCTGCGGCATCCATCATAGCGAAGGTCGAGCGGGACAGAGCCGTCGCCCAGCTACGAGAGGAGCACGGCGACTTTGGTTCAGGTTACCCTTCTGACCCGCTCACCAGGGCCTTTTTCATCGAGAGGATGAAGAGAGGCGAGGCGCTCCCAGGCTACGTCCGGAGAAGCTGGAAGACCTGGCTGAACCTTGAGCAGACACTGATGGACGCGTTCTAGCGAGAGGCGTTGATGAGGACGTGGTCCTTCTCGAAGGGCCGCAGTTCGACGACCTGCTCGACCCTGAACCCCGCCTTCTCGAGCTTCGCCCTCTCCTCCTCATAGACCCTCTCGGGTTCTTTCAGCACGTCTATGCTCCTTGCTTTCACAGCGAGCAGGAGCCTCCCGCCCTTCTTCAGCAGCATGTCGCAGTTTGCCAACGCTATCTCTGTCTGGTCTGGCTGGGCAATGTCGCAGTAGACGACGTCCACCTTGGTAACCGAGTACTTCGACGGCTCTCTGGCGTCAGCAACGAAGGGGATGACGTTCTTCCGTTCTCTCGCCACGTTCTCCAAGAACTCTCTAGCGACCCTGGGTGCGAACTCGACACCGACTACCAGGCCTTCGGGTCCGACCAGGTCCGAGACGTGAGACGCCGTTGTCCCCGTCGACGCTCCCAGGTATAGCACCCTGTCCCCTTCCCTGATCACTCCCTCCGACATGCCCTTCATCATGGCGGCGGCGAGCTTGCTCCTGAACGGGTCCCACGTCCTGTACTCCACGCCTTCTCTCGTCACCAGGTCCTCGTTGTAGACCCGCTTTCCAGGCACCAGATTCCTCGTGAGCAGAGCTGTTCGGCCCCTGTTCTCCTCCCTGAGGAGGGGCTTTGCGTTCCCTGCTTTCGGCCGATCCGTCGGCGAGGTCAACCTACCCTGACCATCCCGACTGCCATGTTTGAAATCCCCGTCACAGCTCCTCTGCTCAGCGCGTTGGGTTCGTAGACACAACCGGGGATGATGGGGAAGGTCAACGAAGTCGGGAGCGTGCCCACAGCAACCGGGAAGAACTCGCCACAGTCGACCCAGAACCAGTGCACGCCGCTGGCGTTCTCGCTGGCACGAAGTATGTACACAATCGTGAAGCTTGACCCGCTCGGATGATACAAGAGGGGTTCTGACGCGACGACTGCCAGATCTCCGGAGCAGTTTTCAACTAAGCTCCCATTCGCCGACCTGGTCGGCCCGCACGCGAGGGGCCCGGTCGATGGAGTGACCGCTGCCGCGCCTTTAGAGGAATAGGCGATGCAAACCTCGGCCGTCGCGCCAGGGGCGATCAGAAACGTTGTCGTGGCCAGGGCACCGTTGGACTGGTTGTAGGACGTGTGCAGCTCAACCGAGTGTGAGCAGGGCGAAAACGAATACGCTGACTCCCCCTCTTCCGTCAAAATCAAGTCGAGACCTCCCAGCATCCCGATCACGACGACAGCGACCACCGCGAAGGCTGCAGTGCCCTTTTGCATCTTTTCAGGCATGCGCCTTCCGAACGAGGCATAAGTATGATTCCACCGAGCACAGCCACGAAGCGCAGATAGAATTGAAACCATCGGACGCGACGTGGGTTTGATTCGATCCCCTGGAGGGTAGGCTAACTCTCAGCCTTGCTAGTGGTGCTGCTTTCTCCTAAACTTGCCGCGCCCCTGGCGCTCCTCCCTTCGAGGGCGCTCGCGCTGCTCCACCTTCCTCTGTGGCGGCTCCTTGTACCTCTCCCTGATGCTCTCGAGCCGTTTGTCCAGCCCCTCCTTGATGGAGGCTTCCTCCGAACCTCTGTAGTAGTCAACCCTGGCCGCTATCGCTATCTTGTTGGCGAGCGTCCTCGCAATCTTACCGCGCTGCCACTTCGGCGCCATGTGGACAGCCTGGTGCTGGAACAGAATGCCATGTTTCGGTGGCCTGGCGCCAGTCCGCAACGACCTGAAGAGGGCCTTCTCCGCCCCAAGAATCTGTATTGTGCTCGCAGGCAGGATTGCCAGACGGTCCAGTCCCCCCGCTTTTGCCATCAGCCGTGCGCCTATGGTAGCTCCGGCGACGCCCGTGACGTTGGGCGCCACCTTCTTCATCTGCGCTTCCACGTATCCGTTGAACCCATCTCTCAGGGAGCTGAGCTGTGTCGCTAGGGAAGCCAACGCCTTCACCCTCCCCATGTCCCCGGCGGAAATCGTCCCTCCCTTTGACCGGTCCCTGGCCGAAAGGATTGCCTCCACCTTCTTGTCCGTGAACCCTCTCCCTGCCAGGTTCTCCTTCGTAAATGACTCCCTCGGCCCCACTTCGGTGATGAGCCTGCAGAGTGCGACGTTGTCCTGCACCATCTGAGTCAGCTCTGGGAAGTGCAGCCCGTACCACTCAGAAGCTCGCGTCGCCGTTATGTTGAGGTACTTGTCGGTGTCATCAAGGGCCTGGATGGCTTGGACCAGGTGCAGGTCGGGCCTTGACGACGCTTCGCGTATCGCCTCTTCGGCCGCTGCTATGCTCTTCTGCCGAAGCGCCTCTAGATCCTGGACGTCGGGTTGACCCTCGGACAACAGAGTTCGGGCGCGCTCCGGGCGCTCTCGATTAAAGGGTTTCAGGTGTGTTATATTTGCAGCCCCTTTGTGTGTGCTGCAACGTGCGGCACGTGCGCTAGGGGTGGGCGGATGCTCATGCCTACGGCATCAACAAAGAGGAGCGTAGCGACTCTAGGTTAGTTGTGAGTTGCACTGTGCGGCACATGCGGAGCGCCTTCGGCCTAGCGATTTTGGTGGGGTTCGGCGGAATTCGACTCGGTTTCGGTCGTGAAACCATACTTCACGTAGTAAAGAGATACAAATTCGTACTGGCGATTTGATGCTGGCAAATCTGCAAACCAATGGATTCGTAAGTTAGGCCTATTGGGTCGTCCGCAAAATCGCGAACCTCGGTCTCTTGACTCGCGTTCGCGACGAGGACTCGAGTCAAGTTTGGTGCACCCCGAAGGTGTAAATCTGTCTCGCCTGCTTCGCTTGTCTCGCGATTTGTCGCGCGCTTGAACACGCACAGGAACCTTGGCTGGGCACTTGTATGGGTCGCCATTCTTGTCGGTATTCCCGCTCAGTTCTTCTATCCGACCTATGCAGTGACTAAGTGCGACAACGGCGGTTGTGTGACTACTGCCCCGGGAATTCTCAACTATACCCTTGCGGTGGCTAGCAGCGTCGCCTTCTTTTCTGGTGCTGTTCTGGTTTACCTTGCTTGGCGGAGCAGGCCAAAGGGGTATCTTGGGTGAAGCGAGCCAGAGGGTCGACTTAAGCTGGCTCGATTAACGCCCAATTTCCCGAAGGGCCTAGCGGCCTCTTTTGGTCCTCTTCCGGCAGATTATCGAAGCCTACTAGAAGGAATTTCGCTGCTCCGCATTCGTCCTTGAACCTCGTCTTGGTCAGGTAGTTGACCTGTGAAAATAATTCGTCTGACGAAGCTAGTCGACGGCCTCGACGGCCGATTTGAGGAGCGACCTGTGGCAAGCGTTCGGATCCTTCTCCGTGCAGAGGAGGGTGATGGTGCCCTTCCTCGCCTCCTCAGCAAGACTGCGGAGGAGGGGTTCCTTTCCCTTCAGGGACTTCCTGTATTCAGCAGAATACTCCCTCCAGGTCATCTTCCCTGCTTTGTAGCGCTTGATTAGGTCTCGAGGCGTTCCGAGCTCCTTCATCCAGACGTCGACCTTGTCCTTGGAGACGCCTCTCGGCCAGAGTGTCATCACGAGGATGCGCTTGCCGTCGGAAGGTTCAGGAGGAGAATAGACTGTCTTTTCGATCTTGATCAATTTACTCGCCGCAGTGCCCTGTGGTCTGACTGAGAGAGTCGGATCAACCTCCTGGCATCGACTCCCGACGAAGAGTAACCTGATAAAGACCCGAGAATTGCTCCAATAGACCGCTACTCGAATGTTCCATGTGTCGGAGAGTCCAGTTGATATCCCTGGTGGACACAGGGGGGACCTCTGACCAGAAGAGAGGTTCTGGCTTGTCGGCTTGCTTGCATATTGTCACAGGCAAGATCTTCATGGCACCTCCTTGGATTCTGGACCATGCAGGCCGTTCTGAAATCGCATCCTTTGCCTTCCTCAATGCAGAACCTCGGTTTCTACCAGGCACCCAGCAGCCCGGATAGTCAGGAACAAGGGCCCCAGTCGCCCGCGGCCCAATCTCCAGGCACGCTCGAACAATCAAGCTCCATCGCCCCCTCTTGAAGGGTTCTGGCGAATAACATACTGATTTTTCAATCTTGATTCTGCGTGATTCTCAGCCCGGATCTCCAATATTTGATCAGTTTCGAGCACGCCTCCCGACCAAAGAGATCCATCTACTCCCAAGTTCTTATGATTCTCGAAGTCAATTGTAAAGTTCCAGTTGACTGAAGCCCCACCAAAGAAAGAATCTTCACACAGATACCTTTGCATCTATTGCGGGAAACCATTCAGCAATGGGCGGCAGGTCTTGGGGCATGTCGTGGGCAAGCATACTGGCAAACCCAGGCTCCGAGTTACTACCATCAAGGTCAGTCACCTCCTCGAATGGCAATTGGGTTACTTGGCTGCATTTGTCGACGGGGAAGGAGGCATCCAAGTCACCCGCTCAATGCGAAAGGGAAGGCGATATCGGTTGAGCCTGCATCCCGTTGTTTACTTCACAAATACTAATCTCGAGGTGATTACCACAATTAGAAACTGGCTGGAAGCCGGTGCTATCGTCGTATCGCGCAGCAGGAAGAATTACAGAGACACTCACGTGCTGCACATTACTGGCATCCGAAACATCAGGCGCCTGTTGAAGGCGGTTTCTCAGTACATGATTGTGAAGCGGGAGCGCGCAGCTTTGATGATACAATTCTGCGAAAGCAGGCTTGGGGTGCGGGGGCCCGAAGGAAGGCGATTTAATCGAAAGGAACTAAAGCTATATAGAGAGATTCGTCGAGCCAATCTGAGGAACAGAGGACTATTTCATGCCTCCAACGCACGGATCGCTTACAAAGGCGGGAAAAGTAAGGTCCCAAACTCCGAAGTTAGAAGGCAAGCCCAAGAGAAGCAAGATCCCTAAGGTCAGGAACAAGCGGACCTACGAGAAACGCTTTACTCTGAAGCGCAAGCCCGGCCAGAACTGGATGCGCCGGTGACCGGGCAGGCTCAGTTCGGACTGGAGGCAGCGATAGCCTTCATCGCTGACCAGGTCTCCCAGGGGAGGGTGGGCTCCCGAGCCCAGCTCGAGAAGCTGAAGAAGCGCGCCTCATCCGAATTCTCCCTTGGTAGGTACGTTACCAACTCGGAGATAATCGTCTCCCTTTCGCCGGAGGCGCGGTCCGCTTTCGAGGGGATGCTCCGTGTCCATCCTCGGAGGAGCGCTTCGGGGATAGTCGTCGTCACAGCGTTCTCCGCTCCGTTCTCCTGCCCCCATGGCACCTGCGTGTTCTGTCCGGGCGGACCCAGGCTAGGCACACCCCAGTCATACCTCCCCAGGAGCCCGGGGATGAGGTCTGCCCTGGAATCCAAATTCGACCCCTACCTACAGGTGCGCAGATGCCTCTCAAAGTACAGGGCGAACGGCCACGAGGTGGGCAAGGTGGAGACCATAATCGAAGGGGGGACGTTCATCGCGGTCCCAATCGACTACCAGACGTCCTTCGTCAAGGGGGTGTACGACGGCCTCAACGGGTCAGTGTCCGACTCCATGGAGCAGGCCCAGACGAACAACGAGTCGTCTGCCAGCCGCTGCGTGGGGCTGACCCTTGAGTCGAAGCCGGATTGGTGCCGGCCGCAGGACGTCGACCTGATGCTTTCCTACGGAATCACTCGGCTCGAGGTCGGCGTGCAGAGCCTCCGCGATACTGTCCTTTCAAGGAGCAACAGGGGGCACACCGTCGATGACACGGTGCGTGCCTTCCGGGTGGCCAGAGACGCAGGCCTGAAGTTGACCGCCCACATGATGCCCGGTCTGCCCGGGTCGACCCCTAGGGAAGACCTGGAAGACCTCCGCCGCCTCTTCGATAATGAAGAATTCAGGCCTGACATGTCGAAGATGTACCCGACCCTGGTAGTGCCCGGCACAGCCCTCGCTCGCCAGTACCAGAAGGGGCTCTACGAGCCATACAGCATGGAGACAGTAGTAGAGCTCCTGAGCGAGATGAAACGCTTCGTCCCGGCCTGGCACAGGATCATGCGGATACAGAGAGAGATTCCGTCCAACGAGATTGAAGGGGGTGTCAGGGCTGGGAACCTCAGGCAGCTGGTGCTCGAAAGGGCGCGCGAAAAGGGATACTCGTGCGGCTGCATCCGGTGCAGGGAGGTTGTCCTCAGGGGACCGGACGAAATGGAAGAGGACCCCTTGGAGTACAGGGAGCAGAGGTACGAGGCCTCAGGCGGATGCGAAGTGTTCGGCTCCCACGAGTTCGCAAAATCCGGCATGATCTCTGCGTTCGTCCGGCTGCGCATTCCCTCTCCGGAGGCACACAGGCCGGAGATGCAGCGGTCGGCGGTGATAAGGGAGCTGAGGGTCTACGGGAGGACTGTCAGAGTGGGGCAGAGGCGCGATGAGGCCTGGCAGCACAGGGGCCTGGGGGCCGACCTCGTGGGGCGGATGGAGAAGGTGGCCGCAGAGGACTACGACACGCGGAAAATGCTTGTAACGAGCGCCGTAGGCACGCGGAACTATTACCGAAAGCTTGGGTACGAGCGCGAAGGCCCGTACATGGGTCGTCCCCTGACATGAGCAAAGGCCGGCAGCGAACAATCCTTTAAGACAGAACCGACTCGGCTCACGTCGCATGGGCGACCTCTCGGGATACAGGGGAGACGCCCTCCGGTTCCTAAAGGAGGCGGGCGCTTCGGTGGGAGACGTCCTCGAAGTGCGGACTTCATGGGGCACGGTGAAAGGGACCCTGGTCCCCCGCTACCTTTACGGGGACGAGGATCACGTCGTCCTCAAGCTGAGATCTGGCTACAACGTCGGGCTCAACCTGACTGGCCTCGAGGCGGCCAAAGTGAGGGAGAAGGGGGAGAAGCCATCTTTTTCAGCCCCTGCGCCCCCCAAGGCCGGAAGGGGACTCCCCAGGGTCCTCATACTCGGCACGGGGGGGACGATTGCGAGCCGCATCGACTACAGGACGGGTGCGGTTCATCCTGCCGTCTCGTCGGCCGAACTCCACTCCCTCGTCCCAGAGCTCTCGTCAGTCGCGCGCGTCGAGCCTGAGATAATGTTCGACGTGTTCAGCGAGAACATTACACCGGAGCACTGGGCCAAGGTCTCTCGTCGCATACAGAGGGCCGTCGAGGACGGCGTGGACGGAGTGGTGGTCACCCACGGCACTGACACGCTTGGATACACCGCCGCGGCGCTCAGTTTCGCACTCATCGGGGTTCCGGTGCCTGTGGTCCTCGTGGGGGCGCAGCGATCTCCTGACAGGCCCTCCTCCGACGGTCCGTTGAACCTTGTGGCCGCTGTTTCTGTGGCGGGCCGGGCCCGGTTCGCTGGTGTATACGTCGCCATGCACCTGGGGGAGAGCGACGACAAGGTCGCGTTTCATTTCGGCACACGGGTCAGAAAGAACCACACGAGCAGGCGCGACGCTTTCGTGTCGGTGGGGGTGCCGCTGGCGGCTGTCTGGGGAAGGTCTGGCATCGAGTACGCCGCTGAGGGGCTCCCGCTCAGAGGAGGGAATTTCAAGCCAAAGGCCAGATTCGACGACAGGGTGACGCTCCTGAAATTCCATCCCGCAATGGACCCCTCGCTTGTGGTTGCGGCCCGCAGGGCAGGGACGAGGGCACTCGTCATCGAAGGGACCGGGCTGGGCCATGTGAGCAGGACCGTTGCCTCCGAGCTTGAGAGGTTCATCAGGGGAGGAGGCATGGTCTGCATGACCTCGCAGTGTATCAACGGCAGGGTGGACATGAACGTCTACGACACGGGGAGGGATCTGCTTCAGGCCGGAGTCATCCCCCTCGAGGACATGCTCGCCGAGACGGCGCTAGTCAAGGCCATGTGGGCCCTGGGCAGTTCGGCGTCAGTGGCCAGGGCGAAGGAGCTGATGGCCGCCAACCTGGCCGGTGAGATGACGGCACGGACCTTTCCAGGTTAGCTGCCATGGAGGAGAAGAGACAGTCGGAGGAGCTCCTCGTGGGGCTTGAGATCCACCAGCAGCTTGCGTGCAGCACGAAGCTGTTCTGCAGTTGCCCGCCTGTCAAGTCCGAAGTCCTCCCCTGTAGCTTCGAAAGGAGGCTTCGCCCAGCCCAGAGCGAGACAGGCGGTGTCGATCCGGCGGCAGTCTTCGAGTTCGCCAAGGGCAGGTCCAACAGGTACTTTTGGAGCCCGGAGTCGTCCTGTCTGGTCGAGGCGGACGAGGAACCCCCCCATCCGCTGAGCTCAGAGGGACTGGGCTCCGCCCTCCTCGTGGCCAGGGTCCTCGGGTCCATCCTGGTCGACGAGGTACACGTGATGAGGAAGATCGTCATTGACGGCTCGAACACAGGGGGGTTCCAGAGGACCGCGGTGGTGGGGCTCGGAGGGGCGTTCGACGTAGACGGCGCAAGGGTGGAGGTGCAATCGGTCACCCTAGAGGAGGACGCCGCCAGGATCCTCGGCGAAGACTCGAACTCAAGGCACTTCGGCCTGGACAGGCTCGGAGTCGCTCTTGTCGAAGTTGCCCTTGCCCCGGTGAAGGGAGATCCGGAACTGGTGGGGAAGGTCGCCCTCCACCTGGGGAGGATCCTCAGGTCAACGGGGAGGGTCGCCAGGGGTCTGGGGACAATACGCCAGGACCTCAACGTCTCCCTGGCTGGGGGCAAGGTGATCGAGGTGAAGGGGGTGCAGAAACTCAACCTCCTTCCCCGGGTGGTGGAGTACGAGCGCTCTCGCCAGTCGGCGCTGCTGAAGGTGGCTGGGAAGCTCAGGGAGAGGGGGGTGAAGAAGGTGGCCTGCACGACAACGGACGTCACCCGGACCGCGTCAGAGTCGGGCTCCGATGTGCTTCGTGGGAAGGTGGCGGAAGGCGGGAAGGTGGTGGCGATCTCCGCTAGGGGCCTGAAAGGGCTGCTGGGATGGGAACCCTCTCCCGGGATGAGACTGGGGAAAGAGGTGGCCGAGGTGGCAAGGGCCAATTCCCTCGGCGGGGTGATACACTCTGACGAGTTCGGACGCCAGGGCATCGGGCGGGAGGAGGAGACGCTCCTGAGGAAGCTTTGCAAGGCAGGGGAGGGAGACGGAATAGTCCTCCTGGCCGGCCCTCCAGATCAGGTCGACGCCTGCGTCCCAAGGGTGGCAAACAGGCTGAGGGAAGCCGTGGCGGGAGTCCCTGCCGAGACGAGGGCTGCCACGGACACCGGTGAGACGAGGTACATGAGGCCGAGGCCGGGGTCCCAGCGGATGTACCCGGAGACGGACATCCCCAACATCTCCGTGACGGGACAGATGCTGGCGGACCTTGCCAAGGCCGTCCCACAGAATTGGGAGGCGCGCGTGGCCAGGCTGGCGGAAGCCTACTCCCTCAGCAGGGATATGGGCCTCAAGCTGTTCGACAGCGAGCTGGACGGGGAGTTCGAGTCTTTGGCGGGAGAGCTGAAGCTCGAGCCGTCTGTCGTGGCCTCGGTGCTGGTGGACTTGCCCGCAAGGCTGGCGAGGGAAGGCGTCCCCCAAGCGGCCCTGGAGCTACAGGTCTTGGCCGAGACCCTGCGCTCTGTCGCCAGGGGCGACATCGCCAAGGAGGCAATTCCCGACGTCCTGAAGGCGGTGGGTTCATCTGGCCGGACAGTCCATGACGCAATCAGGTCTCTAGGGCTCGAGAGGGCCAACGAGCAGAAGATACGCACCGTTATTGCAACGGCGCTCAAGGAACACGCCGAGCTGGTCAGCGAGAAGGGGGACGCGGCGTTCGCACCGCTGATGGGGGAGGCCATGAAAGAGCTCAGGGGCCGCGCCGACGGAGCGATGGTGGCGGCTATCCTCAGAGAGGAGCTTCTACGGGCGAAGGACAATACCAGCCGGCAATCGTGAAGTGCCATCCTCATGCCTTTTATTTGACCTCCGCAGAGGGTTGGTCGGTTCGAGCCAGAGTCAACTATGGGCCTCCCCTTAGCAGGCAACCTGAACTTTGGGTTGGTAATGGGCTTCGTGATGACCCTCGCCTTAGCTGCTCTACTGAACGATTTCGGGGACGTCATGTTTCGGAGAGGAGTGGCGCGCCCCTTTTTCTTCGGGAAGTACAGGCTCCACCACCGCAGGTTCCTCTACGTCTACCTCCCATTGGGGTATGCTCTGCTTTCGGCCCTGATATATTTCGGCTACGTGCAGATCGTGTGGAGCGACCTCTGGACCGGGATGGTCACCACGCTTTTCATAGCAGCCGGCTGTCTGCTGCTCGACCTCGCGGTCGACTACGCACAGGAAAGCAGGGGGTGGGGGTTCATCCACCACGAGCTCATCTATCTCGCCGTGCCCATGTTCGCCTTCACTGACTTCCTACACCTCGCGTTCTAGGCTCCCATTGCTCGGCCTTCCTTCGGCTGAGCGCCCGGATTATCGCCGCAGTGTTCGGTAGCACGTTCAAGTATCTCATGCGTGACCGCCGCGGCTTCGACGCGCGCCCCGTCTCCGCCGTCGAGGCTCTTGTGTGAGTTGCACCGACAGCCATTGGGCCGGAATCCAGAGTTTGGCATCTGCCTGGCCAGTGTTGCGGAGAACCTGCCCGGGTCTAGAATGAAGCTCCGATCTTGTCGAACGGAGCCATGGCCACCAGATTGGCTACGCCCTCTGAGATATCCAAGAGTTCTGCTCCCTTTTTCGTAATTGCGAAGAGCTTTGTCCCGGCGTCCAACGAGACCAGGTCCCTCTCGACCATGTACCTGAGGTAGCTGCTTGCCTGGTCGAATGTCAGGTATGTACCGTACATCA
>Ga0335077_10002031_pt1 | contig 24162 bp, 19 predicted proteins | sample Lox_Sample_31_FD_207151 | JGI IMG/M metagenome (GOLD analysis project Ga0335077, IMG submission 207151) | Soil microbial communities from Loxahatchee National Wildlife Refuge, Florida, United States - Lox_Sample_3.1 | ecosystem: Environmental > Terrestrial > Soil > Wetlands | place: USA... | reverse complement strand
CGAACAGGATGTCGCGGGCGGCACTACGAGCGCGACCTCGATCGCGAGCGGTGGGACTCAGTACGTCTACTCGGGCACGGCGAGCGGCACCGTGGTCTCCGCGGGCGGCTATCAGGATGACTATGGAACCACCAGCCTCACGACGGTCTCGAGCGGCGGGATCGAGATTGTGGAATCGGGAGCCACCGCCAACAGTACGACGGTCCTGAGTGGCGGGGAAATTGTCGTTTATTCCGGCGCCACGGTTAACGGACTCGTCTTGAGCAGCGGGGCTACCGAGCTGCTGCTTTCCTCGGGCGGCATCTTCCCAGCCGCGGCGGTGGTAAACGGCGCAGTCGCCACTCCGACAAGTGGCTCCCCGTTCGCCATCGTGAGCTTCGATACAGGGCTAGGCGGTCAGGGGACTCTGTTCGAATCGGTCAGCCGCATCTCCCCCGCCGCGGCGGCGATCAACGGAGCAGTTGCCACTCGGACAAGTGGCTCCCCGCTCGCCCCGGCGGAAGTCACCGCGCATTTGATCCATGCCATGGCGAGCTTCAACACGGGGCCAGGCGGTCAGGGGACTCTGTTCGAATCGGTCAGCGGCGGAGTGCTCCACGTCGATAGTGGGATGCTCGCTTCGGATCATGGGGCTCTGACACACACTTATCTCTTGCCGAAGTGAGCGCCGCACCCAGGAGTATCGCCGTAATGAGTGCACAGGACGCAGCTTCCGCCTCGAAAGACGCGGTCAATGAGCCGAAACCACCCTTCAAACGCGCCTATCCCGCGCCTGCAGCGGTACCGACGCAGAGCGGCGCGCAGGGCATTCGCTTTGATTTCAATGACGGTTGTCGGGTCTCCTTGCCGGAAGGGAAGTGGCACGTGCGGCTGCGGGACCTCGACACGGGCAACATCCTGTATGAAACGGATATCGGCACCGGATACATCCACACGACGAAGCGCTACTACTTACGCTGCCGCATCGAGGTGTGGGCGGCCAGCGAGCACCCGAGCGAACCGATATTCCGCCACGACTATTCCGCGAAGGATCGGGATGTACTCGTGCAGTTTCCGGTGGGTACGCTGGGCGACACCTTGGGCTGGTTCCCCTATGCCGTCAAATTCCAGGAACAACACGGCTGCAGATTAAGCTGCGCGATGGCCGATCGACTCATCCCGCTTTTCCGGAACGTCTATCCGGAAATCCGCTTTCTCACGCACGAAGAAGTCGTGCCCGAGCAATATTACGCCACGTATAGCATCGGACTCTTCTTCGACGATGAAGATCGCATCCACCAGCCATGCGACTTTCGCCTCGTCGGCCTGCACCGAACGGCGGGGTACATCCTCGGAGTGGATCCGACAGAGGCGCCGCCGCGAATCCTAATCGAGGATGACCGCAGACCGATGGCAGAACCCTACGTCTGCATCGCCGTGCAAAGCTCCACTCACAGTAAGAACTGGACCAACCCGACCGGCTGGCAGGAAGTCGTCGCGTTCCTCAAGGATTCCGGTTACCGAGTCGTGTGCGTCGACCAGAAGCCAATCCATGGCACGGGTTTGGTGTGGAACCACATTCCGCATGGCGCCGAAGATCAGACCGGGGATCGACCGTTGTCCGAGCGCGCCCGCTGGATCAAGCACGCTGAATTCTTTGTTGGACTCTCGAGCGGTTTGTCATGGCTGGCGTGGGCAGTGGGTACGCCGGTGGTGCTGATCAGCGGCTTCACCCATCCCACGAATGAATTTCGTACGCCCTACCGGGTGATCAATTACCACGTCTGCAACAGCTGTTGGAATGACGTACGGGTACGCTTCGATCATCACAATTTTCTCTGGTGCCCGCGCCACACGGGTACGCCGCGCCAGTTCGAATGTACTCGCTTGATCACGGCCGAGGCGGTCAAAGACACGATCCGGCGAATACCCGTATTTAAGCAACAACGCTCGCCTACGACCGTCTTACCGCACACGCGTATCACTCGGGCAAGGCAAGGCTGACTGAAACGATCAAGTTTTTCTGGGAGAAGACGATGAGAAACTCTGCGTGTGAACCTTGCGGCCGGGTGCGAGCCACTCGCCTCGGCGGGTGGTCCGGGTGGATGCTGATGATCGCGGGCCTCTGCTGCACCTCAGGGATAGACCGCGCGAGGGCAGCGGCTTCCGTCGTGACCCACGTCAATCGCACGGTACCTCAAGTGAGTAAACCTGAGGCACTGAGGTTCTCCTCTCCCCCGGCCGACGGGGAATTTCTGCGCGCGGGATTATTCTCCGAGCCGCTCGCGCCGGTCGCGGCGACCGCACCTGAGGAGAATCGCGACCTAGCGCAGGCGATTCTGGACTACCGCGACGCAATCGAGAGCGGCGGCATCGACGCGGTGGGACCGCTTTGGGCATTTCTCGAAGCGCACCCGACATCGCCTTGGACGCCGGCGCTGCAGCTGAATCTTGGGATCATCTATCGGCAGACCGGGCATTTCTCCAAGGCACTCGAGGTTTGGCAGACAGGTTGGCACGATGCTCAAACCCTGAGCGATCGGGAGGGTCGAGCCCTTGCGAATGCGATGGTGGCCCGGCTGTCACAGCTCGAGGCCTATCTCGGGCGCAAGGAAGCACTACAGCCGTTGCTTGATTCGATCAAGGGTCGTCCAGTGGGCGGCACCGCGGCGCAGCTGATCACGGACTCACACACCGGCCTATATGACATGGTGTATTACCCGAATGAGTCCTTCCGCTGCGGGCCGCTGGCACTGCTTAGGATCCTAGAGTATGGGCAAGCTCAGCCTTCGCCGAGAGCTCTTCAAGTCCTAGAGCAGCAATCACCCTCCACCGACCACGGTCTCTCGCTGAGCGCGGTCGAGGAGATCGCGGCGCGCGCCGGCATGAACTATCAGGCGGCGTTTCGCGAACCGGGGGCCGCGATCATCGTGCCGGCAGTTGCTCACTGGAAGGTCGGCCACTATGCGGCCGTCGTTGCTAAGGGCAAGAACGGTCGCTACCTCGTGGAGGACACAACATTCGGTGAAGACATCAACGTGAGCCCCGCCACGCTCGACGCGGAGGCGAGCGGATACTTCCTCGTTCCAGCAGGCCCACTGCCCCCTGGGTGGCGGCGTGTCGCCGCGGCCGAGGGGGCCACCGTGTGGGGACGCGGCACCACGGGGGACAATCACGACGGCGGCGCGACGGGGTGTCCTCGATGCAGTGCTGGTGGCGGCTATACCACCTCGACCGTGGAACTCGAGGTGGTGGGTCTGCAACTGCACGATGAGCCAGTCGGTTACACGCCTCCTGTCGGTCCGGCTGTGAAGTTCGATCTGGTGTATTCGCATCGGGACATGCAGCAGCCGACGACCTTTGCCTATACCAACTTCGGCCCCAAATGGACATTCACCTGGCTGAGCTATATCACGGATACCGTCAACACCAACAAGCAAGCGCTTCTGTACCAGCGCGGTGGTGGTAACGAACCGTATACATTTAGCACTACGAGCGCAACGACGGCCTACGCAGGACCGTACAGCCAGGCGACTCTGACACGCAATGTGAATGGAGGCGGCAATTCCACCAGCTTCACACTCACCTTCTCGGATGGTTCGTTCGAGCAGTTTGATCAAGCCCTAGGCAATCAATTCTTCATGACGGCTTTGGGCGATGCGATGGGCAATGTTGTTACGCTGACCTATGACAGCCAGATGCGCATCGTCGCCATCACCGATGCGATCGGTCAGGTTTCGACGATCAGTTATGGTCTACCGGGTAGCCCCTTGGTCGTGACTCAGATCACGGATCCTTTCGGCCGCTCGGCGACCTTCTCTTACAACGCGAGCGGCCTGCTCGCGAGCATCACCGATGTCTTGGGCATTACCTCAAGCTACACGTATGGTCAGGGGTCCGATTCGGATTTCGTCAATACCCTGACCACGCCCTACGGCTCAACCACCTTCGCTTACGGTGATCCGAGCAGCAATCCAGCTCTGGGCGCTAAGAGTACGCGCTTCCTAACCACTGTGGACCCACTCAATCGCACGAGTTACGTCGAGTACGACCAGGGGATCGACGCAGGGGATAGCAACGGCGGCGTGCTGATTAACTCAAGCCTCCTTCCCACCGGGATGCAGGTCTGCAACGAATACCTTCATGCTCGGAACACTTTTATCTTCGATGCCAATCAGTACGCGCAGGCGACATCCGGCGGAAACCTGAACTACAGCTTGGGTAAGGTCATTCATTGGTTGCACAGCAGCGACATGGTATCTAATTCCAGGTTCAAGGAAAGCGAAAAAGAACCGCTTGAAAACCGTGTTTGGTACAACTACGCGGCACAACCCTCGTGCATCTCGTCCGCTGTTAGCAGCACGGGCGTTGTCACCAACGGCGCCAGCAATAATCCCTCTGCTGTCGGGCGAGTACTCGACAGCGGTGCCACGCAGCGTCAGACCTTCCAGTACAACACGAACGGCAATTTAACCCAGACGACCGACCCTGTCGGCAGGCAGATGACGTACACATACGCGGCGAACGGAATCGACCGACTGACCACCAGCAATACGACAAGCGGGACCCAGCTCCTGGAGACGCGTACTTATGACAGCTCGCATCTACCACTGACGATCACGGGCGCCAATGGAATGACTGCCCACTACCAGTACAACGCCTTCGGTCAAGTGACGCGCTACACCGATCCACTAGGGCACGCGACGGCCTTCACCTATGACGGCTACGCTCGCCTCAAAAGCGTACAGGGGCCCATCAGCTCCGCGAAGACCACGTACGCTTATGACAACGTGAGCCGGCTCACCTCAATTACTGACCCAGCGGGCTCAACGGTGCGCTACAGGTATGACGCCGCGGATCGACCGACTGGGGCGTCCTACCCGGATGGCACCACGACCAGACTGGCGTATACGCTCCTGGACCTCACGAGCTCGACCGACCGACTGGGCCAGCGGACCCGGTTCAGCTACGACGCCGATCGCGAACTGATTTCAGAGACAGACCCCGACGGCAATACCATCCGAAAAGCCTACAACCCGGCGGGTATTCTGAGTTCCATCACTGATGCGAACAGCCACACCACGAGCTTCGTACTCGATGATGAGAGTCGCGTAACCACCAAACAGTTTGCGAACGGCACCTCGTCGAGCATCGTCTACGAAATGGGCGCGAGTCGAGTTGCCACGATGACCGACGCTTTGGGGCAGACGAAGGACTATACGTATAACACCGACAGCACCATCGCTACGATCAGCTACAGCGCTAACCAACCGACAGCAGCGCTCTCATTCACCTACGATCCAGTGTACTCGCGAACTACAAGCATGACCGATGGGGTGGGTACGACAACGTACACTTATTATCCTGTCTCAGTGATCGGCGCCAACCAGTTGCAGTCGGTGAGTAGTCCGGTCGCCGGCACTTCGGGCACCGACACGGTCGTGTACTCTTACGATGCGCTCAATCGCGTCATCGAGACTGCCGTTAATGGCGTCGGACAATCGGTTGGCTTCGATGCATTGGGCCGACTGACTTCAGCCAGCAATCCCCTCGACTCCTTTAATTACAGCTACTCCGATGGCACCTCGCGAATCACAGGAGTGAGCTCTAGCGCCGGGCCCGGCGTCTCATCGACCTATTTCGGACCGACGGGCGATGAGCTGCTTGAGCAGTTGAATTACACCACCCATAGCGGGGGAACGTCTCTCGCGCAGTTCGGCTATACCTACAATGCCGATAACCTTGTGAAGTCGTTGACGGTGTCGACCCCGGTCACGCAAACCACGACCTACGCTTACGACACAGCGAACCGTTTGGTATCAGCTCTTATTGGCACCGGTCCGCCGCAATACGTGTATGGCTATGACCACGCATCAAACCTGACCTCGATCACCCCCAATGGGCCAACAGAGTCGTTCTCGTACAGCTCCACCAATGCCATCACCTCAGGCAGCTATGATGCCAACGGCAGCCCAACCGTGCTCGGCGGGAATTCCTACAAATGGGACGGAGAGAATCGACTGGTGCGTTTTGCGAATTCGACCAACAATACCGGAAGCAGCTTCACCTACGACGGGCTCGGACGACTCGTCCGTGTGGTCGATACTCACGCCGGCTCGATCACCGCCGACCATTCATACTTCTGGTGCGGGGCCGTACGGTGCCTCGCGCACGACAACACCCAGGCCGGGTCCCCCGTCAGCACGCAGTACTTCGATCAAGGCGTGATCGCGGGCGGCACGTCCTACTATTATGTGAAAGATCAGCTCGGCAGCGTGACGGAGCTGGTAACCAGTAGCGGCAGCGTGGCTGCACAGTATGCCTACGACCCTTATGGCAGCCGGAGCGTGGTCAGCGGTACGGTTGTGTCGGATATGGGCTACGCCGGCTACTTCTATCATCCGGTCAGCGGCCTCGACCTTGCCCTGTACCGCGCCTATGATACAACTCACGCTCGATGGCTCAATCGCGATCCGATCGGAGAACAGGGAGGGCTCAATCTCTATGAGTATGCTCGCGGGCGCCCAACTGAGCTGGTCGACCCGCTTGGACTGACGCCGGGCGGCTATGCCAACTGCCTGATTGAGCAGGCGGTTAACCATACCCTTCGGGACTGCACGGGGGAACTGCTGGAAGAAGTGGCCGACGCTTTTGCGCATCAATTCTGCAAGTCGGTGCACTGTACCGCCTACTGCTCTGCGTTCAACTTCTTTGGAATCGGAGGAAGCTTCGGCGACCTTGCCCGTAAAGGTGTCGAGTGGGACATGGACCTCGTCCTAAAGCATATAGCTAAGAACACGGCCTCAAAGTTGGCAGCGCGTGCGCTACCGGTCGTCGGCGAGCTCATCTTGGTGAACGACGGATATCACACAGCTGTTTGCATTGGCACTTGCGTAAAGAACTAGGCACAGGCGGCGGAGGCGACTGGTGGGAAGCCGTGATTGGGATCGGCCTTATTCTCATAGGTCTGGCCGTGGATTTCGAGCGACGGGCGTGGCTGGCGAGTGAGAGGGGGGGATTCCCCTATCTGTCCTGGCGGACCTGGGAGGAGTTGCGGAAATGCGCGATTATTGCCGGCGTAGTCATCGGGGCGAGAGTGGTATGGATATGCGTACTGGCGGCTCGCGAGAAGCGGGCACGCCCACCACACCAGGAGTAGTTAGGGTCAAGTCTCGAGAGGGCTTGCTTATGGGGGTTCCAATGCGCTTCAACGTGAGCTTATTCGCGCTAGCCATGATCGTTTCGGGCTGCGATGACAACCATCCGTTGACCGCGACGGCGACTGTAGCGAACGTCAACGGCCACCTCGTCGAGGAGACAACGTCGGCCAAGGACTTGGAGCGGTTGAAGGCTCTGACTGCGAAACTAGCTGCGATCGATGAGAAATACCCTCCGCCTGAGTATGACCGGAAAGCTCAGCTCTACAAGGTGACCGGCGTGCGGTCAGACGGCGTAGTACTGCTGGACAGCGGGACTGCTTTAAGGTTTGACGGGATTACGTGTTCTCCTGAGGGCGTTGACAATATTTCGAAACTCCTACTCGAGGCTTCCGCTCGCGTCGCCTTTAACGCTGCTGGCGCAGGGACTTCGCCAACTCCAGCTGAGATATGGCTCGTTGACGTCTCTGAGCCGACACTGCGGAGCTACTCGATAGTCTCGGAGACAGCCCTTAAATCGGGCTGGTGTAAGCCTGAAGAGGCAACCGCCGCGCTGCATCCCCGCTACCTTGCGCTCGCTGCTTTGGCGAGCAACTAGTGCCGACGGACGTGAGTCCACGGGTTAGCCAACCATCACCTGAATCCCTCCGCGCCTCGCCGGGGAAGTTCTACTGCGCGACAACAAAGTCGGGCACTGCGAATGACGGTATTCGGGAGCGATGCCATCGCCGCGGTTTTTTGGCACGGCGGCGAAGAAATCGCTCAACCCTCGTGAAGCTTTGCCGCGACGTAGACGAGAATGTTGGGGATTAAACAAGCCTTGCGATACCCGTACCGGTATGCAAGTCCCGCTTCGTCCGGTGCGATCGACGCGCGGATCGCTTTCCCCGTTACGTCGCCAGCGTGACTACAACACTGGATCCGACCGAGGGGCAGCTGGCTCAAGTGAGGTAAGGCGTGGCCCGGGAGTCACACGAGTGGACATAGCGCTCGAGCTCGGTGCGCGTGAAGTAGGTGCGCGCACCATCGTTCTGGGGCCAAATGGAACCTTCCTGAGGTGACACCCGTTTTAATACCGATCCGGGCTTGCGGTTCCGTGAATGCGGCTGCTGGGGGGCCTGGAAGCCATACACCAAGACAACCGAGCGCTCCGTCAGAGGCGAAAGCCGGACCCACAAGAAGGATGGGATCTTTCGTGCCGGCGTACGAGGGGCGTCAACTCACCTGCGTGCGCGGACAAATGCCGTTGCAGAAGAATTGTTGCGAGCGGATTCGCGCGACGATCCCGGCGGAGTTAGGCTCCGGCAGACGCGGAGCGAAGTCGAGAAGGGCTGGCAGGCCATGAGCGAGATTCTCGCCGACCAAGGTCAGCCGGCGCTCGCGGAGGCCGTGACCCAATTTGTACGGCGGATGCCGCCGCCAAGAACTGAGAGAAAACACCTCGCGGGTAAAGTCAAAGCGGCCCTACCGCCACGAGCGATACACGAGCGGCAGAAAGCGCGCTGACGTGCCTCGAAAGCGGCTTGGGGCCGGAGCCCCGTGCCATAATGCACCCGCATGCTGGGGTCGCACCGCAAGACGATATTCGAAACACTTGGCCGCAATCCGATCCACCCTTTTCCTGCCCGGATGGCGCCCGGCATCGCACTGGAGGCGTTGGGCGAGAGTGGCAAGCCGCTACGCGTACTTGATCCCATGGCTGGCTCCGGCACGGTTCTCGCGGTCGCACGCGCTAACGGGCACCGCGCCTACGGAGTGGATCTCGATCCTCTGGCGGTCCTGCTCGCCGGCGTGTGGACCCGGACCATCGACGCGGCCGATGTCATTGACAAGGCCGAGGAGGTGTTGACTCGAGCGCGAGCGCGGATGAAAACGTTGACCGTTGGCCAGGCTTACCCGCCCGAGTCGGACGAAGAGACACGCAGCTTCATTCGGTATTGGTTCGATGGCTACGTGCGGCGGCAACTCACTGCGCTCGCATCGTCGATCAGGCGGACGCATGACTTGGCAATTCGTGAGGCCCTTTGGTGCGGCTTCTCTCGGCTGATCATTACAAAACAGGCGGGCGCATCTCTCGCGCTGGATCTCTCCCACAGCCGTCCACATAAGAAGTTCGAGCGCGCACCCATTAAGCCCTTTAGCCGGTTCTCATCCGCGGTTGATCTGGTCGTCAGCAACTGTCCCCAGAAGAACTCCGGAACGGTCGGACCGGCCGCTATCGCCAGAGAAGGTGACGCGAGAAAGCTGGAGATCGCCGACGACTCGATCGATCTCGTTCTGACGTCCCCGCCCTACTTGAACGCGATCGACTACTTACGATGCAGCAAGTTCTCGCTGGTGTGGATGGGTCATACCATCCGCGAGCTCCGTCAGATCCGCGCGCGAGGCGTGGGCACTGAAGCGTCGGTACAGCAAGCTCTTGACACGGAGTGGGTTCAGGCGGTGCTTCGGCAACTTCGCATCAAGCCCGAGCTCTCCGCGCGCAATCATGCGCTGCTATCAACCTACGCGTGGGACATGGGTCACGCGACGGCGGAAGTTTCGCGGGTCCTAAAGCGTGGTGGAAGGGCAGTATACGTCGTCGGCGACTCCACCCTCCGAGGCACGTTTGTCCGCAATTCCGCCATTGTCGCCGCGGTTGCGTCACGCAACGGCCTGTCGATCGTCTCTCGTCACGCGCGCAATCTACCCGCCAACCGTCGCTATCTGCCTCCTCCTGTCCACGGAACTGACAAGCTGATGTTGAATGGACGCATGCGACGCGAAGTGGTGGTCGAATTCACTAAGCCCTGAGCGTCACGCTACTCCACGAGTAGCCGTTTGCATGGCGCAGGGTCGATGGCCACCATGAGTGGACGCGTAAAGCTCGTGAAGGAGACCAGCGCCTGCCCTGGCGCCAGCCTCGCAACACGGTTCCAGAGGCTTGCATCTATACTGCCAATCGATCTCTGCATCCGAGTGATCACGGCACTATCCGAGATCTTGTGGATGATGAAGTTGTTGAGGAGCGCCAGAACCTCATTCGGGAGATGCTGCGGGAGCTGCGTAACGAACACCAGTCCCAGCCACCGCTTACGGCCGCGCTTCGCTATGCGCGCGACTTGCTGAAAGAGTACTGGCATCTGCGCAACGCGCTCTGCCGACAAGAACTCGTGCGCCTCTTCGATGATGATTAGCGCGGGTACCACCTCCTGCCCGCCACTGGACGCAGCTTTGTAGAGCGCCTCCTGAGTCTCCTGCAGGCCACGCAGAATGTCTGCGATCACGAGGTTGTTGAGGTGCGGCGAGTCCGTGTCGGACAGATCGATCACGGAGACCCGGCCAGGTTGCAGCATGTTCTTGAAATTGATGGAGGCTACGCCGCTCACGTCGAAAATCTTCAACCGTCGCAGTCGATGCAGCCGGGCGGCGAGTGCCCGCCAGCTGACCTCGTGGGTGCTCTTCTGCGCGTGCACGCGCTGTAAGACCATCGAGGGATTGCTTCGAAACTCGGAGAATAGCGTGATCCCGGAACCGGCGGGTGCATCAGAATCTGGTGCGCTTTCCCCGATCGCCTCCATGGCGGAGCCCTTTGGCTTGCGACCGGAGCTCGAAGTGGAACCGCTTTTCTGGTCCGCCTTGCCGGCGTCGCTGAGCGTGTAGAGGTAGGCGTTGACGACGTCCAGGACATGCTGGAGGGTCATTCGGGGATACCCGGTGGTCAGCTCATCGACTTCGAGCGACTCGCGCTCTTCGGCATCGTTGCCACGCCGCGGAAAAACCCCGAAGTCGCGAAGCAGCAGTTTGGCAACATCGTAGGCGCGGTGGAATCGCTCTTGCTGCGCGTCACTCATTTCCAGGATCTCGGCGATGGCATAGGGCGAGAGGTTGGAGAAGTTCAGAGTGAATTCGTGCCGGCTGCGGTGCTGAGGGTTGGTCGTCTCGCGGCCGACCAGGTGATAGATCTGCAGATCGCGGACACCCTCGGGATTTAGGCCGCGGCGGCGCAGGGCTTCCAGCATTGCGGGGTGATCGGTCGGCTTGTCGACATTGGTGTACTCGCCTTCGACGTCAAAGACGATCGTCGCAATGCCAGCTTGCTGGAATCGGTGGATCGACGTGGCCACCGTCGTCGACTTTCCGCCACCGGTCGTACCGACGATCCCCAGGTGGCGTGGCAGCACGGCCTTATCCTTGGAGCTGATCCGCGCCTCCATGTTGTCGTACCCTACTACTTGACCGAGCAGGAGGTCGCCGCCCACGCCAAGCACGGCCTGGCTCTCTGCCTGGTCGAGCAGGTACACCGGACTTTTCGGGCGGGGTCGGTATCGCGGGGGGACGAGCTTGCCATTGCTCTCCTCCCCGAGTATTTCAACTTCGCACCGACCGTGGTAGTCGAAGGTGTACTGGACCTTCTTACCTTGAACGACTACACCGATCGCCATCGACGAGTTTGGCGGTACCGCGTCTGCCTCCGAGAATGGTCCCTTGACGACGACGCCCAGGTAGCTGCGCTTGTCATCTCGGGACTTGATCCGGACCAGCGTCTGCGACGCAAGTCTTTGGAGGTCGTCGCGCGCCAGCAGCATGGTAATGAGATTGTCCTCGCTGGAGCTGGTATCGAAGTGCGTGAAACCCACTGCATTGGCCAACTCGGGGTCGAGCGTGGCCATCCGGGCACGGCCCGTGTCCGCGAGCACATCGATTTCGCTGAGCACGCCCTCCGGCGTATCGCGGATTAGGTCATCGCGTCCATTGGGCTCAAGCGGAGATGGATTTGCACTGGTAACCATTCGAGCTCCTACTATCGACGGGTCTCTCGTTCACCGAAGTACCGCATGGGGACTCCCGCCTGCGCGTACGCATCATGGATCAGGCCAAGGAAGCCGGCGGCACCGAAGGCGCTCTTGCACGTGACATCGGCTACGTCTATCAGCATAGGGAAGCCGCGCGCGGGCCGCAGGATGCTATCGGCTATCGCGATGCGTGCAGCGGTGTGCACGTGCTCGCGGTGAGCATAGAACAGGTAGGGCGGGGCATGCTCCGAGGCGCAGTACAGTCCGTATATCACGTGAGGCCCGCATTCTTGGACGAACTGTCGGGCACTCTCCTTGTGCTCCGCCGCGTAGTGCCCTTTCTCCACAATGCGCTCGATAACGCCCTCGAGCGAGTTGAGAATCACATACTCCCCCGGAAATAGCGCATTGCCGATGGTCAACAAGCCCCGCTCGCCTGGCGCGCTCGGAATGAAGACGAACTGCTTGAGCTCCAGGATCATCTTGCGGAGAACACCCAGGGATGCCTCCAGGAGACGCATGTTCCCCGACCCCGTCAGCAGCTCGTACGGTGCAGGCGCTCCGTGGCCGATGCGCCAGGGCGCGGCAGCCTTGTCGAGCAGGATCTTTCGCTCCGCGTACGTCATGACTCCGCGTCGAGCGAGCTCCGACAGACCGTCCTTCTGATCAACCCCGGAACGTGCATCTCGCCGATCGATCACCTCAAGTGCTGCCTTGAACGGGTCTGACGTTCGTCCGGCAACTTCTTTGCGATAAACGCGCTGGGCAAATGTCGCGGAGGTACCGCCATAGCTCACAACCGCGATTCCGATCTGCGTGATCCCGAGCGGTAGGGTGTCGTGCGACGACGAGGTACCGTCGATCGCCTCGACGAGGCCGGGAAACAAAAGGCCCTCATGGACCTTCGCGATCTCTTCGGGTCTCGCGAGATACACGCCGGCGTCGGCATGCGCGCCGGGTGCGCCGCGTATCTTGGGCAGCACTTCGCGTCGGACGATGTCCCGCAGCGATTCCTCGCGTCGCACGGCTGCGGCAATCTCGTCGCGCAGCCGGGCCACTGCTCCTTCCCAGTCGATGCCGGTCGTCCACGTGTCGACATCGAGGGTGCGCGCAAGGTCCTCTCCAAAGGCCTCGGCATACTCTCGGTCACCGACGAGCGCTTCTTGCGCGTCGGCTTCCGCCGTCGGATGGGTGGTTCTCGCAGCGTCGCGTTCCACTACCGTTGAGGTTGCCTTCTCTGGCCGGCTCATCGCCTTTCCCCCAGGAGCCTCTCACTGAGTGTCTGCCGTGGGCGGCCTCCATTCAGGAGGAGGCCTGCGTACAGGCGGGCTGCGTTCAGAGGAATATCGAACGCCTCGGAGAGAACCGCGGCCGCGTCGAGATCGGGAGCTCCGGGAGACCGTGCGGACTGCCGAAGTGCTCTAAGGGCAGCCTTGGCAGGCGCCAGCAATTCCAGGGCTAGGCGGTCGGCGCGCTGTTCGCGATCTTCAATGGCCCAGCTGCCGACAGCCCCTCCGTGCATTCGTGTCATGAGGTGGACTTGAACACCGAGCGGAACTCGATGGAGGACAGCGGAGACCGATTCTTCGCGGGTCGGTGCTCGGTGGCCGTCCAGTACGGGTCGAATCAGCTCGCCCAAGGCGCTCAATGCCCGCTGCCGCGGCCGAAGGTGATCCTCGATAAAGTGCGCGGTCTCGTGGGCGGCGGTGAATTGTTGCTCCCGGCCCTCATCGGTCGAGTCCACGAAGACGATGCCGCGGCCTGCGCGCGCGACCAGGGCGCCATGCAAGCGTCGCGGCGGACCGTCCAATGCGTACGTGATTCGCCGCCGAGCGAGCCAATCTCGCATCAGACGGGTGGTGAGCCCTTTGACGGCCACAAAGGTTAGCGGCAGCCGGAGCGGGATGACGGCGATCAGATCGCGCGGGTAGACATCCGGAAGCCCCAGATCGTCCACCTCGATCGCGTCCTGATGGTTTGGACTCACGTCTTGTCCTCTCTGTCTTGCCGGTCACGGGCGGCGAGGAGAATGCTCTCTGACGTGTCGTGAGTGGCTGCTGCGAGCGCGACGACCGCGTCCGCGCGGCGTACGAGGCCGGCGAGCCGCTTGACGTCCAACGAGAATCGCGCGGCGATGCGTTCGACTTCTTGGGCAAAGCAGTGCTCGGAAGGACGGCGACAGAGGAAGATCCAGTGGACCGTCTCAGAGTCGCAGTTCAACTCGGCGGCGATGTCGCTCCCAGAGGTCCCTTCTATGTCGGCAAGGCCTGACAACAGGCAGCCCAGGGTCCATGGTTCCTGACGCGCGCGGCGCGCGGCGGAATCGAGCCAGACCGTCTCGTCAGTCATCACGCAGCTTCGCTCCCAGACGCTCCAGGGTCTTCACGAGTCGGTCGCGGTGCCGTTTGACGTCCCGCTGGCGCTCTAAGGGTGTCAGGCCCTGGATGCCGAGGGCTTCGGCGAGCGTTTCGGTTGAACGCTCGCCGTCCAAGATCAATGCCAAGGCCAAGCGGTCCCGATCGTCTGGCACAACCTGTTCGATCCTCTGCCACAACTCCTGCGCCTCCGCAGATCGTTCCATAACCTCATTCGGAGCCGGTTCACGAACCTCGACAACCGAACCGAACTCCCGCTCGCGGCGGGCCTCCGCCGACCGCGCCCGGATCCTGTCAATGGCTTTGTGTTTTGCGACTTGTACGAGGAAGGTGCAGAGCCGTCCTTTGTCCTGCTGGTACGTGGCAGGCGAGTTCAGATAGTCAAAGAGGGCGTCGATCGCGGAGTCCCTGGCACTGTCGAGGTCGCAGCCGAGGTCGTGCCGAACCGCGCGAACCAGCGGCTCAACGAAGTGCGCAAACAGATCCGCCGGCGCTACGGGGTCCGCCGCAAAAATCCGTTCATGCAGGGTGACTTCAACTTCAGGACTCGGGAACTGCATTGTCTTGCGGACCCACCGCGTCGGGAATCATTGCGCGTGGCGGGTCACCAATTGAACAGTATCGCTCTAGGCGTCGAGGCTCTCCGGGCAGGTCGTCGCAGTTCCGCCGACCGGAGACGCGGAGCGGCTCTGCGATGGGCGACTTTGACGGACCACGTTTTGGCGGCGCCGGCCGGGGCAGCCGCTTTGTGTTTCAGCACTAGAGTACCCGAGATCCTCCGGGCGAGTCTTGCCAAGATGTGAATTTATTTCTTCTATAACATCCTGTTACAGTACGATCCCAATACGACTCATAGTACTTGCAATCGATTAGGGACCGCTTTATATTGACGGTGGTGCGCATCATCTCGAAAAGCACCCTTCGGGTCTTCTGGGCGGACTACCCCGACGCCGAGGAGCCGCTGTTGGCCTGGTATCGCGAAGTGGAGAAGGCGGATTGGAGTGAACCATCGCATGTGAAGGAGCAGTACAGGAGCGCGAGCTTCCCCAAGGGCAATCGCGTGGTTTTCAACATCAAGGGGAACGAGTACCGGTTGGTCGTACGGATCAACTACCCCTATCGGGTCGTCTACGTGCGGTTCATCGGGACGCACGCGCAGTACGACCAGGTCGACGTGAAGGAGGTCTGACATGAGCGAAATTCGAGCGATCCGAAGCGAGGCGGACTACAAAGCCGCGCTGACGCGCATCGACGAGCTCATGGACGCAGAGTTCGATACTCCCGAGGGAGACGAGCTCGACATTCTCACGGATCTCGTCGAGCTCTATGAGGAGAAGCGGATGCCGATGGGGTATCCGACGCCCCTCGGGGCGATCCACTTTCGAATGGAGCAGGGGGGGTTGTCACCGCGAGACCTTGTCCCCTTCATCGGAAGCCGTGCCAAGGTATCCGAAGTGCTCTCCGGGAAGCGACCGCTGACGATGCAGATCGCGCGCGCTCTGCACGCCAATCTCGGCATTCCCGCCGACGTCCTGTTGCAGCAGCCTGGCGGGCAACTGCCATCCGGGCTCGCGGGGGTTGAGTGGCACCGATTCCCTCTGGCTGAGATGACCCGGCGCGGTTGGATCGAAAAGCGCCGCAACCCGACGGCGCATGCCGAGGAGCTGATCCGCGATCTGATCCGCCGTGCCGGTGGCGAGCACGTATTGCCGGCTGTGTTCTATCGCAAGAATGATCACGCTCGGCTCAACGCGAAGACCGATCCGTACTCCCTCAAGGCCTGGTGCCTAACGATTCTGGCGCGCGCTAATTCGGAGCGTCTCCCCGTTCCATACAAGCCGGGAACGGTCGATCTCGCCTTCCTGAGCCAGCTTGCAAAGCTAAGTTGGTCCAATGAAGGGCCTCGTTTGGCACAAGAATTCCTAGCCAAACATGGCGTCCATCTCATCTGCCTTGAGCATCTTCCGCGCACACACCTTGATGGAGCAGCGCTTCAGCTCGCAGACGGCACTCCCGTTGTCGGCTTGACGCTGAGATACGACCGTCTCGACAACTTCTGGTTTTGCTTGCTGCACGAGCTGGCCCACGTGGGTCGGCATTTGGCCGATATCGCGGGTGATGGCTTCGTCGATGACTTGAGCCTTCGAGACGTCAAAGGTGCTCCGCGAGATGCCAGAGAGGACCAAGCAGATGAATGGGCGGAGCAAGCGCTCATCCCTTCGGATGTATGGGATACGAGCAGGGTTAAGGAGATTCCGTCGTCACTCGCCGTCATGGAGCTCGCGCAGCGCTTGAGCATTCATCCGGCGATTGTTGCCGGTCGTATTCGACATGAGAGCGGCAACTATCGGTTGCTGTCGCATTTTGTAGGTACGGGGAGCGTCCGCAAGCAGCTGCTGAAATCGAACGCTTCTCGAGGTTGATGTTGCAACCCACGCAGTCCCAATTTGAAGGTGAAACCCATGAGCGAAGACAAGGAAAAGGTGAAGATTCTTGTTAACCAGGATCAGCACGAGATCAATACGCCGAAGATCTCGTACGAACGAGTTGTCGAGCTGTATCTCGGCCAGGGAGGAACGACCTCCAAGGAATACCTGGTTAAGTACTCACACGGTCCGCCTGAAAACGTGAGTGGGACTCTAGCTCCAGGCCAACAGGTAGTGGTGAAGGATGGAATGCGGTTCAGAGTTTCGGGCACTGGCGAGTCATAATCCGTTCGTCAAGGAGCTGGAGGACGATGGTTATGATGTTGACTTCGTCAACGGGTACCTCGTCATCTATGGGCTCCCCTATTTAGATAAGGACGGGACCCTTAAACACGGTGATTGGATCAGCCCGGTAGATCTGAAAGATTGGGTCATCGACACCCCGAGCACTCATCAAGCTTGGTTTCGCGGAAGTCGTCCACATGACCGGAATGGCCGGCAACTAGGGTTAGGCATAGCGGAGAACAAGGTAACGGTGAGTGGGGACTTCGTTGCCGGCTACTCGTTCTCGTTCAAACTCCTCGAGTCGGGTCAGGCGCGTCAATACCTCTCCTTCGAGGAGAAGGTACGCACCTATCTTCACGCAATCACGGCGCCGGCGATGGCTGCGTACCCTGAGGCAACGCCTCTGCGCGCCATTGAAAAGAACGCGGCTGCACAAGGGAGCCCTCTTCGCTTTCCAGACACTCAATCGTCTCGATACAACATCAACGACGTGTCGTCCCTACTCAGAGGCAAGAAAGTAGGAATTGTCGGCCTGGGAGGCACGGGCTCCTACATTCTTGATTTGCTCGCACGTACACATTTGGAGCAAATCGTCTTGTTCGATGATGACAAGGTGCACGTACACACCATCTTTCGCATGCCGGGCTTTATTCCTCGGGCGATCGGAGGAAACAAGGTCGACGCTCTAGCTCAACAGTACGGCAATTGGCATGGCGGAATTGTCCCCGTCGCGGAACGCATCACCTCCCAAAATATTGAGCGGCTGCGAAGCTTCGACTTCGTTTTCGTCTCTATCGATGACGGGCCAGCGCGGCGATCTATTGTGGACTGGCTGACTTCGCAGGCCATTCCATTCGTCGACTGCGGAATGGGCCTCAATCGCTCCCTCGTTGGTCTGAATGGCACTGTTCGGATTACCGGAACAGATCGAGCGGCTTATGAGCGCACGGTAGACACAGCGTATTTACCAACCTCGAATGCAAAAGAGGACGAGTACCGCCGACAGGCACAGATCGCGGAACTCAACGCACTGAACGCCGCTCTCGCCGTCATCAGGTTCAAACAGCATTTCAAACTGTTCGATCGCTTAGACGAGGCGGTCTGGTATACGTTCGAAACCGCGCCCTTCGAACTTGAAGCGGGAGGCGCACCGGAGTGATTTATTCGTACTTGGCGGTCGATCGTATACCCCGAGAGCTGAGCGAAGGCGTCGTCTACCACAATAGCGAATTTGAATTGGGGGCAATGCTATGTGCCTGCGGTTGTGGCCATCGCGTAGATCTCCTGGTGCCGGATAGTCATCAAGTATCCTCGGAAAACGGATTAGCGACGATTCGGCCATCGATCGCCGTTTGCGACGCGCCCTGTAAGTCACACTACATTGTGACCGCTGGTCGGGTGCAATGGCTGCCGGCATTCAGCCCCGCGCACGCCAAGGCCGTCATGCGGGAGCAGATTGCTCGCCACGCATCGCGAGACGCGCGACCGCAGTCTTGGATTGCCCGTTTGTGGGCGGCCTTGGTTCGGGTGTTCAACCGTGTGAAGGCGTTCTTGCCGCTGTAGACCGAGCCGGGATACGGTGGCGGACGCAAAGACAGAACGAAGGGTGGATCCAGGAAGGTAGCTTAGTCGGAGGCCAAGGCGCGGAGGAGCCCATGCGAATTGAGGATCAGCTGTACTTCGCTCCGAACATTCTCTTTGCGGACGTGGATTTCGGCGGTGCTGCTCTCCCCGCGCAATTCCGGGCACGCATACGGGGCTTCTATCTGGAACCTGCCCATGCATGCGCGCAGGGCGGTCATGCGTTCGCCGCCGGCGCCCTCGTGCTGCTCTGCGTGGATGCGCTCGCGCGGCTCCAGACCGGCGACTCGGTCGTGGGCAGACGCTTCAAGAAGTTTGTGCGCGAGCACTTGCCGAGTTTTGCCAGCGAAGCGCGAGCAGACTGTCTCTACGACGACTTTCGCAACGGACTCGTCCATGAGGGCAGGATCAAATCAGGCGCGCAGTTCTCGCTGGATACCGGGGAGACACTTACGAACATCGACGGCATCGTGCTCGTCAATCCGGTGTTTCTCGCCAACGAAGTGGGCGGCGCACTTGATCGCTATGTCGACCTTCTGCATGCCGATGCGGATGCCCGTCGGGGATTCTCGGACGCCATCAGCCGCGATCACGACGACGACCGCGTTACGAGTGACGTCGTGTAGTACCGTGAATGTGCATGTGACCGCACAGGGCGAGTCGCAGGGGTCAGAGGCATGACCGAGCCATTCCGATGGAAAAATTGCCACGCCGATGTCCTCTCGAGCAGATACGGGGAGATGGCTCGTTCCTATGTTCGCGATATCGTCGAGCCTTCGATCGCGGCAATGACGCAGCGAATCGAGAAGCTCAACACTTTGAGCCAGGGCGACGATGTTGGGGCCGCCTTCGCGGTCGGTCCGGCCGAGGAGCTTCTCCGGGCGACCCTCATGGGGTACTGCTTGTCGCTGCAGGCGCTATGGGAGAAACAGATCCGGGGATATCTCGAGAGCTGTGCTCGAGAATTGAAAGCGGGCCAGGGAGCTGTGCATAAGAGCAGGACTGGGACGTGGGACGATCTCAACCGCCTCTTCGAGCAGGTCCGTGGTGTGCCGCTGTCGGCCTTCGATGAGTTTACGAGCCTGAATCTCTTGCAGCTTCTCGGTAGTGCCTGTCGCCACGGGAGTGGCAGCTCGCTGGAGCGCCTTACAGTCCAGTATCCGGAATTGTGGCCACCGGACGATTCAGTGGCGCTCATCCCGCCCCCACCCAGGGCTCCCCAAGAGCCACAGCGCACTGCGGAGAATCTCGCGATTTCGGCTGACCGCTTGAGATCACTCGCGGCGGCGATCGACTCCTTTTGGCGGGAAACTGAGTACATCTACAACGAAAGCATAGCGCGCAAGCATCCGTCCTTGGAGGCTGCCCTGGTGACCCAGCGAAAACAGCGCGCGGGTCGCGGCCGCCCTTGGGATCCCGCTGCATGAGGAGGCAGCACACGAGCGAGGACCTATTCGTGTGGCTACCGTGTCTGCGATGCGGAGAGCTATCGGTGCCTATTCCAACGATGTTTCTTCGCACAGACGGCAGCGGCTCGACCTGGAATTGTCGAGCGCGGCCGTGCGAATCAGAGCATTACCTGTCGATTGATCGAGCGGACGGTGCATTTGTCGTGGCTTATCGGCGATATACGCTGCGCTATCCGCTCGAGTTCTACGACGAGGGTGTTGAGCCGGTCGATGTCCGGCTCTTCTTGCGAAAGCGCGGAGAATCCTGCAGCGATGACGACGGATATTCAGGACCGATTGTCGTTTATCCGAGGAAGATGAGATTTTCCGCCGCCGAGGTCAAAGCCATCTGGGAGGCGTCGCGGCGGCGATGTCACATCTGCCAGCGTCGCTGGTCACTCAGTCAACGGGGCATGCGCGGATGGCACATCGATCATGTCATTCCACACATCGGTGGCGGAGGAGATACGGAGGACGATGCCAATTTTCGAGTCGCCTGCGCTGTCTGCAATCTCAAAAAGGGTAAGGGTTTCAAGGAAGCGGCGGTCCGTTGTGCTCTTGGCGAACTCGTCCGATCCTTGACTGAGCGCTGGATCCTCGGGCCGGCGGGTCCCCTGCGGAAAGGCGAGGCGCATGCTGAACGACGACGGCGACATCATCAAAGCCTGCGGGTTTCTCGCGATATATTCCGGGAATCTCGAAGACGAACTCGATGAACTTTATGGAATCGCGAAGTCCTTCTGTCCGGAACTAGCAAACTATGAGCATCTGCGCTTCACGGACAAAGCCCGACATCTTCGAAAGGCGCTAGCGCGCGTTTATAAGATCGCTCCGGATTACGCGCAGAAGGCTGGCGAGGAACCGCGTGTAAGGGCCGTTCTCCGGCACTGCAAAGTCGTGGCGGACGCCCGTAACGAAGTTATCCGTTCCTCGATCTATGCCGAGCCGGACGGTCGGACGATGCTCAAGAATAGCCGGCAGGGCACAGCGCGAGACATCGCCAGCGCTGAGGTATATGCCCTGGTCAACGAGATTTCGGACATGCACGGAGCGGTGTATGGGCTGCGATTCGCTGTGACACGGCTGAAGCTCGCCATAGAACAACTGGGGGGTGGCGCGGTACGCTAACGGCCATTGGGAAGCTTGTGCCGAAATGTGTCGAGCTCAGATTGGGTGTGCCAGGAATGTGCCATGGTGTGGCTGGGTTGAGGGCTGGCAAGCGCTACAAGTGGTTGATTAAAAAGCCCCTATAACTACCGATGTCGGTCTGAAAATTTGATGGTAAGCGTCCGGGGCGCGCCAGAAATCGGCGCTTCTCCCCGCACAGCGCGGTCGGATTTTGGAGCATTTCAGTGAGAGAAAGCCTGAAAGCCTGCTTCTGCGTCGTCTATTCGGGCGCTGAGAATGCCGGCGTCCTGCGACGCGCGGCGCCTTTCCGTTTCAGCGCACCGGCAATGGCGGCGGCGTGTGCATCGACCAGTTGTTGCTTCACGTCGAGCGCGCCGAGCTTCACATAGACTCGAGAAGTGATATCGCTCCTGTGCCCGAGCAGCTCGCCAATCATCTGAGCAGTGTGACCCGCAGCGCCGAGCCAGGAGCCTACCGTGCGGCGAAGATCGTGCAGGTGTAGATGCGGCAACCCGGCACTCTTACGCATCTCGACCCATGCATCCTGAAAACTGTCCCGATGCCCGCGCTCCCAACGTCCGACGAAGACATGAGGGTTACCCTCGACGCGCGCCAGGTTTTTGAGAAGGCGAACGGCGTCCGCATCGAGCGGCACCGTGCGGTCGGTGCCGTTCTTCGTGTCCACGAACTTTACGGTCCCAGCCTTGAGTTCCACGTGTGACCAGTCGAGCTTCAGCAGCTCGCTCCGCCTCGCGCCGGTGCGCAGAGCGAGCCACACAAATGCGCGGGCGTGCTTGTCCGGGTGCTTGTTGATGGCCTTGGCCAGTTTCGGCAGTTCCGCCGGCCGCAGAATGACATCGCGCGGCTTTTCCTCGTTCATCCCGACGCCAAGGCAAGGGTTACGGAAGTCGCCGGGGAGGGTGCCCTCGGCGATTTGCCAGTTGATCGCAGCTTTAAGCGCCTGCAGCGCACGGTTAGCGACGTACGCGCCGCCGACGGGCCGCCGCCACTCGCCGCCCCGCTTACCCTTTGCGGCCACCACGCGTCGCTCCGAGGCGCGCCGGTGCCACTCGCGGACGTCGGCCGTCGTGACCTCGGTCACCCGCTTGGCGGCGAAGGCCTTCTCCAGGTGCGTCTTCCAGAGTCCCTCGAGGTCCGCGGGAGTGCGCTCCGCGCCGTGCACCTTAACGTGCCCGTCCATGTAGCGACGCCAGAGCTGGGCCACTGTGCCGAGTGCGCGCTCGCGTTCCTCGGTCGCCTGGAAGTCCTCGCCCTTGTCTGCAGCGGAGAGCGCGGCCCTGGCCCAAATGCGCGCATCATCGACCGAGTGATTCACCGTGCGCCCGAGCGTCTTCAGCCGCTGGCGGCCGTTGACCCGATAGCGCAGCACGAAGGACTTGACGCCGCCGGCGGTGATCCGCACCCCGAGTCCAACCTGGTTCGCGTCCCAGGTGAATTGTGGCTCGGCATCGGTGCGCGAGTAGCGCATCGCCTTGACGTGGGCCTGCGTCAAAACCAGGGGGTCGGCCATGTGAGCAGCATGTGAGCAGACTGCGTGGAACCCCACTATATTCGACCGAACTCCACGGTGCTATGTTTTAAGGCATTTCAGCAACTTGCGTCACAGGGCAATACTCGGCAAAACTCGTTCGGGCTGGCTACGAACCAGGGGGTCGGGAGTTCGAATCTCTCCGGGCGCGCCAAATTCCAAAAATGTCTATTCCGATGACATGGGTGACGGTTTATACCGGAGACATGGGTAACACTTTTGCGGCGAAGGGGTTCTCCGCACTTTCGATACGACATGTCTCGTGATCAAAGAAGCCTAAGTCGTAGCGCATAAAGCTCACCAGCCAGATCTTCTCTTCGACCTGTTTCACCCCGACCCGCTGACCAGCGAAGGCCTGGCTGAGGTTGATCTTCAGCGGTCCCATGCAGATCCTGCCACAGCGCGTCACGGTGATGGTGCGGTCGTGGAAGGGATAGTCCAGCTCGGGTAAGCCGTTGTAGGGCCTAGGTGAGGGGTGATAGAGCTCGGCCGGGTAGCGCATGTTGAGGGCCTCGTGTGGCCGCTCCTGGTTGAAGGTGCTGACGAACTGATCGAAGCGAGCCTGCTGCTGCAGGAAGTTCTTGGAGGCAGGCTTGGTCGCATCCTGCTTGAGGGTGAGATGCATGCGCTCATGGCGGCCGTTCTGCTGAGGATGTCCGGGCTTGATGCGCTCGAGATCGATCCCGAGCCGCAACCACCAGACCGACAGTCGGGTGAGGCCGAAGAGGGAGTTGGCGCTCGCGAAGGGTGCGCCGTTATCGGTGCGAATCGCTCTAGGTAAGCCGAAGTCCTTGAAAGCCCGCTCAAATACGGTGAAGGCGTACATCGCCTTGGTGTTGGCGAGCGCCTCACAGCCGATGAGGTAGCGGCTGGCAAAGTCTGAGATGGTGAGTGGGTAGCAGTAGCGTCGATCGGCGAGCATGAACTCGCCCTTGTAATCGGCGCACCACAGATCGTTCGGCGAGTAAGGACGCGAGAGCGGGGTTCCCTCGGGCTTGTAGATCCGTCGCCGCCGGCGCTTGACCAGGCCGTGCCGATCCAGGATCGCATGCACGGTACTAATCGCCGGACAGTGCACCTCGGGGTGCTTACGGCGCAGCCGTTCGCGGATCTTAGGAGCCCCCCAGCTCATGTGTTCCTGCTTGAGCTGGACGATGGCCTTCTCGATCTGGAAGGGGAGCTGGCGGGCGTGCCGATAGGGCCTACGGGAGCGATCCGTGAGGCCATCGAGCCCACAGTCCTTGTAGCGGCTGAAGATCTTGTAGCCGGTCTTGCGGGAGATCTCGAACTCCCGGCACAGCACCGCCATCTTCTCCCCGTCGAGCAACCGGGCCACGAAACGCAGGCGCTCGTCCATCTTGTGACACTCCCGCCACGGCATTTGCGTCCCCTCCGCAAATGCCGAAAAGTGTCACCTATGTCTCCGGAATACGGTGTTACCCATCTGTCCGAAAGGGCA
>Ga0335077_10002025_pt1 | contig 24197 bp, 22 predicted proteins | sample Lox_Sample_31_FD_207151 | JGI IMG/M metagenome (GOLD analysis project Ga0335077, IMG submission 207151) | Soil microbial communities from Loxahatchee National Wildlife Refuge, Florida, United States - Lox_Sample_3.1 | ecosystem: Environmental > Terrestrial > Soil > Wetlands | place: USA... | reverse complement strand
CGTGAACACTTCCTGCTTGACGAAGGGCTTGGCGTCGACGAACGCGATGGCGTCGCCGCGGCGCTCGAGGAGCCAGAGGTACCCGTTCCGTCCCGGGTGGACCAACCCCTTGATCGTTCGCCCATCGCGCTTCACATCGATGAGGAGCGGGGCCGACACCTCGTCCCAGTCCCACGAATCGTTCCAGTGATACTGGTGGTAGCCCTTGATCTTGCCGGTATCCACGTCCAGCGCGATGACGGAACTGGTGTAGAGGTTGTCCCCTGGATGCATGTCACCGGGCCAGGGCGCGGCGTTGCCCGTTCCCCAGTACGTCAAGTTGAGATCTGGATCGTAGTGTCCCGTGATCCAGACGGATCCTCCACCGGTCCGCCAGGTGTCCCCCGTCCAGGTGTCGTGGCCTGGCTCACCGGGTCCGGGGACGGTGTGCGTCTTCCAGAGCTCCTGACCCGTGCGCGCGTCGAACGCGGTGATGTACCCGCGGATGCCCAGCTCGCCGCCCGACATCCCGATGATGACCTTGCCCTTCGCGACGAGGGGAGCAAGCGTCGAGTAATACCCGGTCTTGTAGTCGTCGACCGTCTTGTCCCAGACGATGCTGCCGGTTGCGGCGTTCAGGGCCACGAGATGAGCGTCGACGGTGGCCACGTAGACTTTGTCCTCGTAGAGACCGACGCCTCGATTCGTCGGATGGAGCTGCAGCAGCTCCTCGGGCAGATCCTTCTTGTACCGCCACAGCACGTCGCCGGTGCGCGCGTTCAAGGCGATGACCTGTTGCTGGGGCGTCGTGATGAACATCACCCCGTTGTTCACGATGGGCGGCGACTGATGCCCCTCGGTCACGCCGGACGAAAACGCCCACACCGGAGTGAGCTTCTTGACGTTGGCGGGCGTGATCCGATCGAGGGGGCTGTAGCCCCAGCCCTGGTAGTTCCCGCGGTACATGAGCCAGTTCTGAGGCTCGGGGCTGAGCAGCCGACCGTCCGTCACCGGGCTGTAGCTCATGGAGGTCTGGGCCCTCAGGACGACCGGCAGGAGCCCGAGGAGCAGACACGCACCGCAGACCGAGAGCATCCTGATCCATTTCATTGTGGTCCTCCTTGTGGGTTTCATCCAGGCGCTGCGCGGGAGCGTGAGCCTATCCGCTCGGTGACTGGAATCCCGGACGGGCCGAGAAGCCCCCGGCCACCAGGATCACGTCGTTCTCGCCCTTGAGCGGCAGAGCGGGAAGCCGCCGGGGGGCCGGGCCATCGAGTACTCGAGCGCCGTTCCCCAGGTCGAACGTGGAGAAGTGACAGGGGCACTTGATCGTTTTCGTCTGCGCCTGCCACTCCCAGCTGTCGCACCCGGTATGCGTGCAGATCGCGGAGTACGCCACGATGCCGTTGACGCCGCGAGCCCGAGTCTCGGCGGGGAGGTCTGCCGGGTCGAGATGAACCAGGAGGACCTCGTTGAGGCGGGAGTCGTCACGCACGACCTTGCTCGCCGGATCCATCGGATACGCCATCGTCGGCGGATCTCCGAGCCGAACGTCGGCCACGCTGATGATCGCGCCCTTGCGAGGGCCGTCCGACGCCACGAGGCGGTCGCCGACCTGGGGCCGCGCTTTCCTGGGATCCACGCCCTGCCCGGCGGCGGCGCGGCTCCGGCCCAGCACGAGTGCGAGGCCGAGGATCGCTTTCAGGACGCTGCGCCGCTGCATCACGACGCAAGACGGTGAGGACCCTGCGTCACCCGCGTTCTCACGTCGGCAGAAGGGATACCTCACGCAGAAGCCTCTCAGCCAGCCGGGTCGGTGAAGGTTCGGCGAAAGCAGCCCGAGCTTAGTCTGGCGGGACGGACCGGTCAAGGCGCTTGAAGCGAGGTGCTGTTGATGTGCCGCCTGGCATCCTGCGCGGGAATGACGTATGATCCGTGCGCGATCGCCGGCAACGGGAAACGGCAGGGGCCGCGTGCGCGCGAAGGCCGGGATCCCCGGAGGCGTGTCATGAACTTCGACTTCTCTCACGATCAGAAGGTGCTGCGCGACCAGGCCCGGAAGTTCCTCGGGGAGCACGCCTCGTCGACGCGCGTGCGCCGCATCCTCGACACGGATGCGCCCTACGATGCCGAGCTGTGGCAGGGCATGGGCGAGATGGGCTGGATGAGCACGGCCATTCCCGAGAGCTACGGCGGCGCCGGCTTCGGTTATCTCGAGCTGTGCGTGATCGCCGAGGAGCTCGGACGGAGCCTGGCGCCCACGCCGTTTTCCTCGACGATCTACCTCGCTGTCGAGGCTCTGCTGCGCGCGGGCAGCGAAGCGCAGAAGAAGCGCTGGCTGCCGAGGATCGCCCAGGGGCAGGCGATCGGATGCTTCGCGCTCGCCGAGGGCCCTCACGGGGCGACGGCCGACAGCATGACGACTCGCGTGGCCGGCGGGCGTCTCAGCGGCGTCAAGATCCCGGTGATGGATGGCGACGTGGCGGACTTCGCCGTGGTCGCGGCGCGGACCGGGGAGCCAGGGCTGTCGCTCTTCCTCGTGGACCTGACCGCGCCGGGGGTGAGCCGCGCGTCGGTGTCGACGGTGGACCCGACGCGCTCGCACGCGCGCATTGCCTTCGCCGAGACGCCGGCCGAGCGTCTCGGCACCGACGCTGAGGGCGGCGCCCTCGTCGAGCGCCTGTTGGACCGCGCCGCCGTGCTCGTGGCCTTCGAGCAGGTGGGCGGGGCACAGGCCGCCCTCGACATGGCGCGGGAATACGCGATCGGACGGTTCGCCTTCGGGCGGCAGATCGCGTCGTTCCAGGCGATCAAGCACAAGCTGGCCGACATGTACGTGGCCATCGAGCTGGCGCGATCCAACGTGTACTACGGCGCGTGGGCGCTCTCGAAGGACGCCCCGGAGCTGCCCCTGGCCGCCGCGGCGGCGCGCGTGGCCGCCACCGAAGCGTACTTCCACGTCGCCAAGGAGAACATCCAGACGCACGGCGGCATGGGCTTCACCTGGGAGTTCGACTGTCATCTCCACTACCGGCGCGCCAAGCTCACCGGCCTGCAGCTGGGCAGCGCGCGACGCTGGAAGGACCTCCTGATCGCGCGGCTCGAGACCCGCGCCGCGTGATCGTCAGCGAGACGACCCGTCCACGGGGTCGAGAGGGCGCACGTCATGGACTTCGACGACACGAGAGAAGAGGCGGCGTTCCGTGCCGAGGCGCGGACGTGGCTTGACGCCAACGCCGAGGAGAAGAAGAGCGGGTTCGAAACGTGGCAGAGCCGCTATCCGGGGCGCGAGGGCTGGGACGGCCTCGAGCGGGCCCAGGCCTTCCAGAAGAATAAGGCCGAGGCTGGCTTCGCGGGGATGCACTGGCCGGTCGAGTGGGGCGGGCGCGCGCTCCCGCCGATCTACCAGGTGATCTACGCGCAGGAGGAGTCGCGGTACCTCGTCCCGCGCGGCTACTTCGAGATCGGCCTCGGCATGTGCATGCCGACGCTCTTCGCCTACGGCACGGAAGAGCAGAAGCGACGCTTCGCGCCGCCGGCGCTCCGGGGGGACGACGTGTGGTGCCAGCTCTTCTCGGAGCCGGCCGCCGGCTCCGACCTCGCGGGACTGCGCACGCGCGCGGTGCGGGACGGCGACCACTGGGTCGTCAACGGACAGAAGATCTGGACGTCGGGCGCGCACTGGTCCGACTGGGCGATCCTCGTCGCGCGCAGCGATCCCAAGGCCCCCAAGCACAAGGGGCTCACGTTCTTCTTCCTGTCGATGAAGTCGCCCGGCATCGAGACCCGCCGCATCAAGCAGATCTCGGGCGCCTCGCACTTCAACGAGGTCTACTTCACCGACGTGCGCATTCCCGACAGCCAGCGACTCGGCGGGATCGGCGGCGGCTGGGGTGTGGCGATCACCACGCTCATGAACGAGCGGCTGTCGTCGGGCGATCTCCGCGGCCCCGATTTCGAGGAGGTTTTCGACCTGGCCCGTCGCGTGCCCCTCGAGGACGGCCCGGCCATCCGGAATGCGGCGGTGCGCGAGCGGCTGGCCGACTTCTACGTGAAGACACAGGGTGTCCGGCTCACGCGGTTCCGCACGATGACCGCGCTGTCGCGCGGCGAGACACCGGGGCCCGAGAACTCGATCGGCAAGCTCGTGAACGCGCCCAAGGCGCAGGAGATTGCCTCCTTCGCGATGGACCTCCTGGACATGGGCGGTGTCGTCACCGACAAGGACATCGCGCCGATGCGGGCGGCGTTCCAGGAGTCGCTGCTCACCTCGCCGGGCGGACGCATCGCCGCCGGGACCGACGAGATCCTGAGGAACATCATTGCCGAGCGCGTGCTGGGCCTCCCGCAGGATGTGCGGGTGGACCGCGAGCTCCCGTTCGACCAGCTCCCGACCGGCGCGCGCTGAACCCGAGCGCGCCGCCGCTCTCGCGAGGGCATGAGTCCTAGCCGGCGTGCGCTGACCGAGGCGCGCGGCTTCGTCTTCGATCTGGACGGCTGCGTGTGGACGGGCGACGTCCTGGTGCCCGGGGCGGGCGAGGTGCTGGCGCTCCTGCGCAGCCAGGGGCGGGGCGTCTGCTTTCTCACCAACAACTCGCGCGCGCGGGCCGAGACGCTTCAGCCCAAGCTCGAGCGCCTCGGGGTCCAGGCAGCGACGCACGAGGTGTTGACGCCGCTCGCGATCCTGGGCGAGGTCATCACCGAGCGCTTCGGTCCGTCCCGAGTGCTCGCCATCGGAGGCCCCGAGCTGGGGCAGGCGGTGCTGGAGGGCGGCCATCAGCTCGTGCCGCTCGAGCAATTCCGCGAGGCCACCGTCGTCGTCGTCGGCAATGACTTCGATTTCACCTATGAACGGTTGACGGCGGCAGCGCGCGCCGTGGCGGGCGGTGCGGCGTTCGTCACGCCCAATATCGACCCGCGCCTGCCGCTCGAAGGCGGCGACTTCCTGCCGGGTTGCGGCGCGGTCGTCGAAGCCGTCGCGACGGCGTCGGGTGTCCGGCCCCTCGTGGTCGGCAAGCCCGAGCCGCCGCTCTTCGCGCTGGCCTTGAAGCGCATGGCCGTGACGGAGACGGAGGCGGTGATGGTGGGCGACAGCATCGACTCGGACATCCGCGGCGCCCGCCGCCTCGGCATCACGACCGTGCTCTTCGCGCCAGACGGCGGGCCCGACGGTGTGGCGCACTACATAGTCCGGTCGATGGCCCAGCTTCGCCGACTCCTCGCGTGATCGCTGGCCAGATCTTTCTCCATTCCGGAGGCCCCCTCGGGCCCGCCGGCCGCGCGGCGCTCGCGGCGTTCGTGGGAGAACGGCGTCGAGTGGCCTTGGTCACCGCGGCGAATCTCCACGACGAGAGCGCGTCGTTCGAGCGTGTCCGCGCGACCCTCGCTCCGCCTCCCCCCGAGGGCGCCGGACTCGACCTGGTCCATCTGCGCTGGAACGACCGTCCGCTCGAGACGCTCGCCGGGGTCGACGCCCTCTTCATGGGCGGAGGCAACACTTACGCCCTCCTCGCCCGGCTCGCCGAGGCCGGTCTCCTGGGACCGATTCGCGAGCGAGTCGCGGCCGGCATGCCGTACGCGGGCGCGAGCGCCGGCTCCAACGTCGCGGGTCCGAACATCCTGACCACCAACGACTGGAACGTCGTCGCGCTCGCCCGCTTCGGCGCGCTCGGTCTCGTGCCCTTCAACATCAACCCGCACTATAAGGAGACCGATCCTGCCATGGCGCCGTACAGCGAGACGAGGGACGATCGGATCCGCGAGTACCACGTCGTGAACGACAATCCCGTCGTGGGGCTCGAGGAGGGGAGCTGGGTCATCGTCGAGGACGGCCTGGCGCGATGTGAGGGCGCGGCGCGCGTCAAGCTCTTCCGGCGCGGGCAGGAGCCGGCATGGCACCAGCCGGGCGATCGGTTGCCCCTCGACTGATCCGATGTAGCTCCGCCACGTCGACCCGTCCTTCGCCTTCACCGCGCGCTTCCGCAATTCCGTTCACAACAAATTCTGGCATTGCCTCGGCGGATTGTTGACAGTTCGTCGGTCGGCCGGCTCGGCCCGCTCGGCCCGCGGCGCTGAGCGGGCGGCGCTATCGCAACCCAACATCGCGATCTCGAATGTGTTTGTGTTCTTTACTCTGCCGGGTTGAGTCCTGGCACGACCGTTGCCTCCCAAAGCGAAGGACGGACTCAGCGAGTCATCGAAGGAGGCGCGAGCATGTCGGGTTCCTGGCGCCAGAGAATTCTGGGAAGCCAGCGGGGCTTTGTTGGGGCGGCATCCACAGTTATCAGTGACCGTCCGGCCGGATCGAATGGCTCAGCGCCCGAGGCGACCCCGACGGACGCCGAGGGCTGGGTCGAGCTGGGCATGGCCCTGGTACGCCGGGGCGAGATAGAACGCGGCCTCGGCGCCTTCCGTCAAACCTTGCGTCTCGACCCCCGGCATCCAGGGGCTCACTGGCATCTCGCGGCGGCGCTCGAGGGCTGTGGCCGATCGGACGAAGCCGTCGCGCACTATCAGACCTTCCTGCTCGTCGCGACTGAAGCCCATCCGGTCCGAGGTGAGGCTCGCCGGCGCCTGGCGCAGATCCTCCCCGACGCGAAGTCCGCCGAGTCTCAAGCGCCTGCCGGCACGACGTGGGTTCCGCTCGGTCAGATGCTGATCAACGACGGCATCCTGAGCCAGGAGCAACTCGAGGAAGCGCTGGCGCGACAGCGCAAGAACGGGGAGCGAATCGGCCGGATCCTCATCGAGATGCAGATCATCGACGAGGAGGTCCTGCTCGAGTACCTGGCTCGCCAGTTCCGCAAGACGCCGATCAAGGAAGAAGAGTTGGCGAACCTGGATCTGGACGTCGTGAAGCTGGTGCCGGAGGACGTGGCCCGCCAGTATCGGATCATCGCGGTCGAGCGTCATGGACGGAAGCTGACCATCGCCACCGCTGACCCGCTCAACGTGGTGGCGCTCGACGATCTGCGCCGAGCTACCGGGCTGGACGTGGACTTCAGGATCGGCGGGGCCGCGGCCATCCAGAAGGCCATCGACGAAACCTATCGCCGGATGATCGCGACGAGGGACGTCGACGAGGCCCTTCGACAGGATCTCGGGCTCAGCGTCGAGGAGATGGTCAGTCTCGACGAGTCCGTGGACATCCAGCAGTTGAGGACGCAGGCGGCCGACCCGCCCGTCGTGAAGATCGTGAACTACGTGCTGAACCGTGCCGCGGTCGACGGCGCCTCCGACGTGCACGTCGAGGCATACGAGGACCGGACGCGGGTGCGCTACCGCATCGACGGACTCCTCTTCGATCTGCTGGACGTGCCGCGCGCGCTGCACCTGGCCGTGGTGTCGCGACTCAAGATCGTCTCTCGTCTGGACATCGCGGAGCGCCGGTTGCCTCAGGACGGCAGCTTCGCCGCCCATCTCGCCGGCCGGGAAATCGACTTCCGCGTTTCGACCATGCCGACCATGTATGGAGAGAAGGTGGTCCTGCGGCTCCTCGAGAAGGACGCCGTCGTCCAGCGCTACACGCTCGAGAGCCTCGGCTTCGATCCCGACCAGCTCGCCATCTTCATGCGGGCCATTCGCCGCCCGTGGGGCATGGTCCTGTTGACCGGGCCGACCGGGACCGGCAAGTCCACCACGCTGCACACCGCCATCAAGTCCATCAAGTCTCCGCGCAAGAACATCGTCACCGTCGAGGATCCCGTCGAGTACCGCCAGCCGGGAATCCAGCAGGTCCAGGTGAAGAGCGAGATCGGCTTCGATTTCGCGCGCTCGCTGCGGTCGATCCTGCGCCAGGATCCGGACATCATCATGGTGGGCGAGATCCGGGACGCCGAGACCGCGCAGATCGCGGTGCGGGCGGCACTGACGGGGCACCTCGTGCTGTCGACGCTCCACACCAATGACGCCGTCTCGACGCTGGTACGGCTCATCAACATCGGTGTGGAGCCCTTCCTGGTGGCGACGGCCGTGAACGTGGTGGCCGCGCAGCGCCTCGTCAAGAAGATCTGTGCCGAGTGCAAGGAAAGTTACCGGCCGAGCCCGGAGGAGCTCGCGATTTTCGGGGCGGGCCCTGCGCCGGAGACGCTCTATCGAGGACGGGGCTGCCCGGCGTGTCGGAACATCGGCTATTCGGGACGCATGGCGCTGTACGAGGTCTTCTCGGTCGGCGCCCAGGTGCGCCGGATGATCATCGACGGCGTGGATGCGGATCAGATTCGCCGACGCGCGCTCGAGGACGGCATGACGACGCTGCTCGCCACCGGCCTTCGGCACGTCGCGCTGGGCGACACGACGCTCGAGGAGATCCTGTCAGTCGTGGCCGAGGCGGACTAGGATTTCACGAGCCGGATCGGGCCACTCGCTCGCCCGGAGACGCGTTCAGCCCCCGGCGAGCTTGACGGTGAAGCCGAGAGCGCGGAGCCGTTCGGCGATGCGCTCGCGGTGGTCGCCCTGAATCAGGATCGCCCCGTCCTTCACCGCGCCGCCGGCGCCGCAGAATCGCCGGAGCTCGCTTGCCCGCGCATCCAGCGCCGCACCCCGCTCCGACAATCCGTGGATCACCGTCACGACCTTGCCGCCGCGCCCGCCCCGGTCCCTCATGATCCGCACGATGCCGTCTTCGGGTAATGTCCTGTCCTTGGATGGGCCGGCGGTCGCCGCCGGGCGACGCGGGGTCGCGTCGTTGATTCGGCCTCCCTCGGAGGAATAGACGAGTCGGCTGTTCCGCACGGCGCCAGTGTATCAGGCCCCGGCGTTCCGCGAGCGGTCGCGCGGGTGTAGGCTGGGGCCCGGATCGTCAGATCGACAGCCACTCACCCGTGCCCCGGGGGCATCGACATGAAGATCACGGACGTGACGCTCACGCTCTTCGCGTGGGGCGGCATTCCTCCGACCACGTACGGTCGACACACGGGAAGATTTGCCGGCAAGAGCCAGCTCGGGCTCGTCACCATCAGGACCGACGAGGGCGTGGAAGGCCACGCCTTCCTGGGTTCCGCCATGCGCGGGGCCCACCTCGACGGCGAGTCCCTCGTCCAGCAGCTGAAGCCGGTGGTCATGGGGCAGGACCCGCTGGAACGGGAGCGTCTCTATCAGGCGCTGTGGCATCGGAACCGCGCGACCACGTTCCGGGCGATCGGCGCCATCGATGTCGCGCTGTGGGACATTGCTGGCAAGGTGGCGGGCCTGCCGATCCATCGCTTGCTCGGCTCGTATCGTCAGCAGGTGCCGGCCTACGCCAGCTCGGCCGTGCTCGGCTCCACGGAGGAGTACGCGGCCGAGGCGGAGCGTTTCCGGTCCGAAGGCTGGACGGCCTACAAGATCCATCCGCCCACCGACCCGGCCGCGGACATGGAGATCTGCCGGGCCGTGCGCGGGGCTGTGGGCGACGACTACACGCTGATGCTCGATTCGACGTGGGCGTATCGGTATCCCGACGCGCTGCGTGTCGGCAAGGTGGTCGAGGAGCTCGGCTACCACTGGTACGAGGACCCGCTGGCCGACGACGATCTTCTGAGCTACGTCAAGCTCAAGCAGCAGCTCTCCATCCCGATCATGGCTACCGAGTACTCGCCGGGCGGGTTCACCGCGTACGCGCCCTGGCTCACGGCGCAGGCGACCGACTTCCTGCGTGGCGACGTCGCCGTGAAGGGTGGCATCACGGCGCTGGTGAAGGCGGCGCACCTGGCCGAGGCCTTCCACATGAATTTCGAGGTGCACCACGGCGGCAACTCGCTGAACAACGTGGCCAACCTGCACGTGATCATGGCCATCCAGAACTGCGAGTTCTTCGAGGTCCTGCTGCCGGCCGCGGCCCAGAAGTATGGTCTCGTCGAGGACATCGAGGTCGACCGCCTGGGGTTCGTGCACGCGATGAACGGGCCGGGCCTCGGCGCCGCCATTGACTTCGCGCTGATCGAGCGGCAGAAGGTCGCGGTGCTGAGCTGACCACCGGAATCGTCCGTTGAACACACGACTCTTCACGCGATCGCATCTACAGTTGACAGAGGCGCCGGCGCTCCTCTACCGTTACCGGCAGGGCCAACCATCGCTTGAAACCACTGTCTGCGGGTAGGGGGGGCATATGACCAAGACGTTCGATCGGCGAAGTCAGGATGTGGGCAACATCGTGACGCTCGAGCACGTCAACGTGAAGGTCCCGGACCAGACGACCGCGACCGCTTTCTACGTGCAGGGGATGGGCTTCACCCGGGATCCCTACATCATGGTCGGTGTCGAGAACATGTGGATCAACCTGGGCCAGGAGCAGTTCCACCTGCCGACCGGGGCACCGCAGGTGCTGCGCGGCACCCTGGGCATCGTCGTGCCCGATCTCGAGGCGCTCAAGGCGCGCCTGGAGACGGTGCGGCCCAAGCTGGCGGGGACCAAGTTCGATTTCGTTGCGGAGAACAAGCACGTGCAGGTGACCTGCCCCTGGGGAAATACCCTCCGCTGCCACGCGGCAGGACCGGAGTGGGGCGATGCCACGCTCGGCATGCCGTACGTGGAATTTCCGGTGCCGGCGGGCCACGCCGACGGGATCAAGCGCTTCTACGAGAAGGTGTTCGGCGCGCCGTCGACGGTGACGCCGGAACCTGCCGGGACGGCGGCGCGCGTGAAGATCGGCTTCCGTCAGGAACTGGTCTTTCGAGAGACTTCCGGCCCGATCGCGTCCTACGACGGCCATCACCTCGCCGTCTATATCGTCAACTTCTCAGGGCCGCACGCCTTCCTCAAGGAGCATGGGCTGGTTACCGAGGAGTCGAGCGAGATCCAGTACCGGTTCCAGGACATCGTCGATCCCGACACGCGAAAGGTCCTCTTCACCATCGAGCACGAAGTCAGAAGCTTCCCGCATCCGATGTTCCTGCGCCCTCTCGTCAATCGTAATCCCGCGCAGCGGCAGGCGACCTGGCAGCGCGGGCGGGACGCGTTCGTGCCCGGCATGAGCTGAGCGACCCGGAAGGGACGGCGCCCTCCGCTCATTCGACGTCCGGCAGCGCGTCGCAGCCTTCCCGGCTCGTTGCATCGGCGCCGCCGGGCGTGGGGCGTCAGGACGCGATGACCGGAGGGCCGTCCTCCGCACCACACCAGCGCCGCCGCCACCTGAAAGGCGCCGGCCGTCCTCAGCGGATGCCCCGCGAGCAGTCGTCAGCGTTCACCGGGCCTGGTCGCGATCCTCGAGGGCTTCTCAGCCCGTCACCGGAACGAGCGTGCCGATCGGCCGCCCGCGATCGACGAGCAGACCACCACTGACCGGGAGGCAAAGAACGCCATGACCTCTGACAGTGCCTGGGCACGAATCAGCGACCGGATCAGCGACCGGCAGGTCCTCGCCCTCGAGCAGGCGGCGATCCGCATCCCGAGCACAACGTTCGAGGAAGGCCAGCTCGCCGATCACTTGGCGAACTACATGGCCGACGTCGGCCTCGACGTCGAGATGATGGAAGTCACGCATCCCGCCAAGCCCGGCAAGCGCACGCGCCAGCCGATCGGACGTCTCCGGGGCAGTGGGGGCGGGGCGAGCCTCATGCTCAACGGCCACATGGACCCCGGGGTGGAGATGAGCGGCTGGTCCGTCGACCCTTACGGGGCTAAATTCGAGGACGGCTGGGTCTGGGGGATGGGGGCGCACGACGACAAGGGCGGCGTGGTCGCCGCCATCTGCGGGATCGAGGCCATCGTGAAGGCCGGGGTGCGGCTCCGGGGTGACGTCCTCGTGTGTCCGGTGGTCGCCCACAAGCTGGGCGGCGCTGGCACCCGGGCCCTGCTGAAGCATGGCGTGCGGGCCGACATGGCGATCAACATGGAGCACTCCGCCCTGACCATCGCGACCGTATGCGTCGGCATCGTGATGGCGCGCATCCGCACGCGCAGTCCCGAGCTCTTCTTCCGCTATAGCCCGGAAGCCAAGGCCGCATATCAGAACCCCATCGAGCAGCAGTGCCGGATCATCGAGCGCATCGGTCCCAGTCTGGAGCCCATCCCGCCGGGCGGCTGGCTCAGCTTCACGCCGCATCCGGAACTCCCGGGATTTCCCACGCACACGTTCGACACGATCCACAAGGAGCACTACTACCAGCCCAATCACACCGGCATGTCGAGCCGCGAGTGCGAGATGATCTTCCAGCTCCGGACGGTGCCGGGACAGACGGTGGACGGTGTGCGGGCGGATGTGCGCGGCCTCCTCGAATCGATCAAGAAGGACTGCCCCGCGTTCGACTACGAGGTCACGATCCCGGCGCCTGGCTCCGAGGAAGGCTGGTGCCAGGATCCCATGGAGATCGCGCGCGACCACCGGATGGTGACGGCGCTCGCGGAAGGCCACCGGCTGGCGTCCGGTGCCGAGGCCGAGATCGGAGCGTGGGGACGCCTCGGCAACGTCGGCGACGGCAACATCCTGAGCGCGGCCGGCATTCCGTCCCTGCAGTACGGCGCCGGCGATATCCGCATCTACAAGGAGTGGCCGACCCCCGACGAGCGCGTGAGGCTATCGGATCTCGTGACGGCGGCGCGCGCGCTGGCCTACGCGACCTATCGGCTCTGCGCCTGAGCCAGCGGCTCAGGCGTCGACTAGTCGAGGGAGGAGGACGCTGATCGAGCCGTTGAGCACCGCGTGGGCCATGTCGTCCATCTCGGTCGGCTCGGCGTTGATGATCACCACGCGGGCGCCCGCATCGCGGGCGGCAGGCACCACCCCCGCAATGGGCCACACCGAGAGCTTGGTACCCACGGCCATCAGGAGATCCGAGCGCCGCGCCGCATCGCCGGCCCGCGCGAGGTCCGCCTGGACCAGCGACTGACCGAACGAGATCGTCGCGGACTTCAGGATGCCGCCGCACGAGCGGCAGGCGGGGTCTTCCTCGCCCGCCCGCACGCGTGCGAGCGCGCGCTCCATCGAGGCTCGCTCGCCGCACGAGAGGCAGGTGACCTCTCGCATGGTGCCGTGGATCTCGATGACCCGCTCGGGAGAGGATCCCGCCAGCTGATGAAGGCCGTCCACGTTCTGCGTGATCAGGGTGTCGAGCTGACCGCGACGCTCGAGGATCACGAGGGCACGATGGCCGGCGTTGGGCTGGGCCTGCCAGGCCGGCGATTCGAGACGACTCCGCCAGGAGCGCCGGCGCACCTCGGGGTCCGCGAGGTAGTTCTGGAGCGTCGCGAGCTTCTCCGCTTCCGGGTTCTTCGTCCACACGCCCTGGGGGCCGCGGAAGTCCGGGATTCCCGAGTCGGTCGAGATCCCGGCGCCAGTCAGCACCACCAGCCGCCTGGCTTCGTCAACCCAGCGCCGTACCGTGTCGAACATGCCGCCCGGTACTCTAGCGGATCTCCGGCCGCGCGTAAACCGGGGGTCGACGGCCGCATGGATGAATCTCACACAGCGCCGTGAGATCATGAGGCATCGTGCCGTGAATCCTCGTCAGGAAAGGGAGCATCAATGCGCAAGATCGTGTTGTGGTCGCTCGCAGCGATCGTGGGGGCCGCCTCTGCCGCAGCCGCCGCAGGGCCGGAGCTGAAGACGGATGACCAGAAGACCCTGTACGTCATCGGCCTCGCGATCTCCCGGAACCTCGTCCCGTTCACCCTGAGCGAGGCCGAGCTCGAGTACGTCAAGGCGGGACTCACCGACGGCGTCACCGGGAAGGAGCCGAAGGTCGACGCACAGGCCTACGGGCCGAAGATCGCGGAGATGCAGAAGACGCGCCTGGCCGCGGCAGCGGCGGTCGAGAAGAAGGCCGGGCAGGCCTATCTCGACAAGGCCGCCACGGAGAAAGGGGCGACCAAGACCGCGTCGGGTCTGATCATCACCACGATCAAGCCGGGCACCGGCGCCTCCCCCAGAGAGACGGACAAGGTCAAGGTGCACTACACGGGGACGCTCATCGACGGCACGGTCTTCGACAGCTCGGTCCAGCGAAACGAGCCCGTCACCTTCCAGCTCAACCAGGTGATCCCGTGCTGGAAAGAGGGGGTGCAGCTGATGAAGGTCGGTGGCAAGGCCAAGCTCGTCTGCCCCTCGGCCATCGCCTACGGTGACCGCGGGGCCCCGCCGAAGATCAAGCCTGGCGCGACGCTGGTCTTCGACGTCGAGCTCCTCGACATCGTGAAGTAGCCTCTTCGGTCCGTTCGGTGCCGGAGCTGCCCGAGGTCGAGACGGCGCGCGTCCTTGCCCGGCGCGTGGCGACCGGGCGCAGGATCACCGCCGTCTGGTGTGCGGATGACCCGATCGTCTTCGAGGCGCTGGCGCCGCGGCGGTTCCGCCGGGCGCTGCTGGGTCGCCGCGTGCTGAAGGTTGCGCGTCACGGCAAGCACCTCTGGTTCGAGCTGGACGAGCGCCCCTGGCCCTGCTTTCACTTCGGCATGACCGGCGGATTCCACGCGCCGCGAACGCGCGGCGTGCACCTGGTCTCAAGCGGGCGCCGGGAGGCCGCCGACACGTGGCCGCCCCGCTTCGCCAAGCTCCGGTTGACCTTCGATGACGGCGGAGAGCTGGTGATGAGCGATGCGCGCCGCCTCGGGCGCATTCGCCTGAGAGCGGATCCCCGCGCGGAGCCGCCGATCCGCGACCTCGGCTTCGACGCGCTGCTCGACGTGCCGCGACTGGCGCAGTTTGCTGCGCTGGTAGCCGAGCGAACCCTGCCGATGAAGGCGCTACTGCTCGATCAGTCCTTCGCGGCGGGCGTGGGGAACTGGATCGCCGACGAGGTCCTGTACCAGGCGCGTCTGTCACCCCGGCGGTCCGCACGCTCACTCTCGCCCGACGAGGTGCGCCGCGTGCGGGGCGCGCTCACGTCCGTCATCAAGACCGCCGTGGCGGCGCGGGCGGACAGCGATCGCTTTCCACGGACCTGGCTGTTTCATCGTCGCTGGGGTCGCGACGCGGACGCCGTCACCGCGCGCGGCGAGAAGATCCGTCACGACACGATCGGCGGACGGACCACCGCCTGGGTGCCCGCGGTCCAGCGGTGAGCGCCTGGCCGCAGGCCGCGCCCGCAGCTGCCTGATCACGCCGCCGGGAGGTACTCGCGCGCGAGTCCCCTCGCGTAGGCGTCGAGGAGCCGGTGCATCTCGCGCATCGATTGCTCGGCGGCGCGGCGCTCGTCGGCGGTCCGGATGTACTGCAGGATGGCGCCTTCGGTCTCGCTCGCCTCCTCGCGCTCGACTTCCTCGTGCACGAGGTAGTTCATCGCGCCCCACTCCGGCCGGCAGCCGTAGTGCTTCTTCAGCGCCTCCCCAACCGTCTGGGAGACCTCCACCACCTCGGCCTCGATGAAGGCCGTCGTGCAGAGCGACGCGCTCCACGGAATCTCGTACGCGAGCTGGCGGAAAAAGCCGACGATCGCATTCATCTCGACCATCGGCGTGAGCTGCTCCCAGGCCTCGCGCGGGTACCCCATGTCGTCGCCGATCCGACGGTACAGCTCCACGTGATCCGGGGTTCCTCCGATCTGGCCGCGGAAATAGCCGAGATCCTCCACGAGGAGGTGTCGCGCGCAATCCTTGCGCACCTCGAGAACGTCACACCGCGAGTGAATGCCGCTGAACATCCGCGGAAACCAGCAGATCAGGAAATGCCATTGCGAGACGTGCCCCCACGCTTGCTCGCGGGTCAGCGCTCCGCTGGCAAATCTCCTGAAGTACTCGGACTGCCTGAACGGATTGTGAGCGAGCAGTTCTGCCTTCACACTCTCGAACCAGTCGGTCGTCATCGTTGCCCCTCCTGTCGCCCGAGCGGCCCGGCGCTGACCTCGCCGAGCCCTCGGGCGCGGCCACCATAGTGCGAACGTGGGGTCAAGGCAAGGGTCGCGGGCGCGCCCGGCATACCGCGTGAGCATATTCAAGAGGCTCGAGCGATGGGCCCTTGATATCATGAGCTCGTGGCACGCTCCCGCATCGCCGTTCGACTCGCGCTCATTGGCATTCCCATTCTCCTCATCGTCGGCGTCGTGTCGTATCTGGCCTGGCGCCAGAGCGTCCCGCTCGTGCGCGCGGAGCTCTCGCCGGCGCCGAAGTTCATCGGGCTCAAGACGCCGCTCACCTTGAATCTGGAGGCCTCCCGGGGCGGCGTTCGATCGGCGGAGGTGGCGCTCGTGCAGGGATCGACGCGCGCGGTGGTGGCCGCGCAGACCTTCCCCGATCCCGTCCAGCGCGAGCAGCGCCTGTCGGTCACCGTCGCGGGCAAGGAGCTGGGTCTTCACGAGGGCGCCGCGTCGCTCGAGGTGAGAGCGCGCGATGGATTCTGGCGGCCGATCCGTCGGGATGACCGGCCGATTGCGAGCGTGCCGGTGACGATCGATCTGACGCCGCCATCACTGGAGGTGCTCGCAGCGACGCACTATCTGCATCAAGGCGGCGGAGGACTGGCGGCCTTGCGCGTCAAGGGCGCGGCGCATGTCGGTGTGAGGGTAGGCGAGGTCCTCTTCCCGGCCTACCCGGTGGGCGCGGCGGACAGCGGTCTCGCGGTGGCGCTCTTCGCCCTGCCGTGGGATCTGCCGGACGTGACGACGATCAGCGCGTGGGCCGAAGACGAGGCCGGCAACAGCGTGTCCAATCCGTTGCCCGCCGAGCTCCAGCCGCGGCGATTCTCGTGGGGGACGGTCGAGCTGACGGAGCAGTTCCTCGCCAGCAAGCTGCCGGAGCTGCTGCCGGAGCGCGGGGCGATTCCCCGGGATCAGTACGGGGCCGCGTTCCTGACCGTCAACCGCGACCTGCGCAAGAAGGCCGAGGAGGTCAAGCGCCGGCTCGCCGCCCGGACCGGGACGCAGCCGCTCTGGGAAGGGCCCTTCATCCAGCCGCGCAACACCAAGGTCTTCTCGAACTTCGCCGAGAGTCGCTCGTACCGCTACGACGGCCAGGAGGTGGGCACCGCCGTGCATCTCGGCTTCGATCTGGCATCGCTCAAGCACAGCCCGGTGCCTGCGGCCAATGCCGGCGTGGTCGTGTTTGCGGGCCCCCTCACCATCTACGGCAACGCGGTGGTGCTGGATCACGGCCTCGGCCTGCAGACGCTGTACGGTCACCTCTCGTCGATTGCGGTCAAGGAGGGCGACAAGGTCACGCAGGGCCAGGAACTGGGCCGCACGGGTACGACCGGCCTCGCCGTCGGCGATCACCTGCACTACGAAGTCGTGATCGGCGGTGTGTCGGTGACGCCCGTCGAGTGGTGGGACGGCAAATGGATCCGCGATCACATCGGGCGGCCGCTCTCAGAGGCCAACGTGCCCCTCCTGCAGTCGGAGTTTCCGACCGAGCGAAGCAAGGAGCGGCCCCCGGCGTCCCCGACGAAGAAACATCGAGCGGCTCGGTCCGCGCGGACGTAGCCGACCGGCCTCGATCCCACCTGTAGCGGCATCATTGCCGATCGGATGCGGTCGGCCATCAGCTCGATCCGGACGTGGCCGGTCCGACCGGCGTGGCCCGCACCGCGCACAGCCTCGCCAGGTGCGGGTACCGCAGCACGCGCACGTCGAAGAGCCCCGCCTTTTCGCACAGGGCGCGCACCTCGTCCGGCGTGTACGCGCGCAGCACCGAGAGCGGACCGTCGTGCCGCGACATCCGATTCCTGGTGAGCGCCCGGGTTGCCAGCCAGACGACCGCGTAGGCGGCCCGGCTCCTCACGAGGTCGTTCACGACCAGGCCAATCCGCGCGGTCCGGTCCATGGCCTCCAGGCATGGCACTGCCGCCGCCGGCTCGAGGTGATGGAGCGTGAGCGCCGAGATCACCAGATCGACCGAGCCAGGTCGGACGGGCATCGCGAGGGCATCGCCCTGCAGGAGCACGATCTCCGGGTAGGTGGCGGTGGCGCGGCGCGCGAAGGCGAGCATGGCCGGGTCGCGGTCGAGCGCCAGGATCCGGATGCGGCGTCCGGCACGGCGCGCCCAGCGCACCAGCGCCATAGGAATGTCGGCCCCGCCGGTCCCCACGTCGAGCACGGTGACCGCCCGATCAGCGGGCGTGGAGGCCAGGAGCCGCCTCACCTGACGCAGCGTGACGAGGCGGCCGCCGAACAGCGCGTTCAGCCGAGCGATGTCGGCAAGGCTCTCCGCGAGGTCGGCGAACCGCGCGGGACCGTCGAGCATCTCGAGGACGCCCTCCGCCCGGCGGAGCTGCGGCCAGAGACCCATGCTTCCGATGATGCCCGTCAGCGCTCCACCGGAAAGCCCGGCGTCGGCTCGGGGATGTCCATGGGCGCAGCATACCGAGAGTCCTCTTGCCTTGTCCATCCGGCGCGGGCAAGATCGGGACCCGTCGCCACCTTTCACCAGCGAAGGAGCCGTCGATGCCGCTCTACTCGTTCGAAGGCAAGTCCCCGCGCATCCACCCCTCAGCGTTCATCGCGCCTACCGCGACCATCGTCGGAGACGTCACCATCGAGGAAAACGCCTCGGTGTGGTACAACGCCGTCGTCCGCGCCGATTTCTCGCCCATCGTGATCCGGCGCGGCGCCAACGTTCAGGACTGCGCGGTCCTCCACGTCACACCGGTGAACGGGGTGGAGGTCGGGCCGGGCGCCACGGTGGCGCATCTCTGCCTGATCCACGGCGCGGACATCGGGGAGGAGGCGCTCGTCGGCAACAGCAGCACCGTTCTGGATGGCGCCAGGATCGGCGCGCGGGCCATGATCGCCGCCGGCGCCCTCGTGACGCCGGGGACGCAGATCCCCGAGGGCATGCTGGCGATGGGGGCGCCCTGCAAGGTCAGGGGAGCCCTCGCCGGCACACCCGCCGCGCAATGGGTGGAAGTCAACCCGACGGCGTATCAGGCGCTCGCCCAGCGCCATCGCGCGGGCGTGCACCCTCTGTGATCGACCTCAGTCCTTGGGCAGGCCGAGCACGCGCTCGCCGAGGATGTTGCGCAGGATCTCGGAGGTGCCGGCCCGGATGCCGCTCCCGCGCGCGAGAAGACAGTAGAACTCCCACTGTCCCTCGTCGGGCGCCCACTCGTTCGGGCCCTTGATCTGCGAGTAGGGGCCGATCACCTCGGTGGCAATCTCGGCCAGATCCTGATCCACCTGGCTCCAGAAGAGCTTGGAGGTGGAGCCTTCGGGCCCGGGCGATTGTCCTCTCAGGATCCGGGTCAGGCTCCGGTAGCCGTTCAAGTGCAGGCAGCGCTCGGCGATGGCGAGGCTCGCGATCTTCTGCCGGAGCACGGGATCGTCGGCGGCCGTCCCGCCGTTCTTCTTGGTCCGACGGGCGAGCGCGATCAGTCGCTCCAGCGCCGTTCTGAGGCTGATGTGGCGGATCATGGTGAGGACGTCGCGCTCGTACGCGAGCGTCGTCAGCGCCACTCCCCATCCCTCGTTGACCTTGCCCACGACGTTGGCGGCCGGCACCCGGACGTTCTCGAGGAAGACCTCGTTGAACTCGGCCTCCCCCGTGATCTGCCGCAACGGACGGATGGTGATACCGGGCGTCTTCATGTCGACGAGCAAGAAGGTGATGCCCTTGTGTTTGGGCGCGCTCGGGTCGGTGCGGACCAGGAAGAAGCCCCACTCGGAGACGTGCGCCATGCTCGTCCACACCTTCTGCCCGTTGAGGACGTACCAGTCGCCGTCTCGAACCGCGCGCGTCTGCAGGTTGGCGAGGTCGCTGCCCGCATTCGGCTCGGAGAATCCCTGGCACCAGATCTCTTCGGCGGTGAGGATCTTCGCCAGGTGGCGCTCGCGCTGCGCCGGCGTGCCGTGGGTCATGAGCGTCGGCCCTAGCATGGAGAGCCCGCCCCGGTTGAGCGGCTGCGGCGCCTCGGCGCGCGACATCTCCTCGTAGAGGATGATCTGCTCCATGATGGACGCGCCGCGCCCGCCGTACTGGCGCGGCCAGTCGATCCCCACGAAGCCGCCCTCGTGGAGCGTCCGCTGCCATTGGCGCAGGCGGTCGACGTGCGCGCGATCGGCGCGCGACGCCGCGAATCCCCGTCCCTTCAGATCGGGGGGGACCTGCGCGCCGAGCCAGGCGCGGACCTCGGTGCGGAAGCGCTGCTGCTCGGGTGTGAAGTCGAAATCCATAGGGACCTCCTGCCGGCCGAGCCTGACTACGCGCGGGTCGTCTTTCCCAAAGGGCCGGGAGCGAGCACGAGTCCCGGATCGGGCCTGGTCACCACGCCGTTGACCTTCCAACCGTCGTTTTCGCGGACCATCTCGTAGAGCGCTTCGATCCCGATACCGTTCGCGCCCTTGACCCGGACCAGGATGTCCACGTGCCCGTCCGGTCTCAGGTCGGTCCGGGCGACGATGGCGAAGGTCGACCGGGCGATCTCCGGGTACGCGCCCTTGACCATCCGCTCGAAGGCCGGGCGATCGAACATCTGCCTGATTTCCGCGGACGCGAAGAGATATGCGGCGTCGTAGTCGTTCTGCCGAAACGCTTCCAGCTGCTTCATGATGGGCTCGATCGCCGCCTTGGTGACCTCGGCCGACTGCGCGAATGCCATGCTCCCGCCGGCGAGCACGGCGAGCATGAAGCCTAGACCGATCGTGTCGCGCCTCGTCATGTGGGCTCTCGACCTGGACGTCAATGATAGCACTGCGGCCATGGCCCGGACCGGCGCGTCGCCCCGTGATTCCCCACCGCGTACGGGTGATCCGCCTCGCCAGGTCCCCGTCACTCCTTGATCACCTCGTTCACCCATCGATCCACCAGCCGCTTGCGGTTCTTGGCGACCCACTCGAGGTCCACGGGCAGGAGCTTGGCGTCCTTCATCAGCGCCAGCACCTTCGGGTTGATCGTCGCGTCGGGCAACGTGGGCAGCACGTAGACCTCGTTCTTGTCGAGGAGATCCTGCATGTCCCTGGTGAACGTCCAGTCGATGAACCTCGTGGCGGCTTCACGGTTGTTGGCGCCCCTGACGAGTCCGACGCCGTCGATGACGGCCGCCACGCCCTCGCGCGGAAAGGTGGTGACGAGATCATGGCCGCCCTTCTTCCCGGACTCCATCACGTCCAGCACCTGGGCGATGCAGACCATCGCCTGACCGAGGGCAACGGGAGTCGTGCAGCCGCTCCCGCTCTTCGTATAGACCTGCACGTTCCGGTCGAGCTGCTTCTGGTACTCGAAGGCCTGATCCTCGTCGCTCCCGAAGGCGTAGTAGATGGAGAGGATCCGAGTCAGCGCCGTACCTGAGGTTCGCGCGTCCGCCGTCTGGATCTGGCGCTTGTAGGCGGGATCGAGGAGGTCCTTCCAGGACATCGGCGGCTTGAGGCCCTTGTCCCTGAGCAGCGCGGCGTTGGACATGAAGATGAGCGTGTGCTTGCTCACCGCGACGTAGTACCCCTCAGGGTCCTTCAGCTCGGGAGCGATCGCGTTCCAGCTCGCAGGCTTGTACGGCTCGAGGATGTGCGCGGCCTTCGCCGCCGCGAAGCCGTCGCCGGGAGCTCCCCAGATCACATCCGCGCGCGGATCGTGCTTTTCCGCCGTGGCTCGCGCCACCAGCTCCCCGGACGTGAGGCGGATGAAGCGGATCTGGACCCCCGTCCGGGCCGTGTACGCCTTGAAGATCCGCTCTGCCAGAGATTCGGGCCAGACCGTGTACACGTTCAGGGTGTCGGCCGCTCGCGCCGACCGGGGCGCGATCGTCAAGCTCGCGACGAGCGCGAGCCACAGGGTCAGCATCGGGTAGAGCATCGGTGTCCTCCTCCGCGTTCTCCACGTCGCCGGTCGCGGTCGAGCGGACGAAGCACGCGTCCCCACTCGCGCTTACTCGTCGAGAACGCGTCGCAGCGAGCCAGACGCCTGGCGCAGCATGCGGCCCGCCCGGCGCGCGTCGACCCCGAGGCGCGCCATCACGATGGCGAGCTTGGCGCTGCCGCCGGCCTGCCGGAGCAGTCGGGCGGCATCCTGGGCTCCCACTCCGCCGATCTCGCCGACGAGCCGGAGGGCGCGCGCCCGGAGCTTGGCCGAGCGCGGCTTCACGTCCACCATGCGGTTGCCGTATACCTTGCCCAGCCGGACGAAGGCGGCCGTCGTGAGCGTGTTCAGCGTGAGCTTGGTCGCCGTGCCTGCCTTCAGCCGTGTCGACCCCGCGAGCACCTCGGGTCCGACGTCGAGCGCGATCAGCACACGGGCGGCGTGGCGCGGCACGCGTGGATTGCAGGTCACCAGCACCGTCGCGGCGCCTCGCCGCCGGGCCTCCGTCAGCGCCGCCATCACGAACGGCGTGACCCCGCTCGCAGCGATTCCCACGACCACGTCGCCGGCGCTGACCCGTTGGCGGAGTCGACGCGCTCCCTCGGATGCGCGATCCTCCGCGCCTTCCGCGGACCGGAAGACGGCGCGCCGACCGCCCGCGATCACCGCCTGAACCAGGGCCGGCGGGGTGCCGAAGGTCGGTGGACATTCAGCGGCCTCGATCACGCCCAGCCGCCCGCTGGTCCCCGCCCCGACGAAGACCAGGCGACCGCGCGAGGACAGCGATTCGACGATGAGCGCCACCGCGCGCGCGATCGCGCCGGACGCCCGGCCGACCGCGCGAACCGCGTCGGCGTCGGCGCGATTCATGAGCCGCGCGATCCCCGCCGGCGACAGGCGATCGAGATCGCGGGTGCGGGAATCGGCCCGCTCGGTCGGCAACCGATCGTAGCGGATCATGGCCTGACCACGCTGACCCGAGGGGCCGCTTCTGTCAATGGTCGACCGCGCCACGCTGCCCGAGGACGAAATCCCAAGCGGTCCGTGACTCGATCCGATCCTTGGGTTCCTCGGGCAGCACCCTCTACTATAGGAGCCGATGGCTTCTGTTCGCTCCGGTCTCGAGGTGCTCGCGCGTCGACCGGCCCTACTCGGAGGACGCCGCGTCGGTCTCCTCTCTCACCAGGCCTCGGTCACGCGCGATCTGACTCACGCGCTGGATGTGTTGACTGGCCTCCGCGGCGTGAAGCTGGCCGCGCTCTTCGCTCCCGAGCACGGTCTGGCCGGCGCGGCCCAGGACCTCATCCGCGTGGGATCGACGACCGAACCGGCGACGGGTCTTCCCGTGTGGAGCCTCTACGATCGCCGCCTGGCGCCGAGCAGCGCCATGCTGAGCGGAATCGACGCGCTCGTCGTCGACCTGCAGGATGTGGGCTCGCGGTATTACACGTTCGTGTGGACGACGACGCTCTGCATGCGAGCGTGCGCGAAGGCTCGCGTGCCCGTGATCGTGCTGGACCGGCCGAATCCACTCGGCGGCCTCGTGATGGAAGGCAATGTCCCGGATCCGCACTGGCCGTCCTTCGTCGGGCTTCATCCGCTCCCGGTGCGCCACGGCATGACCATCGGCGAGCTGGCCCGGTATCTGAACGACCAGCACGGCATCCACTGCAACCTCACGGTGGTGCCCATGGAAGGATGGCGCCGGGCCATGTGCTGGGAGGACACGGGCCTGCCGTGGGTGGCGCCGTCACCCAACATGCCGACGCCAGACACGGCGCGGGTCTACCCCGGCGGCTGTCTGATCGAGGGCACCAACCTCTCCGAGGGACGAGGCACGACCCGTCCATTCGAGCTCGTGGGGGCACCGTTCCTCGACGGACGGCGGCTGATGGGAGCGCTCGCGCGCCGGGGCTTGCCCGGCGTGGCTTTCCGCGCTGCCACCTTCCAGCCGGCGTTTCAGAAGCATCGGCGTCAGTTGTGCCACGGGGTGCAGGTCCACGTCACCGATGTCGCGCGATTCAAGCCGTTCGCCACGTACCTCGCGCTCATCATCGAGGCGCGGCGGCAATCCCGGCGTTTCCGATGGCGCCGCCCACCCTACGAGTTCGAGAGAAAGAAACTCCCGATCGACATCCTCTGCGGCGAAGACCGGATCCGTCGCGCCATCGAGCGCGGCACGTCCCTCGACCGCATCGAGCGCTCATGGCGCGCGAGCCTGACGAGGTTTGCCCGGCGGCGGCAGCCGTACCTCCTCTATCGATGAGCGCCCTTTCGCTCGAGGAGATGGTCGGTCGGCAACTGGTGTTCGGCTTGCCCGGACCGGACGCCACCGACGCCGACATTCGCCTGTTCGAGGACACGAAGGCCGGCGGAATCATGCTCTACCGCCGGAACTTCGAGACGCCCGAGCGACTCGCCCACCTGCTCACGCGCCTCGAGAGCGCGCTCGGCCGCCGGCTCCTGATCACGACGGATCACGAGGGTGGCCGGATCGTCATGCTCGGGCGCGGCGTGACGATCTTTCCCGACAATCTGGCGTCGGGAACGGCAGGTGATGTGGCCTTCGTGCACCGTCAGGGGATCATCGA
>Ga0335077_10002024_pt1 | contig 24204 bp, 25 predicted proteins | sample Lox_Sample_31_FD_207151 | JGI IMG/M metagenome (GOLD analysis project Ga0335077, IMG submission 207151) | Soil microbial communities from Loxahatchee National Wildlife Refuge, Florida, United States - Lox_Sample_3.1 | ecosystem: Environmental > Terrestrial > Soil > Wetlands | place: USA... | reverse complement strand
CCCGCCTGCGCGGGAACGACGATTCAATCTACGCCAATCCCGCCCGAGCCTTCTCGCCCTCAAAGCTTCAGAAGCTTCTCGACGTTGCCGTGCAGGATCTTTTCCTTGTCCTCGTCGCACAGCGGGATGTGCGGAATCCAATCGACCGCGGGCTTGTTCATCACATAAGGGTAATCGACCGAGAAGATGATGCGGTCGACCCCCAGTTCCTGCACGCAGCAGAGGAGTGCCGGGTTCGAGAAGAATCCGCTCGTCGTGATCCAGAAATGCTTGCAGAAGAGCTCGCGGAACTTCAAGGGTTTGTTGCCTTCACGCGACAGTGCCGAGTCGATGCGCCAGAGCAGGAACGGCAGGCCTTCGCCGAGGTGGCCGAGAATGATCTTGAGGTTCGGGTATTTCTCGAACACGCCCGAGAGCACGAGGCGGATGCCTTGTGTCGCGGTCTCGACCGTGAAGCCCCAGCCGGCGCGCACGAGGAGCGGGAAATCCCTCACATATTCCTTGTAATAGGCATCGACGACGATCGGGCTCGGGTTGGCGGGATGCATGTAGAGCGGCACGTCCAAGGCCGCCGCCCGCTCGAAGATCGGCCAGAAGCGCTTTTCGTCGAGGAAGGCGCCGTTCGTGAGCCCATGCACCATGGCGCCCTTGAAGCCATACTTCGTGACCGTACGCTCGAGCTCGTCGGCCGCGGCCTTGGGATCGGGCGTTGGGATCGCGGCAAAGGCGGCAAAGCGCGTCGGGTGCCGCTTCACCGCCTCGTAGAGCCGATCGTTCGCCGCGCGCGCGAGCCGCACTGCGGTCTCCGGCGCGAAGCGCTGCGTCGAGGGCGCGGTCAGGGACAGCACCTGGAAATCGATGCCGCATTCGTCCATCTCGGCGATGCGCAGGTTGCTCAGGTCCTCGAGCCGCTCGGCCACGTCCGGCTGCTTGCTCTGGTCGGCCGCGTCGAAGTGCGAGCGCACTTCGGCGTCGACATAATGCTCCTCGATCGCGATGATGCGCGGCTTCTGCGCCATTTGCGCCTCCCCGTGGCAATCTCGGCCGGAACCTATCAGGCGGCACGACCATCGGAAAGGGCGCTTGATCCCGCCGCGCCGGGCGCCAAGATTATCGCCATATGGAAGAACCACCCGACATCAGGCTGAAGCGGCTCCTGTTCCGCAGCTGGCACCGCGGCATGCGCGAGGCCGACCTGCTGCTCGGCCCGTTCGCCGAGCGTCATCTGCCGTCGCTGTCGCCGCGCGAGCTCGATCTATTCGAGGCCCTGCTCGCCGAGCGCGACGACGACATCGTTTCCTGGATCAGTGGTCTTGCCGCGCCGCCGGCGGCACAAGACACGAGCCTCCTGCGCCGGCTTATGGATTTCCGCGCGGGGCCGCGTCCAGGGTGAGCGAGCTTACGTCATTCTTCGCCGCGCGCCGCGCGGGCGAACGCCTCACCATCTTCGCCGCGCCCGAAGGGCACGACGCCTATGTCATGGGCGGGCTCGTGGCGCGCGGCACCGTGCCGTCGCTCCTACATGTCTGCCGCGACGACGGGCGCATGGCGCGGACGCTTGCGGCACTCGCCTTCTTTCATCCTGGCTTGCCGGTTCTCTCGGTTCCGGCGTGGGACTGCCTCCCTTACGATCGCGTCTCGCCCAACCCCGAGATCGTGAGCCGCCGCGTCGATGCGCTGACGCGCTTGGCGTCCGGCGAAGGCGAGGGTGCCGTGGTGCTCACGACCGTCAATGCCATCGTGCAGCGCGTGCCGCCGCGCAAGCTTTTCGCCGACCGCGTGCTGAAGCTAGGGCTGGGCGGGCGGATCTCGCACGACCGGCTCGCTTCGTTCCTCGAGCGCAACGGTTATCAGCGCACCGATACGGTGCGCGAGGCGGGCGAGTTTGCGATCCGCGGCGGCATCGCCGACCTCTTCCCGTCGGGCGCGCGCGCGCCGGTGCGGCTCGATTTCTTCGGCGAGGAGATCGAGGGGTTGCGCAGCTTCGATCCGCTGACGCAGCGCACGACCGGCGCGGCCCAATCCATCGTGCTGCGCCCGATGAGCGAAGTGCTGCTCGACGAGGAGGCGATCCACCGCTTCCGCTCGCGCTACCGCGACCAGTTCGGCACGGTCGCCAATGACGATCCGCTCTACGAGGCCGTGAGCGCAGGGCGGCGCTATATCGGCATGGAGCATTGGCTACCGCTTTATTACGAGAGCCTTGAGACGCTCTTCGACTATCTGCCCGAGGCGGCGGTCACGCTCGACCACGAGGCGGAGGAGGTGCGGCGCGACCGGCTCGAGCAGGTGAACGATTTCTACGCCGCGCGGCGCGATGTGAGCCGGGCCGCGCGCGCGGCCTCGCCGCCCTATCGCGCGGTCGAGCCGGGGCAGTTCTTTCTCGACGATGCCGCATGGACGGCGGCTCTCGCAGGTCGGCATGTCGGCGCGTTCACGCCGTTCGCGGGCGAGGGGAGGGCGCCCGCGGTCGATGCCGGGGCGAAGCCGGGCCGCGACTTCGCCGAGGCGCGGGCGAGCCAGAGCGTCAATTTGTTCGACGCCGTGCGCGACCACATCCTCGACGAGCGCGACCACGGCCGCCGCACCCTCATCGCCGCCTACAGCCAGGGCTCCGCCGAGCGCCTGAAGACGCTGCTGCGCGACCACGGCGTCAGCAACCCGACCGTGATCGGCGGCTGGCCCGAGTTCGCGGACATCGCGCTCGGCCAGGCGGCGCTCGCCGTGCTTCCGCTCGAGCATGGCTATCGCTTCGATGACTTGGCGCTCGTCACCGAGCAGGACATTCTGGGCGACCGGCTCGCGCGGCCGGCGACGCGGCGGCGCGCCAACTACCAGGATTTCGTCGCCGAGGTCGCCTCGCTGACGCAAGGCGATCTCGTCGTCCACGCCGAGCACGGCATCGGCCGTTATGACGGCCTCGTCACGCTCGATGTCGCCGGCGCGCCGCACGATTGCCTGCGCGTTCTCTACGCCGGCGACGACAAGCTGTTCGTGCCGGTCGAGAACATCGAGGTTCTGTCGCGCTACGGCTCGGAGGCGCTCGACGTTCCGCTCGACCGGCTCGGCTCGGTGGCGTGGCAGTCGCGCAAGGCGCGGGTCAAAAAACGCATCCGCGACATCGCCGGCGAGCTGATCCAGGTCGCGGCCGAGCGGCAGCTCCGCCAGGGCGAAACCCTCAACGCGCCCGAAGGAGTTTACGAGGAATTCGCCGCGCGCTTCCCCTATCCCGAGACCGACGACCAGGAGCGCGCGATCGGCGACACGCTCCACGATCTCGGCACCGGCCGGCCGATGGACCGGCTCATATGCGGCGATGTCGGCTTCGGCAAAACCGAGGTCGCGCTGCGCGCCGCCTTCATCGCGGTGATGGCCGGCATGCAGGTCGCGGTCGTGGTTCCGACGACGCTGCTCGCGCGCCAGCACCACCGCACCTTCCTCGATCGCTTCGCGGGCATGCCCGTGCGCGTCGAGCAGCTCTCGCGGCTCGTTGCCGGCAAGCGCGCTTCCGAGGTGAAGCGCGACCTCGCCGAGGGCCGCATCGACATCATCATCGGCACGCATGCGCTTCTCGCCAAATCCATCACCTTCCGCAATCTCGGCCTTCTTGTCGTCGACGAGGAGCAGCATTTCGGCGTGGCGCAGAAAGAGCGCCTGAAGCAGCTCAAGGCCAATGTGCACGTGCTGACGCTGACGGCGACGCCGATCCCGCGCACGCTGCAGCAGGCGCTCTCGGGCGTGCGCGAGATGAGCGTCATCGCGACCCCGCCGGTCGACCGGCTCGCCGTGCGCACCTTCGTGCTGCCCTACGATCCCGTCGTCGTGCGCGAGGCGATCCTGCGCGAGATGCATCGCGGCGGGCAGGTGTTCTATGTCGTGCCGCGGATCGCCGATCTCGACGAGGTGCGCGCGCAGCTCACGGAGCTGGTGCCCGAGATCAAGGTCGCCGTGGCGCACGGCAAGATGGCTCCGAGCGAGCTCGAGCGCGTCATGTCCGCCTTCGACGAGCACGCCGCCGACATTCTGCTCTCGACCAATATCATCGAATCGGGCCTCGACATTCCGAGTGCGAACACGCTCATCATTCATCGCGCCGACATGTTCGGGCTGGCGCAGCTTTACCAGCTCCGCGGCCGCATCGGCCGCGCCAAGGTGCGGGCCTATGCCTATCTGACGCTGCCCGCGGGCAAGCTCCTGACCGAGACGGCGAAACGCCGGCTCGAGGTGATGCAGACGCTCGACCAGCTCGGCGCGGGCTTCACGCTGGCGAGCCACGATCTCGACATCCGCGGCGCAGGCAACCTCTTGGGCGAGGAGCAGTCGGGCCATATCCGCGAGGTCGGTGTCGAGCTTTATCAGCATCTGCTGGAAGAGGCCGTGGCCGCCGCGCGCGCCGGCGCGCACATGGAGGAAGCGCCCGAGGATTGGACGCCGCAGATCACCATCGGCACGCCCGTCCTCATCCCCGAGGACTACGTCTCCGACCTCAATGTCCGCCTCGGCCTCTACCGCCGCATCGCGTCGCTCCTCGACCGGCGCGAGATCGACGGCTTCGCGGCCGAGCTGGTGGATCGCTTCGGCAAGCTGCCGGAGGAGGTCGACAATCTGCTCGAGATCATCGCCATCAAGCGCCTCTGCCGCGACGCCGGCGTCGCCAAGGTCGAAGCCGGGCCCAAGGGCGCGGTCGTGGCCTTCCACGGCGACCGCTTCGCCAACCCGGCCGGGCTCGTCCGCTTCATCCAGGAAAATTCCGGCACCGCGAAGCTGCGCCCCGACCATCGCCTCGTCATCGCGCGCAGCTGGGACACACCCGCCGCGCGCTTGAAAGGCGTGAGCGCGATCCTCAATCGCCTCGCGGCGATCGCCGCGCAAGGAGCCGCTACATCGGCAGCCGCGGCCCAGCACGCCCAAACGGGGTGAGGGTCAGGGCGGTTCCCGATCCGCTTGAATAAAATCTCGTCATGCCCGGCCTCCGTGCCGGGCATCCACGTGTTCCTTTAAAGCTGAGGCATACTCGTGGATGGCCGGAACAAGTCCGGCCATGACGACAAAAGAGGTTCAGTCCGCATAGGTCACGCCCTAGATCGCCGCCAACATGGCCGCGACCTCGTCCGTGCTTTTGACGTCGGCGAAGACGCGCTGCATGGTCTTGAGCTCGGCCTCGTGCGTGTCGCGATGCACCTCGGCGACGGCGTCCTGCGCCAGGATCATGCGGTAATTATGCTCGACCCCGCCGCGGATGGTGGTCGAGACGCAGACGCAGGTGGTGACGCCCGCGACGACGCAGGTCGTGACACTCATGTTGCGCAGGATCGTGTCGAGCGGCGTGTTGGAAAAGCCGCCGAAGCCCTTCTTCACGACGAGATGCTCGCCTTCCTGGGGCTTCAGCTCGTCGATGATCTCGGCGCCCCACGTGCCTTCGGTGATGAAGGTCCGGTTTCCGGCGAGCGCTCCGCGCGCGTGCCGCCAATAGGGGAACTGCGCGTCGGAATAGTCGGGCTTCAGCACATGTGCGATATAGACGACCGGGCGCTCTGCCTTGCGGAAACTGTCCGCGAGCCGCCGCGCCTGCGGGATCGTGCCCATCAGGAACGGCATGTCGATCTTCGCTTCGGGGTTCGCGCGGGCGCGCTGCGCGAAGCCGCCGTCGGGATGCACGAAGTCGTTCTGCATGTCGACGATGATGAGCGCTGAGCGCGTGATGTCCGGACCCATCGTCTGTCCCTCCTTCAGCTCGCCGCGACCTCGCCGCCGTTCTGCACGAGATCGAAGACGGGGAGGAAGAACTCGGGCTCCTGCGCGCCCGAGATCGCATAGCGCTCCTCGAAGATGAAGCACGGCACGGCGTTGATGCCGATGCGGCGCGCGGCGCGGTCTTCGGCGAGCATGTCGGAAAGCCCGTCCTCGCCGGAGAGAAAGCGCCGCGTTTCCGCGCGCCCGAGCCCGGCGTCCACGGCAAGATCGAGGAGCCGCGCCGGGTCGCCTAGATCGACGCCTTCGAGGAAATAGGCGCGGAACATCGCCTCGACCATCGGGCCGGCGCGGCCCGCGCGCTCGGCGCGCCGCACGAGCCGGTGCGCGTCCTGGGTGTTGGGGGTGCGTTCGGCGCGCTCGAACGCGAAGAGGATGCCAACCGCGGCGCCCGCTTCGCTCGCCGACTGGTAGACGCGCTGCGCGTGCTGCGATCCCCCGAACTTCGAGGCGAGATAATCGCGCCGCGCCATGCCGTCGGCCGGCATGTCGGGATTGAGCTGGAACGGACGCCAAGAAATTTCGGGCGCGATTTCGGGGCGTAGAGCCAGCGCACGCTCGAGCCGGCGCTTGCCGATGAAGCACCACGGACAGATCACGTCGAGCACGATGTCGATACGCACGGGGCGAAAGCTTAGCACGGACTCCCTCACCCCTTGAGGGGGAGGGGCGGGGTGGGGGGTAGCGCAACGAAGACGCCGGGATATCATCGCCGCCATGGCGCTGTACGACGCCCCGCACCTCGACCGTGGCCCCGCCAATTTCGTGGCGCTTTCGCCGCTCTCGTTCCTCGCGCGCGCGGCTGCCGTTCACCCCGAGAAGCTCGCGGTCGTCCATGGCGAGCGCCGCTTCAGCTATCGCGAATTCTATGCGCGCTGCTGCCGCCTCGCCTCGGCCTTGCGCAAGCGCGGCGTCGGGTTGGGCGATACGGTCTCGGTGATGGCGCCCAACGTGCCGGCGCTGCTCGAGGCGCATTTCGGCGTCGCCATGGCGGGCGGCGTGCTCAACGCGCTCAACTACCGGCTCGACGCGCGCACCATCGCTTTCATCTTGGGCCACGCCGAGAGCAAGGTCCTGATCGCCGACCGTGAATATTCCTCCGTCGTCGCCGCGGCGCTGCAGGAACGAAGGCCCCGAACGGTGATCGACATCGACGATCCGCTCTATGAGGGCGGCACGCTGCTCGGCGAGATGGACTACGAAGCTTTCCTCGCGACCGGCGACGAGACCGAGCCGTGGCCGATGCCGCAGGACGAGTGGCAGGCGATCGCGCTCAACTACACGTCCGGCACGACCGGCAACCCTAAGGGCGTCGTCTATCATCATCGCGGCGCGTTCCTCAACGCGATCGGCAACGTGCTCGCGTTCGGGCTTTCGGCGCGCGCGGTCTATCTCTGGTCCCTGCCGATGTTCCACTGCAACGGCTGGACCTATCCGTGGGCAGTGACGGCCGTTGCCGGTACGCACGTATGCCTGCGCCGCGTCGATCCCCGGGACATATTTCCGGCGATCGCGCGGCACGATGTGACGCATATGTGCGGCGCGCCGGTCGTGCTGAACATGCTCGTGCACGCACCCGAGGGGGTGAAACGTCGCTTCACGCGCACGATCGAGATCGCTACAGGAGGTGCGGCGCCGCCATCAACCATCATCGCCAACATGGAGCGCATGGGCTTCCGCGTGACGCATCTCTACGGCCTCACCGAGTCCTATGGGCCCGCGACCTTGTGCGTCGCGCAGGACGGGTGGGCGGAGCTGCCGCTCGAGACGCGTGCCGCCAAGATGGCGCGCCAGGGCGTCGCCTATCCGACGCTCGCGGGCGTGCGCGTCATGGACCCGGCGACGATGCGCGACGTGCCCGCCGACGGCGCCACCATCGGCGAGCTGATGCTGCGCTCCAACACGCTGATGAAGGGCTATCTCAAGAATCCGGCCGCGACCACCGAGGCCTTCGGCGACGGCTGGTTCCATACCGGCGATCTGGGCGTCATGCACGATGACGGCTATGTCGAGATCAAGGACCGCTCGAAGGACATCATCATCTCGGGTGGCGAGAACATCTCCTCGCTCGAGGTCGAGGAGGTTCTCTACAAGCACCCGTCCGTAATGGAGGCGGCGGTGGTGGCGCGACCTGATCCGCAATGGGGCGAGAGCCCGTGCGCCTTCGTGACGCTGAAGAACGGCGCCACGGCGAGCGCTGCCGACATCATCGCCTTCTGCCGCGACAATCTTGCGCACTTCAAGGTACCGAAGCGCATCGTGTTCGGCGATCTGCCCAAGACGTCGACCGGCAAGATCCAGAAATTCGTGCTGCGCGAGCGCGCAAGCGCGCTGGAGGACTAGGCGATGGCCGATTTCTCGCTCGCCTCGCGCAGCGCCATCGTGACCGGCGCCTCCTCTGGCCTCGGCCGGCATTTCGCCGAGGTGCTGTCGCGCGCCGGCGCGTCGGTGGCGCTGCTCGCGCGGCGCGAGCACGAGCTTCGTGCGGCCGAGGCCGAGATCGCCGCCGCGGGCGGCCGGGCGGCCGCCATCCCGTGCGATGTCAGCGACTATGCGAGCGTGCGCCGCGCCGTTGCGGCAGCGGAAGAGCGGCTCGGTCCAGCAGATATTCTCGTCAACAATGCCGGCATCGCCATCTCGAAGCCGCTCCTTGAGCATGACGAGAGCGATTGGGACCGCACGCTCGATACGAATCTCAAGGGCGCGTGGCTCATGTCGCGGGAGCTCGCGTCGTTGTGGATCGCGGCGCGCCGGCCCGGCCGCATCGTCAACATCGCCTCGCTGCTGGCGCTGCGGACGATCCGCAATGTGCCGGCCTATGCCGCGGCCAAGGCCGGGCTCGTCCATCTGACGCACACGCTCGCGATGGAGCTGGGCCGCTACGGCATCACGGTCAACGCGATCGCGCCCGGCTATTTCGAGACCGATCTCAACCGCGCCTTCCTGCAGAGCGAGGTCGGGAAGGCGCTCGTGCGCCGCATTCCTTTGGGCCGCAGCGGCGAGCCGCCGGATCTCGACGGCGCGCTGCTGCTCTTATGCTCCGACGCCGGCGCCTATATCAGCGGCGCGGTGCTTCCGGTCGATGGCGGGCACGCCGTGGGCGCGGTCTAGCCGGTGCCAACGTCACCCCCCACCCTTCCCCTCCCCCTCACGGGGGGAGGGGAAGGGAAAACTCTCTCTCCCCACCGGGGAGAGGGTTGGGGTGAGGGGGCAGATGCCAAGATCGGGGCCATCATTGCCCACGCGATGAATGTGGCGCGCGTCGAGATCGCCACAATGGAGCCGTTGCACGGCGGCGCGGTGCGGCGGCACTGGCGCGTCGATGCGCGCGTCGATGGCATCGCGCAGAGCTTCGTGTTGCGCGCAAACGGGCTGACGCCGCTGGGATTCGGCCTCGAGCTTGGCGAGGAGTTCGTACTGCTGCGCGTCCTTGCCGACGAGACTATCCCCGTGCCGCCGCCCATCGCGTTCTCGGACGATGCCGCGCTCGTCGGCTCGCCCTTTCACCTCACGCGGTTGATGCGCGGCAGCGCTGATCCGGCCGCCATCGTCGCCGCCCCGGCGAATGAGGACTTGGCCGTGGCGCTCGGGGCCACGCTCGCGGCGCTGCACCGCATTCGCCCGCCGCGCGCGGCGCTCGCGTTCCTCGGCCGCGCGCCCGCCGACCCGGCCGCGGCGGCGCGCGCCCGCTACGCGGCGCTGCTCGAACGAACCGGCGAGGCGCGGCCCATTGCCGCCTGGGCGCTGCGCTGGCTTGCGCGTCACGCGCCCGAACCATCTCCGCCGGTGCTCTGCCACGGCGACTTCCGCACCGGAAACTACCTTGCCGACGCGGGGCGCCTCGTCGCTATCCTCGACTGGGTTTTTGCGCTTTGGGGCGATCCCGCGTCGGACCTCGCCTGGTTCTGCGCGCGCTTCTGGCGCTTCGGGCAAGACCGGCGCGCGGCGGGCGGGATCGCCGATCGCGCCGTTTTCCTCGGCGCCTACGAGGCGGCGGGCGGGCATCCGGTCGATGAAGTCCGGCTTCACTATTGGGAGGTGATGTCGGCGCTCAAATGGCTCGCGATCGCGCTTTTGCAGCGCGACCGCTTTCTGCGCGGCGGCGAGCGCAACCTCGATCTCGCGCTGACCGGGCGGCGCGCGGCCGAATGCGAATTCGAGCTCTTGCGCCTCATGGAGGACGATGCGCGACCCGCCTGACATCGACACGCTGCTCGAGCTCGCCGCCGCAGGCGGTGATGCGGAGCTTACCTCGCGCTGCCGTGCCATTGCCGCGCGCGAGCGCGCAAACGGGATGGCCCCTTATGAGGCGCTCGGCGCGGAGTTGCGCGCTCTTCCGGGCGGCGGCGATCGCGCGCCGGATCTCGCTGCGCTCACGGCTGCGATCGTGGACGGCCAGTTCGACGCGGCTCCCGAGCGCGAGCGGCTCGTGCGCTTCCTGTGGCGTCTGGCGCTGCAAAAATTGCGCGAAAATAATCCTGGTTTCGAGCGCAAGAAAATTTGATCCGCGCGGAACAGTGGCATTTTTATATCCGTTCATTCACTGAGCGCATTTCGCGGAACACGCGCCACGCCATCTCGACGAGCGCGCCGCTTGCGCTCATCGGAGGCGGGACATGCCGGAGGCCTATCTCGTGTTGTGGGGGGCCTCGTTGCTTGCGCCGATCTTTCTCTTCGGCATCGCGATCTGGACCGGCATCGAGCGCCAGCTTGCACTGGCCGCGCTCGAGCGCCGTGTGCGCGAGCGCCGTGGGCGGGCAGGTCCGCTCGCGACGCTTGTTCGGCTCGTGCCGACCGGTCCGCCGCCGCTCGTGCCAACGCCGGGCAGTCCGCGCCGAACCGCTGCCTGATTGCTTCAAAGTCTCACGCCGAGCAAAGGCGTGCGCCGGGGCTTCAATGGAACTTTTGCGTCAGTCGCGCGTTGAAGCGCTGTCGGAGTGCGAGCTTTCGCCCCGACATCAACCATTCCCCGGAGGCAGGTCCATGCGCGCAAGCAAGTTGGTGCTGGCAACAGGCCGCGCCCTCGTGCCGATGGTCGACGCCGAAGTCGCGAGCGTGCCGTCACCGTGGCGGCTGCCGCGCCTGCGCCTGCCGCGGCTCTTCGCGCGGAAAGAGCCGACGCTGTTCCAGCGTTGCCTCGCCGTGCACATTCACCACACGAGCAACCAGTCCTCGCTGCATTAGTCCGGCGCGCGGCTGCGACGCCGCGTCGGCCGGCCGGCCGAGGTCACGAACCCGCCAACGCGGAGGGCGGCGAGGATTTCGCTAAAATGCCGGGCGGCGCCTGCGCCCTCGAGCCAGTTCTGGTCGAGGAACGACGCCAGCCCCGGCTGCCCGAGTTCGATCTCCCATAGGATCCCGAGCAGCGAGGCCATCGCCTCCTCGCGCTCGCGCGTGCGCATATCCGCTATGCGCTCGCGTTCGGCCCCGGCGCGGTCCCCCGTCTCGGGGCCGGGGCCGAGGCCAAAGTCGATTCGCCGCCGCCGGGCCGGCGGCGCAAGCTGGAAATGGGCGACCTCGTGCAGCAGCACATAGGCCTCGGTGCCGGTACGGAGCGCGCGTCCGTCCCAACTATAGCCGCACTGCGGACGTCCCGGACGGCGCGACATGCCGAATTGCCGGGCAAGACGGAGGGCGCTCAGGTGGTGCAGTGCAGCATGATTCGACTCCGCGCGGCGCCAGCGGCCGGGCACGGCGATGCGGCGGAACACACGCTGCGTATAACGATCGGTGAGCGCCGCGGAAAATACGGCCAGCGCGCGCGGCAACAGGTGTGGCGGAAGTGTGGTCAGCATCATGGTTTCGGCCCGTCCATGCTCCGCCCGCTAAATCCGCCCGGGCGCCGGTGTCTGCGCCCGCTGCAGGGCTGGGTGAATCATTGGAGACATTTGCAAGTATTGCGATTTCGGGGGTGATGGGGCAGAGTCTGTGACCCTAGCCGGCCGTCATCATTCCGAGCGCCGCCGCGCGAGGCGGCATCTGCACCGTCGCCACGGCGCTTAATAGCGCGGAACACAGGCGAATGATGGCGAGAGCCGAGGAGTAGACGCGTTGAAGCCGACGGATATCTCCCATCCCGACTATTTCCACAAGGTCGTCGATTGCCAATGGGCGTGCCCCGCCCACACGCCGGTGCCTGAGTATATCCGCTTGATTGCGGCCGGGCGCTACACCGACGCCTACATGGTCAACTGGGTGTCGAACGTCTTTCCCGGCATCCTGGGACGGACCTGCGATCGCCCGTGCGAGCCCGCGTGTCGTCGCGGCCGCGTCGAACAGGAAGCGGTCGCGATCTGCCGCCTGAAGCGCGTCGCCGCCGACAACAAGGAAGACATCCGCCAGCGCCTGCCGCGCATCCCGAGCGAGAAGAACGGCAAGCGCGTCGCCTTGATCGGCGCGGGGCCCGCATCGCTCGCCGTGGCCCGCGATCTCGCGCCGCTTGGCTATCACCTCGTCATGTTCGACGGCGACGCCAAGACCGGCGGCATGATGCGGACGCAGATCCCGCGCTTCCGCTTGCCGGAGGCGGTGACCGACGAGGAATGCGGCTACATCACCGACATGGGGATCGAGCTTCATCTCGGCGAGCGCATCGACAGTCTGAAGGCGCTACTCGCGCAAGGCTATGACGCGATCTTCGTCGGCTCCGGCGCGCCGCGCGGGCGCGAATTGGAAATTCCCGGGCGTCAGGAAGCCGCCGCCAACATCCATATCGGCATCGACTGGCTCTCGAGCGTGTCGTTCGGTCATGTCGACAAGATCGGCAAGCGCGTCATCGTGCTGGGTGGCGGCAACACAGCGATGGATTGCTGCCGCACGTCGCGCCGCCTCGGCGGCGAGGATGTGAAGGTCATCGTGCGCAGCGGATTCGAGGAGATGAAGGCCTCGCCGTGGGAAAAGGAGGACGCGCAGCACGAGGGCATCCCGATCCTCAACATGCTCGTGCCCAAGGAATTCACGCACGACCACGGCAAGCTCACGGGCGTGCTGTTCGAGAAGGTCGAGGCGAAGTACGACGACAAGGGCCGCCGCTCGCTCGTCCCGACCGGCGAGCCCGACCAGCATGTCCCGTGCGATGACGTGCTCGTCGCGGTCGGGCAGGAGAACGCCTTTCCCTGGATCGAGCGCGGCATCGGCATCGAGTTCGATCGCTGGAACATGCCCAAGGTCGATCCGCGCACGATGCAGAGCACCATCCCCAACGTGTTCTTCGGCGGCGACGCGGCGTTCGGGCCCAAGAACATCATCTGGGCCGTGGCGCACGGCCAGGACGCCGCCATCTCGATCCACAAGCTTCTGAACGGCGAGGACGTTAACAAGCGGCCGCCGCCCGACGTGGCGCTCATCAGCCAGAAGATGGGCATCCACGAATGGAGCTACGACAACGACATCTCGAACGACATCCGCTATCGCGTGCCGCTGCGCGACAAGGAAGTCGCACTGAAGGACGTGCGGGTCGAGGTGGAATTGGGCTTCGACCAGAAGCTTGGCTATCTCGAAGCCGAGCGCTGCCTCAACTGCGATGTCGAGACCGTATTCTCGGGCAGCCTCTGCATCGAATGCGATGCCTGCGTCGATATCTGCCCGATGGACTGCATCACCTTCACGGGTAACGGCGAAGAGACCGAGCTGCGCGGGCGGCTCATGGCGCCGGCGACGAACAAGACCCAGGATCTCTATGTCTCGGCCGAGCTCAAGACCGGCCGGGTCATGGTCAAGGACGAGGACGTCTGCCTCCATTGCGGGCTTTGCGCCGAGCGCTGCCCGACAGGGGCGTGGGACATGCAGAAATTCCTTTTGGACATGACATTGGCCGGACCGCAATGCCTAAGCCGATAGAAAGCGTCAACGACTTCGTCGTCAAATTCGCCAACGTCAACGGCTCTGGCTCGGCGAGCGCGAATACGCTGTTCGCGAAATCCTTCCTGCGCATGGGCGTGCCCGTGGCGACGCGGAATATCTTCCCATCGAACATCCAGGGCCTGCCGACCTGGTACGAGGTGCGCGTGTCGGGCGAAGGCCATCTTGGCCGGCGCGGCGGCGTCGATCTCATGGTCGCGATGAATCCGCAGACCTGGGCGCAGGACGTGGCTTCAATCGATCCCGGCGGCTATCTCTTCTACGATTCGACGAAGCCGATGCCGCCGTCGAAATTCCGCGACGACATCAACATCGTCGCCATGCCCCTGACCGAGATCTGCAACAGCACCTATTCCGATCCGCGCCAGCGCCAGCTCTTCAAGAACATCATCTATATCGGCGCGCTCGCGGCGCTGCTCGACATCGACCTCGCCGCCATCGAGGAGTTGATCGGCGAGCAGTACAAGGGCAAGGACAAGCTCATGGCGCCCAATATCCAGGCGCTGCACATGGGCCACGACTACGCCAAGTCGCATTTGCCGCAGATCGGCCTCAAGGTGAAGCGGGCGGACAAGGTCGGCGACCAGATCTTCATCGACGGCAACAGCGCCGCGGCCCTGGGGGCGGTCTATGGCGGCGCGACCGTGGCGGCCTGGTATCCGATCACGCCGTCGACGTCGCTCGCCGAAGCCTTCATGCGCTATTGCCGGCGCTACCGCACCGATCCCGACACCGGCAAGGCGCGCTATGCCATCGTTCAGGGCGAGGACGAGCTTGCCTCGATCGGTATCGTCATCGGCGCCGCGTGGAACGGCGCGCGCGCCTTCACCTGCACCGCGGGCCCCGGCGTCTCGCTCATGACCGAGTTCTTGGGCCTGGCCTATTTCGCGGAGATCCCCGCCGTCCTCTTTGACGTGCAGCGCGGCGGCCCGTCGACCGGCATGCCGACGCGCACGCAGCAATCGGACATCATCTCTTGCGCCTACGCCTCGCACGGCGACACCAAGCATCCGCTGCTCTTCCCCGAGGATCCGCGCGAATGCTTCGAGATGGGGGCGCAAGCCTTCGATCTCGCGGACCGGCTGCAGACGCCGATCTTCGTCATGCTCGACCTCGATATCGGCATGAATGACTGGCTCGTCCGGCCTTTTGCCTGGGACGACAAGCACAAATTCGACCGCGGCAAGGTCATGACCTACGACGAGCTCGAGGCGGGCAAGGATTTCGGCCGCTATCTCGATGTGGACGGCGACGGCATTCCGTACCGGACATATCCCGGCACGCATCCGAAGCGCGGCTCGTTCTTCACCCGCGGTACTTCGCGCGACCGCTACGCGAAGTACAGCGAGCAGGGCAACGTCTATGTCGACAACATGGAGCGGCTCCTGCGCAAGTTCGGAACCGCGAAGAAGCTCGTTCCGGGTCCGGTGCTGCGCGCCGCGAAGCAGAAGACCAAATACGGTGTGATGTATTTCGGCTCGACCACGGCCTCGATGCACGAGGCGCTCGACGGGCTCGAAGCCAACGGCATCCATCTCGATGCGCTTCGCATCCGCGCCTTCCCGTTCTCGGACGAGGTCGTCGAGTTCGTGCGCCGGCACGAGCAGGTGTTCCTGGTCGAGCAGAACCGCGACGCGCAGCTCCGCACGCTTCTCATCAACGAGTGCAACATCGATCCCGCGCGCGTCGTGCCGGTGCTGCACTATGACGGCACGCCGATCACGGCGCGCTTCATCAACGATGCCATTTCCGAACGCCTCGCCGCGCTCAAGGTGGCGCCGCTGCGGGAGGTTGCGCGATGACTTATCTTCCGAAGCCCAAGCTTCATCATCCCTCGCTGCCGACGAACGGCCTCGGCCTCACGCGACGCGACTACGAGGGCTCGGTCTCGACGCTCTGCGCCGGTTGCGGGCATGATTCGATCAGCGCCGCGATCATCCAAGCCTGCTTCGAGCTCGACCTGCCGCCGCACCGCATCGCCAAGCTCAGCGGCATCGGCTGCTCCTCGAAGACGCCCGACTATTTCCTTGGCCCCGCGCACGGCTTCAACAGCGTGCACGGCCGCATGCCCTCGGTGCTGACGGGCGCCAATCTCGCCAACAAAGAGCTCATCTATCTCGGCGTCTCGGGCGACGGCGACAGTGCGTCGATCGGCATCGGCCAGTTCGCCCATTCGATCCGGCGCGGCGTCAACATGCTTTATATTGTCGAGAACAACGGCGTTTACGGGCTTACCAAGGGACAGTTCTCGGCGACGAGCGACCGCGGCTCAACCAGCAAGCGCGGCGTCGCGAACACCGATGCGCCGGTCGACATGGTAAGCATGGCCTTGATCCTCGGCGCGACCTTCGTCGGGCGCAGCTTCTCGGGCGACAAGGAGCAGCTTGTGCCGCTTATCAAGGCGGCGCTCCTGCACAAGGGCGCGGCCTTCATCGACTGCATTAGCCCGTGCGTCGCCTTCAACAATCACCAGGGCTCGACCAAGAGCTTCGACTATGTGCGCGAGCACAACGAGATGGTGAACTTCCTCGACTTCATCACCGGCCGCGAGGAGATCAAGGCCGATTACGCGCCCGGCTCGGTCGAGGTGGTGGAGCAGCATGACGGCTCGGTCTTGCGCTTGCGCAAGCTCTCGGCCGAGTTCGATCCGCACAACCGCCAGTCGGCACTTACGTACCTCCAGGAGCGCGAGGCTGAAGGCGAGGTCGTGACCGGGCTCCTTTACGTCGATCCGGAGCCGCATGACCTGCACGACCACCTGAACACGGTCGATGCGGCGCTGAACGGTCTCGGCGAGAAGGAGCTTTGCCCCGGCTCCGCCGCGCTCCAGAAGCTCAACGCCTCGCTCAGGTAGGCGGAACGAACCTAATCAGCACCTGGTGCGCGGCGACGCCTTCCTCGCCCGGCGCGGGCGTGCCTTGCGCCTTGGTGATGCGCCCGGCGTCGAGGCCGGCGTCCGTCAACGCGCGAATGACCGCGAGCGCGCGGCGGTCGGCAAGCGCTGCATCCGTCGTGGCGCCGCCGTCGGCATGACCCTCGACGAGGAGTTTGTCCGGCCGGTCTTTTGCCGCAGCCACGGCATTGGCGATGATCTGGCGCGCGTCAGGGCCGAGCGTCGCGCCGCCGGTCTGGAAATAGACGACGAAATTGGCCGGGGCAGGGGCGGGCGCCGGCGCGGTACACGCGGCAACTGCCCCAACGCCCAGGAGCATCACGAATGTGCGGCGGCGCATCGTTCCCCCAAAGTGCTATTCGACTGTTATTGCGAGCGCAGCGAAGCAATCCCCAGGAGATTGCTTCGTCGCTTCGCTCCTCGCAATGACGTCATTGCGTTGGCGTAAGCCAAACCCTAGTTCACGTTCTCGTACCGCGTCAGCCCCTCGATCTCGCCCTGGTCGCGGCCGCGCAGCTCGATGACGTTGCGGTCGGGATCGCGCACGAACAGCGACACGCCGCCGTCCTCGCCGAACTTGACCGGACCCTGCGTGATGCGGATGTCGTTCTGCTTCAGCGCCGCGATCGTGTCGGGGACGGACGCGACTCGTAGCGCCACGTGGGTATAGCCCGGGTATTTCTCGCCCACGTCCATCAGCACGTTCTTCGCCGGATCGCCGGCATTGGCGTTGAAGATGAGATTGATCTCGACGCCCTCGCGGTTCTTGATGATCGCGACGGAATCGCCTTGGGCGCGCTGCAGGAATTCGAACCCCAGGATCTTGTAGAACGCGACCGCTTGGTCGAGGTCGCGCACGCGGATGCCGATATGGTCGACCCGCTCGATGGTGATGCTGGCGCTCATGTGGTGCCTCCTAGCGTCCCTCAAAGCGGGGCGCGCGCTTCTCGACGAAGGCCAAGGCGCCTTCGCGATGATCATCGGTTCCGGTGCAGCGCGTGTGGCGCATTGCTTCCGCGTCCATCACGGTCGTGAGGCTCGCGGTTTCGGCGAGATTCAGATTCTGCTTCATATAGGAAAGCGCGACGCGCGGCCCGTTGGCAAGCGCGCGTGCAACCGCCTTCGCCTCGTCGTCGAGCGCCGCGTCCGCCACGACCTTGTGGACAAGGCCCAGGCCAAGCGCCGTCCGCGCGTCGATGACCGGCGACAGCAAATAAAGCTCGCGTGCCTTCGCCGTGCCGACGAGGCGCGTCAGGAAATAGTGGCCGCCGAAATCGCCCGAGAGCCCGACCTTGGCGAAGGCGGTGGTGAAGCGCGCGTCCTCGCCGGCGATGCGCAGGTCGCAAGCCGCCGCGAGCGACAATCCGGCGCCGGCCGCGGGTCCGCGCACCATGGCGATGGTCGGCTTCGCGATCTCGTGGAGGAGGCGGGACGCTTCCATGCGGCGGCGCAGGTCGGCGGTGCGCTCCTCATAGGTCTCGGGCGCGGCGCCGGACGCGGCCATGTTCTTGACGTCGCCGCCGGCGCAGAAGGCGCGGCCCGCGCCTGTCAGCAGGATGGCGCCCACGGCGCGGTCGGCGGCGGCGCGCTCGAGCGCGCGCACCAGCCGGTCGCACATCTCCCAGCTCAAGGCGTTGAGCCGGTCGGGCCGGTTCATGGTCAAGGTAAGAACGCCGTCCTCGATCCGCTCGAGCAAGACTTCGTCCATCGCTTCCTTCCTTTCCCGCCGGGCCGAGCGCGATAATCACCATATCGTGTCGGGGCCCGCAGAAACAATCGCCCGCCGGCAGGCGTGGGAGCCGCTCCTTGCCGCCGCAATCGTAGGCGCGCTCGCCGGGCTTTATGGCTGGGCGCTGTTCGTCCTGAGCTTTCGCCACGACGGCCTGATCGGCCCGCGCTTCAACGCGCCCGGCCTCGACTTCACGGTGTTCTGGCAGGGCGCGCGCGAGGCGCTTTCGGGCGATCTCGGCCAGCTGTTCGACGGCGCGCGCTTCACCGCCACGCTGAACCAGGAATTCGCGGCCTGGCTCAGCGCGCCGCTGCCGCTCCACCCGTGGATCTATCCGCCGCATTTCCTGCTGCTGCTCCTGCCGGTCGGGCTGCTGCCGTTTCCCGCGGCCTACGCGCTCTTCCTCGCCGTCACCTTCGCGCTCGCGGCCGTGGCGCTCCTTGCCGGCGAGCGCGGCCTGCGGTGCATGATCCTTGGCTCCGCGTTGGCGCTCGCGCCCGGTACCGCGCTGACGGCGATCACCGGCCAGAACGCCTTTCTCACCGCGGCGCTTCTGGTCGGCGGATTTCGGCTGATCGGCGCGCGTCCCATGCTCGGCGGCGCGCTCCTCGGCGTGCTTACGGTGAAGCCGCAGCTCTTCCTGATGGTGCCGGTGGCACTTGTCGCGGCGCGCGAATTTCGCGCGCTCGGCGCTTGCGTTCTCGCCGCCGCAAGTCTTGTCGTCGCGAGCGTTCTCCTGTTCGGCTGGGCGCCGTGGCAGGCATGGCTCGGCGCGGTGCTCGGCCCCGGAAACGAGCTCCATCGCGGCTGGACGAAACTCAGCCTGCTCTGGGGCGAGAGCGTCTATACCGATGCGCTCCTGCTCGGCGCCAGGTCTTATGCCGCGGCGGCGTCGCAGGGGTTGGCTACCTTGCTCGCCGCTGCCGCGGTCGCGCGCGCGTCCAAAAATCTCGCGGTCGTGCTGGCGGCGACAGTGCTCGCGGCGCCGCATGTGGCGCCCTACGACACGATCCTGCTCGCGATCGCGGCGGCGCTCTTCTTCGCGCGCGGCATCGAGCGCGGCATGCGGTCATTCGAGCTGCCGCTCGCGCTCATGCTGTGGCTTGCCGCACTCTATGGGCCGCCGATCCTGTCGCCCGCGGGCTTCCTGCCGCCGCTCCTGATCCTCGCGTTTCTCGCGCGAAGCGTGGCTCAGCCGCCGTAGAAGACGTTGTCGCCCAGATCCTTCATCTCCAGGATCGCGGCATCGGGGCGGCCGGAGGGCGGCTTTTGCACGTGCGCTTCGGTCACCTCGGCGACGACGACATGGTGGTCGCCTTCCTCGACAATCTGCTTCACGCGGCATTCGACCGCCGCCACCGCCGCCTCGAGCAGCGGCGCACCGTTGCCGCCCTTCTTGAAGCCCTGGCCCGAGATCTTGCCGTCCTTCAGTTCTGCCGGCTTGAAGAAGGTGAAGGCCATGCCCTTGCCGTCCTTGCCGAGCATGTTGAGGGCGAAAGTCTTCGTGTCGCGCACGATCTTGTAGGCGCCGCTGTCGGTCTTGACGCCGACGACGACGAGCGGCGGGTTGAAGGCCGACTGCGTCACCCAGTTGACGGTCGCCGCGGCGACACCGCCCTTGCCGTCGTCAGCCGTGAGAATGTAGATGCCATACGGGATCATGCGGAGCGCGGTCTTTTTCGCGTCGGCGTTCATCGGTCTCTCCTAATGTGAGTCTTTCCACGGATCGAAGCTCGTCGGGTCGGGCAGGACCGCGCCGCAGCTCTTGCACGTGCGCAGGTCGAGGCTGGCGTTGAAGGAGGATATCTCGTCCTTGAGGCCGCGCTCGATGTCATCGCACCAGAAGCGGACCTCGTGCAGCCGCGTGCTGCAGGCAGGACAGAACCAGGCGATGCCGTCGAGCTCGTCCTCCGCGCGCGGGCGCTCGATCACGAGCCCGATCGTGCCGGGCGGGCGGCGCGGCGAGTGATAGATCTCCTTGGGCAGGATGAAGACCTCGCCTTCCTCGATACGGATCTGGCGCTCGCGCCCGCCTTCGATCACATGGACGAAGATATGGCCCTTGAGCTGGTAGAAGATCTCGTCGAACGGATCGATGTGGAAATCGTTGCGCGCGTTCGGGCCCTTGATGATCTGGAAGATGAAGTCCGAGCCCTTGAACACCTCTTTGTTGCCAATGGCGCCGAGCGATTTCGGCAGGTTCTGCGCGATCCAGCCGTCGAGATTGAAGGGGAGGGCGAGCTTCGTCATCGATCGCTCCCGTAGGGTTCAGGGAGTTTTGCCCCCGCGCGCCGCCTCGCGCAATGCCTTCATTTCCTCGAACCGCCGGGTCACGTCGCGCAGGATGGCGCCGATCCCGAGGACGCGCCCCTCGTCATCGCGGAATGGCACGATCGTGAACTCGACCGAGATGCGCGTGCCATCCTTGCGGATCGCCGGCACGGCAAGCATATCCCCTGCGCCATAGCGGCTTTGGCCGCTCGCCATTGTGCGGTGGAAGCCTTCCCAATGCCGCGCGCGCAGGTTTTCCGGGATGATGAGGTCGAGCGCGCGGCCGATCGCGTCGGCGGCGGCGAAGCCGAACATACGCTCGGCGCCCTTGTTCCAGAACCGGATCGTCCCCGCGGCATCGGCATAGATGACGGCATCGCCCGCCTCGTGGACGAGCGTGTCGGCGAAATCGCGCGGGACGCTCGCGTCCGTCACGGAATCTCGTAGACCGTCATCTGGTCGGCGATGCCGCGCAGCGCCGCCTGCTGCGCCTCGGGCTTCAATCCGCTCGTGCCGAGAAGTGCCGCCGTTTCCTTGTTTTCGATGACGGGCCCGGTGGCGAGGATGGCGCGCGAGCCGGCGAGCCCCTGGACGCGCGCGGCGATGTTGACGGTCTGGCCGAAATAATCCTGGCGGTCGTTCAGCACGACGGCGAGGCACGGCCCCTCGTGGATGCCGATCTTGAGCAGCAGGTCGTCGACATTGTGCGCGGACGCAAGCCCGTGCATCGCATCGCGCATGCGGAGCGCCGCAGCAACGGCGCGGTCAGGCGTCGGAAAGGTCGCCATCACCGCGTCGCCGATCGTCTTAACGACGGCGCCCGCTTCGCTCGCGACGATCTCGTGCAGAATGTGGAAATGCGCCTGCACTAGGTCGTAGGCAACGAGGTCGCCGACGCGCTCGTAAAGCTCGGTCGAGCCGCGCAGGTCGGTGAAAAGGAAGGTCAGGCTCGTGATCTTGAGCCGCTGCGTGATGTCGAGCGTCTCGGTGCGATAGATGTCGCGGAAGGTCTGGTTGGTGAGGAGACGCTTTGCCGTGAGGAACGGGCGGCGCTTGCCCAGCAGGTCATGCAGCGTGTGCCCCGCGATCCACACGCCCGGGAGCACGCGCCGCTGCAGCCGGTTCTCGAGCGAGATGCGCAAGGGGCCCGGGCGCATCGCCACCGTGTCGTTGGGCCTGTGCACGTCGCTGAACATCATCGAAAGCGCTTGGCGCTCGCGCGTCGGCTCGCCCTTGACGTCGAGGAATTGCGTCCCGTGCGTGACCGGATCAAATACGATGAGGAATTCCGCCGGCATCTGCAGCGACAGGACCGCGCGCTCGCCGCCCGGCAGCTCGATCGATTCGAGCGTGATCTCCTCGAACACCTTGTCGAGCTCGTCCGGCAGGTCGATGCCCGAACCCCAAAAAATCTGCCGGAAATACTCTGGCGGAGGCAGGTCGTCGGGATTGTGCGCGGCGATGCGGCGCACGCGCGGCGCGACCGTGAACGTGACTTCGACCATTTCGTCGAGCGTCGGCTCGTAGGCGCTGTTGCAGAGCGCGCAGTTGTAGGTCTCGTGATCGACCGCGCGCAGCGTCGAGCCCGTCTCCAAGACGCCGCCGCAGCCGGGGCAGAGCACGTTCCACGACAGCTCGAAGATCCCAAGCCGCGCCGCATGCAGGAATGCGGCGATGAGGCGCTCCTCGTTGAGCCCGTGCTTTGCGGCGAAGGCGAGCACGTTGATCCGGCACAGCTCGCGCTCGGGCGCCTCTGCCACGGCACGCTCGATGGCGGCGACGGCGTCGGGATCGGCGGACTGGCGGAGGGCCGAGAAGAGGGGGGTGGCTTCATTCATGGCGGACCTGCCTTGGCCTTCAGTATAGGACACCGGCCAAAAATGACGCACGCGGAACCGAACGGAACCCGTCAGCGTTGCGCCGAAGCGGGGTTTTGGAACGGGGAGATTTCATGCGTTGGGGGTTTGCGGCGCTCATCGTGGCGGCGGCGCTGGCTGCGTGCCAGCCGACCCCACCGCTTCCGCCGCCTTCGCCGCCGCCCGCCGCCGCCGGTCCGCCGCGCTACATCGAGGTCGGCATGGCCTCGTGGTATGGGCCGGGCTTCGCCAAGAAGCGCACCGCCGACGGCGAGCGCTTCGAGCCCAACGCCTTGACCGCGGCCCATCGGCTGCTGCCGCTCAACAGCTTCGCGCGCGTCACCAACCTCGAGAACGGCAAGAGCGTAGTCGTGCGCATCAATGACCGCGGCCCCTATGCCCCCGGCCGCATCCTCGATCTTTCGTCGCGGGCCGCGCGGGAACTCGGGATGAAGAAGGACGGCGTCGCGCGCGTGCGCATCGAGGAAATGCCGGAAGCTCAGGCGAACGTGATGTAGAGCCGGCTCGGTTCTTGCGCGCGGCATCCCGCCGGCCCACCATGTGCGGCCGGAGGGAGCGATGAAGAACAGTGCTACGAAAATCCGCGTGTCGCATTGCGGCCGGCTGCCGACGCCGGCGGGCTTCGAGGAGCTGTCGCGCAAGCTCGCGTTGGGGGACGCGACTGACGCCGAGGTGAACGATAAGGTCGTGCCTATCGTCGCCGGCGTGGTGAAGCGCCAGGCCGCGATCGGCATCGATACGCTCGGCGACGGCGAATTCTGGTCGACGCTCGCCTTCAAATGGTACGGCCAGCAGATGAGCGGCCTTTCGACGCGGCCATTGAAGGCCGGCGAGGTCGCGGCGATGCGTGAATCGACGCGCGAGCGTGACGTGTTCAAGACGCTCTATGCCGACATGGATCGCGTCGGCACGATCGCCTGCATCCCCGGCGAGCGCCCGATCCCGGCGGCGAAGGAGCGCATGATCGTGAGCGGGCCGGTCAAATCGAAGGGCATCGACGCGACGAAGCGGCAGCTCGACTGCTTCAAGGCGGCGATCGCGCAATCGGGCGTCGCCGTCGACGAGGCGTTCGTGCCGGCGCTGGCGCCGGGCTGGCTCGATCATTTCATCTACAACGAGTACTACAAGACCGACGAGGAATTCGTCTACGCCTTGGCTGACGCGATGAGCGACAAGTACCGCGCCATCGCCGACGCCGGCTACATCCTCCAGCTCGACGATCCCGGCATCGCGACCTCGTGGGACATGCTGAAGCCGGAGCCGAGCATGGCGGATTATCGCAAATACATCGCCGTGCGGATCGAGGCGCTGAACCATGCGCTGAAAGGCATCCGGCCCGAGCAAGTTCGCTATCACTTCTGCTGGGGCAGCTGGCACGGCGCGCACGTCAACGACATTCCGCTCAGCCACATCGTCGATCTCGCGCTCAAGGTCAACGCGCAGACGATCTCGTTCGAGGCGGCGAATGTGCGCCACGAGCACGAAATCGCGGTGTGGAAGGAGCAGAAATTGGCGCCCGGCCGCATGCTCATGCCGGGCGTCATCGCGCACGCGACCAACATCGTCGAGCATCCCGAATTGGTGGCGCGCCGCCTTGGCGAATACGCCGCCTTCGCCGGCCGCGAGAACGTCATCGCTGGCGCCGATTGCGGCATGGGCGGACGCGTCCATCCCGAGATCGGCTGGGCGAAGCTCGAGGCGCTGGCCGAGGGTGCGGCACTCGCCTCCAAGACATTGTGGCGGCGCTAGGTCGTTAGTTCCCTGATCCGGACTTGGTCAGGTCGTCCAGGCGGTCTTCCGCCTCTTTGATCAATTCCACGAGG
>Ga0335077_10002021_pt1 | contig 24214 bp, 15 predicted proteins | sample Lox_Sample_31_FD_207151 | JGI IMG/M metagenome (GOLD analysis project Ga0335077, IMG submission 207151) | Soil microbial communities from Loxahatchee National Wildlife Refuge, Florida, United States - Lox_Sample_3.1 | ecosystem: Environmental > Terrestrial > Soil > Wetlands | place: USA... | reverse complement strand
ACCTCTGCGAATTCCGCTTCAAAATACACGGTCGATCCTAGCGGCCACGGCCAGATCACTATGGCCACCGTAATGGGCGAATTGCTAACCATCAGCTTCGTAATCACTTCCGGCAACTCCTCTGGCGTAGCGACCCACGCCGAAATCATTGAAGCGGACGGCAATGGCGGTGAAGACGGTGATCCCGGCAGCGGCACACTCGACCTTCAAGATCCGACCGCCTTCTCCAATTCCAGCCTTGCCAATACTTATTCCTTTACAATGACCGGCGTTCAGAATGATATCGCCCAGACTTTGCCCCCGGAGTCGCTCGGCGGCGTCTTGGACCTTTCTGCCCCCGCTGCGATCAGTGGCTCGGTCGACATCGTCTCTGGCGGCGCCGCCGTCTCGTCAGCTGCGGGCCAGGGGTCAAAGATCGACAATGCTCCGGATGCCAACGGTCGAGGAACATTCCACGTGGTTCTGCCAGGTGCCTCAACTACGCGTTCGATCACCTACTACGTTGTCTCTTCGAAAGTTCTTCGCGTCTTCGAGAACAGCAATGTCTCCTTCACAGGCGGCAGCATGTATTCCCAAGGTTCCTCTGCCACGGCGCTTGCTGGCTCTTATGTTTATCAGCACTCCGGTTGGAGCAGCGCCGGTCGCACGATCGCCGTGGGCCAATTCATCACACGGGCCAACGCCCTTTCCGGAATTTCCGACGCGAACTCGGGTGGTCTGTCAACAATCACCCCGGCGACGGGCGTTTCTGTTCTTGGCACGTTCTCCAATCCAGCTCTGCCGACCATTCAGATTGGCCTGGACGATGCTGCTGGTGTCAACAACTTCAACGCTTACCCCGTCGATCCCACCGTCAACATTCTCGACCCCAACAATCCCACTGGTCGAGGCGGCGCATTGCTCCTTCACACCGATTCCAACATCAATGGCGTCGGTATTCTTCTCCCGCAATCCTCGCCACAGGTCTTCTCCTCTAGCTACGCTCTCAATCTCGTGAACGCCATCGCTGCAACCACACCAAACGAAGTCGATCTCGTGGGCATCCTGTCCAGCGACGGTGCCGCGATCTTCGCCGGCGCAACCAATCTCGCCGACTACACACAAAACTCGGGTCCCAATCCTATGCTGAATGCCCCGCTCTCGGGCACCTTCACAACCCCCGCTGCCACGGGCCGTTCCACTGCTTCCTTCAGCGTTACCTCGCTCGCCAACGGATACTCCTTCCCGACTGGCACAGCGACCACCACACCGACAAAATCCACCTTCAACGTTGCTATCTACCAGGCCTCCTCGTCTCAGGCCTTCGTCGTCGAAACTGACAACCAGGCCATTGCCGCCGGCCAGATGATCCAGCAAAATCTGCCGTAACAAAAAGGCGGGCGGCACCTCGCCGCCCGCCTTTGTAGCGCCGTGGCTTCAGCCCGGCATCTTGGGTTTGCTCTTTCCGTGGCACAGCCATTCCTGGCTGTGCTCTGGGGTTATGTAGCGCTGACCTTCATGTCAGCTCTTCCGTCATCTCGCGGTCCGCGCATCTCTACGCCTTCGCCGCCTTCATCTGTGCCAGCCGCTCCTGCGACTGCCGCGTCAAATGCGGCACGATCCCCAATTGCCTTTCGATCAACATGAGCTGCGCACGATGATGCATCTCATGTTCCTTCGCGCCCAGAAACCGCTCAAATCGCGTCTTCTCCGTCTTCCCATCCGCCTCCGTCACCGTTTCCGCCAAAAACTCCGGCGTCAACGTCTCCACCCACGACGCAAACTTCTCTCCTTCTGCCGTCAACAGCTCCACAATCTCCGCCTTCGACCGCTTCTTCGATTCTTCCGCCTGAAACTCGTCGATCGCTCGGAAAAAATCGAATCCCACCAGCGTCTTCAGCTTCTTTTTGTGTATTTCCTCCCAGAAGCGCGTGGAGATCGCCACATGCGCCAGCATCTGCCCCACGCTTCTCGCTTCCGGTGCTGCCAGGTGCCCATACTTCTCTTCCGGAATGTCCTGAGCCACCTGAATCGTGTTCTTCCTCACCGTGCGAAAGGCATTCGCCAGCTCTTTCCCGCCATAAGAAACCATAAAATCACCTCGTTCGCTTGAGTTCCGCCCCGGTCAGCGCGGCTGCCACTTCGATGCCCTCATTGCCATATCCGTCACGCCTAGGCTGTAGACTCTGGACCTCTGTCTTCCAGCTTCTTTCTCCCCTGTAACGCTGCCCTCTCATGTCAGCTCTTGGCTCCTCGCTTCCCCGCGCCCCGCTTGCCTCCCCCACCGCTCATGAACGAGAATGAACCGCTGGCTTTCATGCGCCCCCAAACCGGAGCTCTTTTTATGACCGAACGTACCGTCCGCGACATTCTGAACCTCTATAATCCCGCCGATCCCCTCGATAAGGCCTTCACCATCCCCGCTCCCTGGTATTTCGATACTCGCATCGCGCAACTGGAAAGCGAAACCGTCTTCGCCGGCAACTGGCAAGTCGTCGGGCGCCTCGATCAGGTCAAGGATCCCGGCCAATTTTTCACCATCGACGTCAACGAAGAACCTCTGCTCGTCACGCGCAGCGACAACGGCCAACTCCGCGCTTTCTACAACGTCTGCCGCCATCACGCCGCCGCCGTCGAACCCCGCGTATCCGGCTGCGCGAAGCAATTCCGCTGCCCCTACCATGGCTGGACTTACGGCAACGATGGTGCGCTCAAGGGCATGGTCGAATTCGAGGACGTCTGCAATTTTGATCGCAGAGACAACGGCCTTGTTCCTATCCGCGTGGACACCTGGGAAAACTTCATCTTCGTCAACCTCGACGGCCAGGCCGCGCCACTCCCTGAATTTCTCGGCAAAGTCCCTTCCCTCCTGGCGCCACTCCATGTCACCGAAAAACTCCACTATTTCGATCGACGCATCTACACGCTGAAGTGCAACTGGAAGGTCTACGTCGACAATTATCTCGACGGCGGCTATCACGTTCCCCACGCCCACAAGGGGCTCAGCAGCGTCGTCGAATACACCAAGTACACCATCGAGAATTTCGAGCGCTCCTGCCTGCAATCCAGCCCGCTCGATTCCTCGGCAGCCACCGATTCCGCCATCGGCTCGACGCGCCAGGGCCACGCCTTCTATCTGTGGGTCTATCCCAACTTCATGATCAACGCCTACTCCGGTGTGATGGACACCAACCTCGTCCTCCCGCTCGGCGTCGACAAATGCGCCGTCATTTTCGATTACTATTTCGCCGACGTTTCCGACGTCTCCAAGCTGCACCACTGCAACAGCATCGCCGTCAGTGAAAAAGTTCAGGATGAAGATATGGCCATCTGCGACTCCGTCCAGCGTGGCCTGGCCTCCCGCGCCTACATTGCCGGCCGTCTCAGCGTCCGCCGCGAAGCCGGTGAGCATCTCTTCCACCGCCTGCTCCACAACGACCTCACGCGCACCCTGTCCCGCGCCTCCGCCGCCGACTAGCCGATGATTGTAGGGACCGCCTTCGGAGGCGGTCCGCCTGTTGAGCATCTCGCATAGTCTGAGCAGAGCGGAATCTCTCTTCTCTGCGAGCATCGTTCGAACATCAATGAACTGTCATCCTGAGCGAAGCTAACGATCTCAGCATCCTGTGTCGGCAAGAGCAATCCCGAGGGCGCTCGCTATTCGAAAATAACCGTCTTATTGTTGTACAACAGGATCCGATTCTCGATATGCCACCGCACCGCCCGCGAAAGCACCACCTTCTCCAGATCCCGCCCCTTCTCCACCAGATCCTCCAAGGAATCCCGATGCGAAATCCTGGCCACTCCCTGCTCGATGATCGGCCCATCATCCAGCACTTCCGTCACATAGTGCGCCGTGGCCCCAATCAGCTTCACGCCCCGCTCGTATGCCTGGTGGTGTGGCCTTCCCCCGATAAACGCCGGCAAGAACGAATGGTGGATATTAATGACCGCCTGCGGAAACTGCACAATGAACTGGTGCGACAAAACCTGCATATAGCGCGCCAGCACCGTCAAATCGATCTTGTTCTCGTGTAATAACTGGACCTGCCGCGCCTCCGCCTCGGGCTTATTCTCCTTGGTCACCGGAATGCAATGAAACGGCACACCATAAAAATCCGCATGCCTCTTGGCATCGGGATGATTGCTGATCATCAACGGAAACTCGCACGCTAATTCCCCAATTCTCTGCCGGTACAACAAATCCACCAGGCAGTGATCGTGCTTCGACACAAACAGCGCCACCCGCGGCCGGTAATTCCCCAGCCGCAATACCCAATTCATCCCGAACTTGTGCGCGATTGGCCCAAACGCCCCGTCGAAATCCTTCAGGTCCAGACGGAAGTCCGCCAGATCCCATTCCACCCGTGCCAGGTAATACCGTTCCTCGCCCGCCTGGTGCTGCTCGAAATGCAGAATGTTCCCGTCGTACCGGTAGATAAACTCCGCAATCGTGGCATCCAACCCCTTGCGGTCCGGGCATTGCACCAGCAGTATCGCGCTGTTCTTCACAGGGTCTCTCCACTGACAAAGCATTGTACGTAAGGACGAACGAAATCAGGAGGGTGACAACTCGCGCTTACATCGTACCTATCAATTGCCGCATCATTGCAGCCCGCTAACCAGGTAAAGCTCCGACAGCGAGCGCTGATACGAATACGCGATGCTCTTCTCATCGCGCGACACTCGCACCGAAAAAATCGAATCCAGTCCCACCGGATCCTCCGGCATGATCTCTCGCAGCACCTTGCGTTCGCCGCTCACCACATCTACCTTCACAATCTTCACCGGATACACGTCCGCTCGAAACACATACAAACTCCGCCCATCCGCCGCCCATCCGCCAAATACTTCCCTCGCCAGGATACCCGGCAATCTGGTGGGCTTGGAGCCATCAAGAGGGTATAAAATCGCGTTCTGTTCGTCGTCCCGGGCGAATAGCTCTTTACCATCCGGCGAAATCATCTGGCCTTCAAAATACAAAGGCACCCCTAATTCGCCCGTTACCGCTTTCGGCGTTCCCCCTTGCAAATCCTGAGTGTAAAATCGCCACCCACGGCCATCGGTCGCCGCGTATCCGACCCATTTGCTATCTGGCCCCCAACTCGGTCCCATGAGCTGGATCAGCCCTGGTGTCGGCAGGATTCTTGCTTCTCCTACTCCTGTCGGCAACACACGCAAGACCGAGGGATTCTCTGCTCCCGCCGTCAAAACCCATTTCCCGTCTGGCGCTATCGCAGCCACAAATCCTTGTCCCAGTCTTACCGCCGGTGACCCGTCCGTCTTCCTCTGATAGACGTAATACTCCTGCAAACCCGCCTGACCATTTTCAGAAAAAATCACGCTTTGCGCGTCCGACGACAAATCCGTCAATCCTGACATATCCAACCACGACAATTCCCGTTCTTGCTTGTCGTTTGGCCCCCGGAAGGGCAACAGGGCTCGCCATTCTTCCTTTGTCAGCAGCACCCGGCCATCCCGCCCAACGTCATACAATCTCGTGATTCCCGGCAACCGCAACAGCATCCTTCCTTTCCCCGACAAATCCACTGCCCGGATCTGATCCGCCCAGCCTTCTTTTCCTGTGCTCGCCGCGAACCAAACTTCTTTCCCGGTTGGTCCCCACGCGACTCCTTGCAGGCTGTTCCACGGCCCGGCGTTCACAATTTCCTTCCCGGTTTGATCCAGAACCTTCACATTTCCCGCGTCGTTCCCCGGCGCCGGATTGTCCACGAATGTCACGTACTTCCCGTCCGGAGATATCCTCAACCCGGTGATCCATCCGGAAGTTTGATAAATTGTCTTTCCGATCGGCCACTGCAAAACGAATCGGCCCGAATCCCGCCGCACGACAGCCAGACCCTTCCCGTCCGGCAGCCATTCCGCCGCAACCACGTCTGGCGCCACTTCCCGCGGCGCGCCTCCGCCCACCGGCATTCGTCCCAGCGTCCCCTGGCATTGCGCGGAATTCAGATTCACGCATCTCAGCACAACCGCCAACTCGCCTGTGGGACTCACTCCATACAGGCTGCTGCCCTCTGGTCCCAGTGCGCGCGATTCTGGACTGTCGCTTCGGGTCTCATAGATTCGCGACGGCAATCCGTCCATGCGCGCGCCGTACAAAACGGTTTGCCCATCCGCGCCAAACCGCGCGCCGTAGATCGTGCCGCGTCGAAACGTCAGTTGCTGGTATTGAGGTTGCCCCCCATTGACCTCCGTCCCCCAATGGCGGCCCGCTGAGTACCCTGCGACTCCCACGGCCAGTATGGCCAACGGCAGTGCAATTCTTCGCCATCGCCCCGGCTTGGAGCTAAGGGCCGCTGCCGCCACGGCTCCTGTCGAAGACGTTCCGCTCCCTGAAACCGCTTGCAGCGCAAACCCAAGGTCGCGCACGGATTGAAATCGGTCCTCCGGTTGCTTTTCCAGGCACCGCCGCACCACCCTATCGATTCCTGCCGAAACGCCCGGCGAGGTTTGCGTTAACTCCGGCGGCTCCTCCCTCAATATGGCGCTCATTGTGTCGGCTGAGGTCGCCCGAAGGAATACATTTTTCCTTCCCAGCATCTCGTAGATCACCACGCCGAACGAAAAGATGTCCGATCGCGTATCCAGTGCCTGGCCTCTCACTTGCTCCGGCGACATGTAGCCGATCGTTCCCACCACCACTCCCGGTGCCGAACCCATCGTCATCGTCACCGCATTGGTCGCATCTCCTCCGCTCATGGCGACCGCCAGCTTGGCTAATCCAAAGTCCAGAATCTTGGCTCGGCCGTCCTTCGTCAGGAAGATGTTCTCCGGCTTCAGGTCCCGATGGATGATCCCCCGCTCGTGCGCTGCGGCCAGCCCCTCCACAAGTTGGGCGCAATAGTCGAGGCACTTGCGCACTGGAATCGCGTCTCGCCGTAGCCTCTCGCGCAGGCTCTCGCCCTCCAGTAATTCGTAAACGAGAAACGGTGTGCCGTCCTGTTCGCCGATGTAGTGAATCGCAACGATGTTCGGATGATTCAGTGCTGCCGCGGATTGCGCTTCCTGCCGGAATCGACGCAGTCGATCTGCGTCGCAGGCAAACAACGCGGGTAGAATCTTTACCGCTACTTCGCGCCCGAGCGCTACATCTCGCGCGCGATAGACTTCTCCCATGCCGCCTGCGCCCAGCAGGCCCAAAATCTCGTAATTTCCAAGCCTGGTGTCCGGAGCGAGTGGCATAATTGCCCGCCATTATAGCCAATGCATTCACGAAAATCCGTCATCAAAAAAATAAAGGGCCGGCCTGTCATGGCCGGCCCTCAAGCTCGCTCTGAGAATCGTTACAGCTTTTCGAAGAAGTGCGCCACCTTCTTGCCGCCCTCTTCTGTGTAATACACCGTCGCCTTGCCGCCCTTCGTCGCGCCCGCTCCAATTCCCTTGCCCACCACCGCGAACGTGTGCTCCGTTCCGTCGGCTGCCTTCACGGTCACTGTCTTGCCGTCGTCGCCCACTTTCTCAACCGTGCCGTCGACGTACTTCAGCCCATCTTTCCCGACCTTATCTACTTCCATGGCGCTCTTTTCGCCACCCTTTTCGGTGTACCGCACTACGACTTCCGATCCCGTCGCAATGCCCTTATAAGTGTCCTTGGCTCCGGCAGCGGTTTTGTCCGCGCCCCACACCACCGTCTTGTCGGTGTAGTGAACCGTATGCTCTGTTCCATCTTTCGCTTTCACCACCATTGTCTTTGTGGCGGAGTCAACTTTCGTCACGGTTCCGTGAACCGCGGAAACCACGTCATCGGCCGCATACGCGGCAAATACCAGAAGTGTCGCTACCGTTAGTGACCGAACCAGATTCTTCATTGTGGACTTTCCCTCCCGAATTTCTTGTTGCCGGCACTTACCCGAGACTGAAAAGTAGCGTAGCGCAACCACCCGCCAAATCCTAGCGGAATTCCCGCTCTATCCTTTCCCGCTTCGTTGACCCCACCCTCCGCCTACCCTATAATTTTTATGCTGGTTATCCGTAATAGCCCGCCGAATTGCCTCACGGTAATTCCTGAAAATCCGCAGATGGCGCGGGAATAGGCGCGCTTCGCGTGTCGGGAATCGCAGTCAAGGGAGAGCATCACATGGCCGAAGTCAGCTGCCGCAAAGAATTGGACCTGGAAATCCCGGCTGAAGAAGTCATCAAAGCTGCCGAGAAAGTCGCCAAGGAATTTGCCCGCGTCGCCCGCGTCCCCGGTTTCCGTCCCGGCAAGGCCCCCATCTCCCTCATCAAACGCCGCTTCGCCGACGACATCAAGGGTGAGGTCCTGCAAACCCTGGTTCCCGAGCACGTCGAAAAAGCCGTCGCCGAGCAGAAACTCACTCCTGTTTCCCAGCCCCAGGTCGACAAGCTTGAATACAACGAAGGCCAGCCCCTCAAGTTCCGCGCCTCCTTCGAAGTCCTCCCTGAGTTCTCTCTCGGAGACTATAAGAACCTCGAAATCGAAATGCCCAAGATGGAAATCAACGACGAGAGCGTCGCTAATACCCTCGCCGAAATGCAGCAGCGCGCCGCCACCTTCGCTCCCGTCGAAGGCCGCTCCGTCCAGAACGACGACTTCGTCCAGGTGAAGCTCCTCGGCACTCCTGAAGGCGGCGGCGAGCCCCTTCAGGCCGACAGCGTTCTCTGCCATGTCGGTGCCGAAGAAACCATGGAGCCTTTCAACGAGAATCTGCGCGGCGCCAATGTCGGTGACCATAAGAATTTCGACGTCGAGTATCCCCCCGACTACCCCGACGCCAAGCTCGCCGGTAAGAAATTCCACTACGCCGTCGACGTCCTCGGCGTCAAGACCAAGAAGCTCCCCGATCTCAACGACGACTTCGCCAAGGACGTCAGCGATGCCTCCTCCCTCGACGAGCTTAAGAAGAAAGTGCGCGAAGGCCTCGAGCATGAGCGTGATCATCGCCTGAAGGATCTCCAGCGCGAAAAAATCATCGCCGAACTCGTCAAGATCCACGACTTCCCAGTACCCGAGTCCCTCGTCGAGCACCAGATGGACGTCCGCCTGGAGCGTGTCGTCCGCTCCCTAGCTCAGCAGGGTGTCGATCCTCGCGCTGTCAATGTCGATTGGGTCAGCCTCCGCAAGCGCCAGGAAGAGCGCGCCCGCGATGACGTCAAGGCCGAACTGGTGATTGACCGCATTGCCTCCGAGGAAAAGATCGACGCCACCGAAGAAGAGCTCCAACACGAGCTCGAGCATATGGCCAGTCATTCCGGCGAATCCGCCGAGGTGATTCGCGCTCGTTTGACAAAGCAGGGTGCCCTCGATAGGATGAAAGCGAAGCTGCGAAGTGACAAAACCGTCGATTGGCTTGCTCAAAATGCCCGGGTCAAGACGGTAGCCGCAGCCAGCGCCAAGTGATCCCAACCTCGATCCGGCAGGCGAACTCTCTCACATGAAAAACTTTGACGATTCTGACTATCGCTCCACCACTCTGGTTCCCATGGTCGTGGAACAGACCAGCCGCGGCGAGCGTGCCTACGACATCTACTCGCGCCTCCTGAAGGAACACATCATCTTCATCGGCACGCCTATCGACGATCACGTCGCCAATCTCGCTACCGCCCAGATGCTCTTCCTCCAGGCCGAAGACCCCGAGAAAGACATTCAGCTCTACATCAACTCTCCGGGCGGCTCCATTACTGCGGGCTTTGCCATTTACGACACCATGCAATTCGTCAAGCCCGACGTGGTCACCACCTGTGTCGGCCAGGCTGCTTCCATCGCTGCAGTTCTCCTTGCCGGCGGCGCGCCCAAAAAGCGTTTCGCCCTCCCCAACTCCCGCATCTTGATCCATCAACCCTGGATGAGCGGCCTTGGCGGTCAGGCCACCGATATCGACCTCCACGCCAAGGAAATTCTGCGCATGCGCTCCACCATCAACGCTATCCTCTCTCAACATACCGGCCAGCCCGTTGAGCGCATCGAAAAGGATGTTGAGCGCGACTACATCATGAATCCGGAGCAGGCCAAGGAATACGGGATGATCGATGAGATCATCTTCAAGCACAGGTAGCAGGGGCTTCAGCTTGTAGGGACCTCCTTCGCCTTGCCCTGAGCTTCGAAGGTTGACGGTCCGTGGCACGATCGAACGAATTGCGGAACCGGCTGGTTGCGTTTTGCCCGGTAGGACAAGTTCTTACGCTGCCCCTTTTCCGTTCACGGTCGCACTTTCCACAGATGTTTCTGTTTGCGACCATGGGGGCATGATATTCTGTTTTTTCAGGGACAGTTTTCGGCCTACAATGAGAGTACTGAGTGACTCCGGCGACAGCCTGGAGAAGGGGCCTGCTCACACGTGAAAAAATATAGCCCAGACGAGCCGTTGCGCTGTTCGTTCTGCCATAAAACGCAGGAACAGGTCGAGAAGCTCATCTCCTCGCCTTCCGACTATCCTCGCGCCTATATTTGCAACGAGTGCGTCGGTGTCTGTCAGACCATTCTCGAAGACGAGAAGCGCGAGCAAGCCGCGGCTCCGGCCCGCCGCCTGCCCCGGCCTCCCGAAATCAAGCAATTCCTCGATTCCTACGTCATTGGCCAGGACCGCACAAAGAAGAAACTCGCCGTCGCTGTCTACAACCACTACAAGCGCATCTTCCTCAACAAGCAGCCCGGCGAAATCGAACTCTCCAAGTCCAACATTGTTTTGATCGGCCCCACCGGCACCGGTAAAACGCTTCTCGCCCAGACGCTTTCCCGCATGCTCGACGTTCCCTTCGCCATCGTCGATGCCACCACCCTCACCGAAGCGGGCTACGTCGGCGAAGACGTTGAAAACATTATCCTCAAGCTCCTGCAAGCCGCCGATGGCGATGTCCAGAAGACCCAGCAGGGCATCATCTACATAGACGAAATCGACAAGATTGCTAAGAAGGACGAGAATCCCTCCATCACCCGCGACGTCAGCGGCGAGGGCGTGCAGCAGGCTCTCCTCAAAATTCTCGAAGGCACCGTCGCCAACGTGCCCCCCCAGGGCGGCCGCAAGCACCCGCACCAGGAATTTACCCCTGTTGACACTACCAACATCCTATTTATCTGTGGAGGCGCTTTCGTCGGCTTGGAAAAGATTATCGAGCGCCGCGTCGGCCACCGTTCCCTGGGCTTCCATACGGATGCCCAGCCGGTCTCCGCGCAGCGCCGCAACACCGAACTCCTCGAGCAGGTTCAGCCCAGCGATTTGATCCGCTATGGCCTGATTCCCGAATTCGTCGGACGCCTGCCCGTAGCCGGTGTCATGAGCGACCTCGACAAGGGCGCGCTCATGAAGATTTTGACCGAGCCGAAAAATGCTCTCCTCAAGCAGTACCAGCGGCTCTTCGAGTTCGAAAATGTCCGCCTGCGCTTTACTGACGATGCCCTGGAAACCGTGGCGGAGTTGGCTCTTCAGCGCAAGGTCGGCGCTCGCGGCTTGCGTATGATCCTGGAAGACCTCATGCTGGAATTGATGTATCACTTGCCGATGCAGAAGCGAGTGCGCGACTTCGTGGTCAACGCCGACATGGTTCGCGGCCACGAAATCAATTGGAGTTTGCTCGAAAAAGCCGGCTGATTGCCGCATCGGGCGTAGTCTTGTAGGGACCGCGCTGACGCAGGAAGCGAGGCGGTCCGCTCTTGGGGGTTCAGGGGCCTGCATGTTCAATCGAGAGAAACAGGAATTAAAACGCGTGCCTATGATGCCGGTACGCGACATGGTCATTTTTCCGCAGCAGATGACCCCATTCATCGTCGGCCGCGAAGCCAGCGTTCGCGCGCTCGAAGAGGCCCTCGCCGGCGACAAGAAGATTTTTCTGTCCACGCAGCACGATGCCTCCATCGACGACCCTAAGCCCGAGGAAATCTACGCCGTCGGCACCCTCGCCAACATCGTCCAGAGCGTCAAGCTCCCCGATGGCAACATCAAAGTTCTCGTCGAGGGCGTCGAGCGCGCCCGTTCCCTTTCCATTTCCAGCGAGGAAGGCTTCTTTCGCGCCAACATCCGCCTCCTCACCGGCCGTATCGATTCCACGCCGCAGATCGAGCAACTCGTCCAGAAGGTCACCAACCTCTACGAGCAGTTCATCAAGCTCTCCCAGAGCTTGAATTACGACACCATGATCGCCGCGGCTCGCGTCGATGACCCTGCTCGTCTCTCCGACACCATCGCCGCCAATCTCCAGCTCCCCGTCGACGAAAAACAGGATCTTCTCGAAACCGCTGATCCTCTTGAGCGCCTCAATCGCGTCGCCGACATCCTCGAGATCGAGCTGGAAAAGCTCAACGTCGACCGCAATATCAATACCCGCGTCAAGCGCCAGATGGAACGCGCCCAGAAAGAGTATTACCTCAACGAAAAACTCAAGGCCATCCAGAAAGAACTCGGCCGCGGCGAAAAGAACGAATCCGAAGAGCTGAAAAAGAAGATCGACTCCGCCGGCATGCCCAAGGATGTCCATGAAAAGGCCGTCACCGAGCTCAAGCGCCTTGAACTGATGCCCCCGATGTCCGCGGAATCCACCGTCAGCCGCAATTACATCGATTGGCTGCTCGCTGTGCCCTGGAAAAAACGCTCGAAAGAAATCCGCGACATTAAGGCCGCCGAAAAGATTCTTAACGAAGAACACTATGGCCTCGAGAAGGTCAAGGAGCGTATCCTCGAGTTCCTCGCCGTTCGCCAACTGGTCAAGAATCCCAAAGGCTCCATCCTCTGCTTCGTCGGGCCTCCGGGCGTCGGCAAGACTTCTCTTGCCATGTCCATTGGCCACGCCACCGGCCGCAAATTCGTCCGCGTCTCCCTCGGCGGCGTTCGCGATGAAGCCGAAATTCGCGGCCATCGCCGCACCTACATCGGCGCGCTGCCTGGCCAGATTATCCAGATGATGAAGAAGGCCGGCACCATCAACCCGATCTTCGTTCTCGATGAAGTCGACAAAATGTCCACCGACTTCCGCGGCGATCCGTCGGCCGCTTTGATGGAAGTCCTCGATCCCGAGCTCAATCACGCCTTCACCGATCACTATCTCGACGTCGAATACGACCTCTCCAAGGTCATGTTCGTCTGCACCGCCAACGTGTTGCACACCATTCCCCAGCCGCTCCAGGACCGCATGGAAATCCTGCGCCTGCCCGGCTACACGGAACAGGAAAAACTCGAAATCGCCAAGCGCTTCCTGGTAAAACGCGCTCGCGAAGCCACCGGCCTCACCGAAAAGAACCTCACTCTCACCGAAGATGGCCTGCTTCACCTGATCCGCCACTACACCCACGAAGCCGGTGTGCGCAACCTGGAGCGCGAAATCCAGAACATCGCCCGCAAGATGGCTCGCAAAGTGGTCGCCGATGGCGCCGATACCACCGTCGAGATCACTCCGGACAACGTCAAAGATTATCTCGGGGTTCTCAAATTCCGCGAGCTCTGGCTCGAGAAACAGAATGAAATCGGGCTCGCTACCGGTCTCGCCTGGACCGAAGTCGGCGGCTCCGTTCTCGCCGTGGAAGCCACCATCATGGAAGGCAAGGGCCGCATGACTCCCACCGGCAAGCTCGGCGAAGTCATGCAGGAGTCCGCGCAGGCCGCCATGAGCTACGTGCGCTCTCGCACCGCTGCGCTCGGCCTCGAAAAAGATTTCTACCGCACCGTCGATATTCACGTCCACGTACCCGAAGGCGCCATCCCCAAAGACGGCCCCTCCGCGGGTATCACGATCTGCACCTCGATCGTCAGCGCGCTCACAAAAAATCCCATCCGCTGCGACGTCGCCATGACCGGCGAAATCACCCTCCGCGGCAAAGTTCTGCCCATCGGCGGCGTCAAGGAAAAGCTCCTGGCCGCCCACCGAATGGGCTTGCGTACCATCATCCTTCCGAAGGATAATGAGAAAGACCTTGCGGAAATCCCTCAGGAGATACTCTCCAGCCTGAAGATGCACTTCGTGGAAACCATGGATGAAGTGTTGCAGATTGCGCTGGAACGGCCGATCGTGCCGGTAGAGCACTCCGGAGTTGCGCCCGCCGTCGCGGAAACATTTGTCGCAGGCGCCGATAAAGACACGAGTTTGACCAATTAGCGGCTTTCCCAGGCACGGCCTGCACCCGCAGGTTGCTGCAAGGTTCTAGCTTGGAGCCGCTTCCGGTTGCAGGCAGTTGGTTTTGACCCCACTGGCGGTGTTTCTCGCCGCCGGAAGGTATACCACCACACAGTCCAATTCCGGGATATCACGGTCAAGGTTCATCATCACTCAATCATCAAAGCAAAGTCAGGATATATGGCAAAAGAAACAAGCGCAGAAGGTAACAACCAAATCAGCATCAGCCTTGCTGAGCTGAAAGAAAAGAACATCACCGATCTCGCCAAAATCGCCAAGGAACTCAACATCCCTGGCGCCAGTGGTATGCGCAAGCAGGAACTGATCTTCCAGATCCTCCGTGCGCAGACGGAAAAGTCCGGCCTTATCTTCTCGGAAGGCGTCCTCGAATGCCTCCCCGACGGCTTCGGCTTCCTCCGCGCCCCGGAATACAACTATCTCCCGGGTCCCGACGATATCTACGTCTCCCCGTCCCAGATTCGCAAGTTCGACCTGCGCACCGGCGACACCGTCTCCGGCCAGGTCCGTCCGCCCAAGGACGGTGAGCGCTACTTCGCCTTGATCAAAGTTGAAGCCGTCAACTTCGAGGATCCCGAAGTCGCCCGCAACAAAATTTTCTTCGATAACCTCACGCCCCTCTATCCCCAAGGCCGCCTCAAGGAAGAAACCAACAAGGACAATCTCACCGGCCGCGTTCTCGACCTTCTCTGCCCCATCGGCAAAGGCCAACGCGGTCTCATCAACGCCCCGCCGCGCACCGGCAAGACTATGATGCTTCAGTCCATCGCGAATTCCATTACCACCAATCACCCTGAAGTCGCCCTCATCGTTCTTCTCATTGACGAGCGCCCCGAAGAAGTCACCGACATGCAGCGCACCGTCAAGGGCGAAGTCATCAGCTCTACCTTCGATGAACCGCCTCAGCGCCACATCCAAGTCGCGGAAATGGTTCTCGAAAAGGCCAAGCGCCTCGTCGAGCACAAGCGCGACGTGGTCATCCTTCTCGATTCCATCACCCGTCTCGCCCGCGCTTACAACGCCGTCACTCCGCCTTCCGGCAAAGTCCTCTCCGGCGGTATCGACGCCAACGCTCTCCAGCGCCCGCGCCGGTTCTTCGCCGCCGCCCGCCACGTCGAAGAAGGTGGCTCGCTCACCATCATTGCCACCGCGCTGATCGATACCGGCAGCCGCATGGACGATGTCATCTTCGAAGAATTCAAGGGCACCGGTAACATGGAAATCTATCTCGACCGCCGCCTCGCCGACAAGCGCGTCTTCCCCGCGATCGATATTCAGCGCTCCGGCACGCGTAAGGACGAACTGCTCCTTCCGCCCGATGAACTCAGCCGCGTGTGGGTCCTGCGCAAGGTTCTGAGTCCGCTCTCCACCGTCGAAGCCATGGAGCTCTTGCTCAGCCGCCTGTCCAAGACCAAGAGCAACGGCGAGTTCCTCAACTCCATGTCCGCTCCCACATAGTCAGCGTAGCGCCGGGCTGTAGCTTGCCCTGACACAGGAAGGGCCCGGCACCTTCGGGTGACATGCCGTGGCACAGCCATTCCTGGCTTTGCTTGTCGGTTTCGCTTCGGCAGTATGGCTTCTTGGCACGCATTGGGATGGAGCTTTTGCTTCACATCAATCGTCCAGCAACAAGAGGCCTTAGCCTTCACATTCTTTTCCCGACGAGCCCTTCCCTTCCTAACATCTAACTCTTGTGTCAATCTGTCTCTTGGACCCTGGTGCCCCGCATGCACGAGAAGTTCATTGCCCGCCAACCCATCTTCGATAAGCGCCTCCGCGTCTTCGCCTACGAACTTCTCTTCCGCGGCGGCCCGCAGAACTATTTCATCAAGCCCTCCAAAAACGCCGCCTCCAGCGTCATCGCCGATTCCATCACCCTCTTCGACCTGCAAACTCTCACTGGCAACGCTCTCGCCTTCATGAATGTCGACGAACTCGCCCTGCGCCTCGACGCGCCCCGTCTTCTCCCTCCCGACCGCGTCATCATCGAAATTCTCGAAACCGTCACGCCTTCAGACGAAATCGCCAAAATCTGCCGCGACCTCGTCAACTCCGGCTATACCCTCGCCCTCGACGATTTCATCGACCACCCCAAGTTCGCCCCGCTCGTCGAATGCGCCAAGTACCTCAAAATCGACTTCCAGATTCTCGATCCCGACGGCCGCCGCCGCATCGTCGAAAAATACGGCAAATCCGGCATCTCCCTCCTCGCTGAAAAAGTCGAAACTGAAGCCGAACTCGCCGAAGCCCGCCGGCTTGGCTACACCTATTTCCAGGGCTACTTCTTCTGCAAGCCCTCCATGATCGAAACCCGCGAGATCCCCGGCAACAAGCTCCTTCAACTCCGCCTGCTCAATCTCATCGCCGCACCCGACCTCGACTACGCTGCCATCGAGGAACTTCTCAAGAACGAACCGTCTCTCCTCTATCGCCTGCTTCGTTATCTCAATTCCCCGCTCCTCGGCCTGCGCTCTGAAGTTCACAGCGTCCGCCACGCCCTCACCCTTCTTGGCGAACGCGAATTCCGCCGCTGGGTCTCCATCTTCGCTGTCATCGCCCTTTCCGCCGGCAAACCTCCTGAACTTATCCGCACCGCGCTGACCCGCGCGTACTTCTGCGAAGAATTCTCCCACGCCGCGCGCATGGACAACGAAAAGTCCAGCCTCTTCCTCATGGGCCTTCTTTCCATCACCGACGCTCTCCTGGATCAGCCCATCGCCGAAGTCCTCCGCTCCCTCCCCGTCGTCCTGGAAGTCAAAACCGCCCTCACCGGCGGCACAAACCGCTTTCACGATGTCTACGAACTTCTCCTCGCCCTGGAACGCGCCGAATGGCCCCGCCTCTCCGCCTGTGTCGATCGCCTCGCCGTCCCCGAAGAATCCGTCCCCGACGCCTTCCAGTCCGCCCTCCAAAAAGCCGCCGCCATCGGCGCCTGATTTGGGCTGCGGCCTGTCCTGAGTTCGCCAAGGGCAGTGAGGAACTCTGCGCCATCGCATATTGCGCGAGCACGGAGAAATTTCGGTAATTGAATTGAGATATTTCAGGCCTTGGCCGCGGAGGGAGCCCGGGCGACGTTACCCTTCCAGCATTCCACTTTTCAACTTTTCCTTCTCTTCCGCCAGAAACACAATCAATCGCGCCGTTTCTTCAATCCCTATCGCCGTATTATCCACCAGCACCGCATCGCTCGCCTTCACCAGCGGCGAGACTTTTCTCTCCCGGTCCCTCTTGTCTCGCTCCTTCACTTCCTTCAACACTTCCAGCAACGTCATCTCCTCGCCTTTTTCCTGATGCTCTTTCCAGCGCCGCGCCGCCCGCGTCTCCGTAGACGCTTCCAGAAAAATCTTCAACTCCGCGCCAGGAAACACCACCGTCCCGATGTCGCGCCCTTCCATCACCACGCCGCCGCCCTGCCCCGCGCGCTGCTGTTCCGCCACCAGCACTTCCCGCACGCCCGCGATCGTCGCCAGACGCGACGCCGCCTGCGCCACTTCGCGCGTCCGAATTTCCTCCGTCACTTCCCGCCCATCCAAAAACACGCGGTCCTTCAGTCCCGCTGCTTCCTGCTCCGCCGTCGGCGCTTTCAACTCCATATGTGTCTCGCGGGCCAGCGCTTCCAGCGCCACCTCATTCTCGACCGCGATCTTCCGCTCCAGCGCCTTCAACGCCACCGCCCGGTACATCGCCCCGCTATCCAGATACAGATATCCCAGCAGCGCCGCCACTCGCCGCGCCACTGTGCTCTTCCCCGACCCTGCCGGCCCATCAATCGCTATCGTCAGCACCGCTACCGTCCACCCCCACGCTCGTCATCCCGAACGGAGTCTTCGAAGTGAGGAATCTCTCTTCCTTGTTTAACTTTCATCAAAACAGAACAACTTGTCATCCTGGGGAGCGATTTCTCCATCCGCGCTTTTACTCTCGTACTCTTATACCCTTCCACTTTTACACTTTCGCTTCTGCTTTCTCTCAAAATCCCATAATGTTGTATCCGCAATCCACGTACAACGTCTCGCCTGTAATCCCCGATCCCGCCTCCGACAGCAAAAACACCGCCGTGCCCCCCACTTCCGCAGGGTCCACATTCCTCTTCAACGGCGCCCGTTCCGCATGCGCCCTCAACATCTCGCCCAACTGCGAAATCCCCCGCGCCGCCAGTGTCTTGATCGGTCCGGCCGAAATCGCGTTCACACGGATCGCCTTCGGCCCCAAATCATTCGCCAGGTACCGCACCGTAGCTTCCAGCGCCGCCTTCGCCACGCCCATCACGTTGTACTTCGGCACCACCTTCTCCGCGCCATAATACGTCAGCGTCACCACGCCCCCACCCTCGGTCATCAACGGCGCCGCCGCCCGCGCCACCGCAATCAGCGAGTAGACGCTGATATCGTGCGCAATCCGGAATCCCTCGCGCGAAGTGTTCACGAACTCGCCCTTCAACTCCTCCGCCGGCGCGTACGCCACGCTGTGCACCAGTCCGTGCAGTACCCCGTACCGCTCCTTCAATTTTTCAAACAGCGCCGCAATCTGCTCGTCGGCGCTCACGTCGCACATGAACCCTTCCGCCCCCGGCACTTCTGTGATCAGGTCTTTCGCCTCCTGCTCCAGTCTCTCGTTCTGGTACGTAATCGCCAGTTGCCATCCCGCCGCGTGCAGTTTCTGCGCGATCGCCCAAGCTATGCTCCGCTTGTTCGCCAACCCGAAGATCACTGCCGTCTTCTGTCCTTCGCTCACAGCTCCCCCATGTCGCAGTTTTGCGTCCTTCGAACTTTGCACTTTACACTTTATACGGTTTCACTTCTTCCCTGTTCCACCCTTCTACTGTTCCACTCTCACCTCTCCCGCTTCGCTCTGGCTGATCTCTGATTACCGATGACTGATTACTTTTTCAAATCCTGTGAAACGCCTTCTCGATCTCCTTCAGCGAATATCGCAGTACCACCGGCCTTCCATGCGGGCAACTCATCGGGCAATCCGTTTTCGCCAGCGCCGCCAGTAGCCACTCCATCTTCGTCTGGTCCAGAGGCATATTCACCTTGATGGCCGCATGGCACGCGGTCGATGCCGCGATCTTCGATTGCAGCGTATCGATTGAAATCGCCGCATTTTCGCGGTCCAACCCGTCTAGAATCTCCATCAGCAAGTGCTCCGCGTCGTTTGCCGCCACCCCCGCGGGCACCGCCTGAATCGCCACACTCTTCGGCCCCATCAATTCCACTTCAAACCCGTTCGCGCCCAACTCCTCCGCGATCTTGTCGAATGTCACCAACTGCCGTGGCGAAAGCTCCATCACCATCGGCATCAGCAGCCGTTGAGCCTCCACTTTCCCCGCCCGCCGCGCCTCCAGGTGCTGCTCGAACAGCACACGTTCATGCGCCACGTGCTGGTCCACGATCCACAGCCCCTCTCCGTTCACCGCCACAATAAAGCTCGCGCTCACCTGTCCCAGCGGCTTCAAATCCGCAATCTGATCCGGCCGCGGCAAAGTCGCCGACGCATCCGCTCCATTCCGCGAAAAATTCTCCGCCCAGTTCGGCTCCCGTGTCAGCGGCCCGCCCGGCATCGCTCCGGGACTGAATCCGCCACTTGCCCCCTGCAGGGGGCCCGGCTCAAACGGAAACCGCTGCGGCACCGGTTGCAACGGCGCGCCGCTCAGTTCATATCCCGCCGACGCGTTATCCGATCCCACTCCCGAACCCACGCCCATCTCTTCCATCGCCGGAATCACCGCCCGCGGCACTCCGCTGTTCGGATTCGCGGCGGCAAATCCGTTATCAAACGACGCTGGCGGCCCCACCGGATTCAAGCCGATGTTTCCCGAACTCGCCGCTGCTGCGAAACTCGCAATCGGCCGCGTGGCCATCAACGCCTGCCGCATCGCATCCCGCGTAAAGTCGTGCACAAACTGCGACCGCCGGAACCGCACCTCGATTTTCGCCGGGTGCACGTTCACGTCGACCTCGTCGTATGGCATCTCCAGGAACAGCAGCGTCGCCGGAAACGCATTCGGCGGCAGAATATTCCGGTACGCCTCGTGTATCGCGTGCAAGATCAGCCGGTCGCGCACCAGCCTGCGGTTCACAAACACGTAAATCCCGTTCCGATTCAGCCGCTGCACCGCCGGCCGTGACGTGAATCCCGACACGACCAACGACTTCGCTTCTTCGCCCGCTTCCATCTCCGGCTCGGTAATCGCCGCGCGAAACGCCCCTGACGTCGCCGGAATTTCCACCAACTCGTCCAGCGCCTGCTTCCCAAACAGTTGATACACCCGGTCCGCCAGCCTTTCCGCCGGGGGGCAATTGATGATCTCCTGCGTCGGTGTCGTCAGCGTAAACTGCCTGCCCGGATTCGCCAGCGCGTAATGCGTCACCAGTGACGCGATGTGCCCCAGCTCCGTGGTATCCGACTTCAAGAATTTCCGCCGCGCCGGTATGCAGTAAAACAGGTCCGCCACGCTGATCGTCGACCCCGCAGGTAATCCCGCCGGTTTCACACCCACGAGTTTCCCACCCGCAAACTCCACTCGCGTTCCCTCGGCCTCGCTTGCGTCCCGCGTTTCCAGCAGCAGCCGCGACACCGCCGCAATCGACGGCAGTGCCTCTCCGCGGAATCCCAGCGTCGCGATCGACAGCAGATCGTCCGCACTTTTCAGCTTGCTGGTCGCGTGCCGCTCGAACGCCAGCAGCGCATCGTCGTGGCTCATCCCGTGTCCGTCGTCGATCACCCGGATCATCCGCTTCCCGCCCATCTCCGTCTCGATCCGCACCGACGTCGCACCCGCATCCAAAGCGTTCTCCAGCAACTCCTTCACCACTGACGCCGGCCTCTCCACCACCTCGCCCGCCGCGATCTTGTTCGCCACCGCCTCCGGCAATATCCGTATCCGGCTCATCTATTTCCTCTTTAGCTGTATCCCCAACTGATCCAGCTGCACCTCATCCACTTCGCTCGGCGATTCCGCCATCAAATCCTGCGCCGCCGTGGTCTTCCCGAACGCAATCACTTCGCGGATCGACTTCTCCCCCGCCAGCAGCATCACAATCCGGTCTACGCCCAAGGCAATTCCCCCATGCGGAGGCGTCCCATACGTCAGCGCATCCAGGAAAAATCCAAATCTCCGCCGCAGTTGTTCCTCGCTCAGCCCCAGCGCCTTGAACAGCCGTTCCTGAATATCCTGGCGGTGAATTCGAATGCTTCCCGACCCCAGCTCATATCCGTTCAGCACCAGGTCATATCCCTTCGAACGCACTTCCCACGGCGCTGTCTCCAGCTTCTCCAAATCTTCATCCACGATTCCCGTAAACGGATGCTGCGCGCTCACCCACGCCTTGTCCGAATCGCTCCATTCGAACAAGGGGAATCCCGTCAGCCACAAAAACTTCCACTTCGTCCTGTCGATCTGTCCCAGCGCCTCGCCGAGCTGCAACCGCAACTGCCCCGCCACCAGCGCCGCCGCTTCCGTCCCCTTGATCTGCGTCTTCGCCGACACCGCCGCCACCAGATCGCCGGTCTTCGCGCCGCAAGCCTCGGCCAATTTCTTCACATTCTCGGCGCCAATCAGCTTTTCCACCGTGGACGTCGTCCCCTCCGCCGCTACCTTCACGAAATACGCTCCGCGCGCCCCGAGCGACTTCGCTTTCTCCGTCAACTCATCCAGCTGTTTCCGCGAATAGCTCGCCCCACCCGGCGCCGCCAGCGCAAACACGTTCCCTTCGATTTGCAATTTCTGTTTCGCTTCTTCCGGGAAGCAGTCCGTCACCTCGTGCAATTCCATCCCGAACCGCAAGTCGGGCTTGTCGCTGCCATACTTGCGAATCGCATCCTTGTACAGCATGTGCGAAAACGGCGCCGTTACTTCAATCCCCGCCACCTTGCACACCCGCACCATCACATTTTCTATTACGCCAAAAATGTCTTCCTGCCGCGGAAACGACATCTCCAAATCCAGCTGCGTAAACTCCGGCTGACGGTCCGCCCGCAAGTCTTCGTCGCGGAAACACTTCACCACCTGGAAATACCGGTCCAGCCCGCCAATCATCAGAATCTGTTTGAAAATCTGCGGCGATTGCGGCAACGCGTAAAACTGTCCGTGGTGCACGCGGCTCGGCACCAGGTAATCCCGCGCACCCTCCGGTGTCGACCGCGTCAGCATCGGCGTTTCCACTTCGATGAATCCCATGTCGTCCATCGCCCGACGCATTTCCAGCACAATCTTGTGCCGCAGAGCCAGGTTGGCGTGTGGCTTTGGCCGGCGCAAGTCCAGGTACCGATACCGCAGCCGCGTTTCTTCCGCCGCATTGATCTCCGCCTCGATGGAAAATGGCGGCGTCTTCGCGTTATTCAAAATGTGCAGCTTTGTCGCCACCAGCTCAATTTCGCCCGTGGCAATTTCGGGATTGGCCTTCTCCCGCTTCACCACTTTCCCTTCCACCGCCACCACAAATTCGCTCCGCGCGTGTTCTGCCTTCGCGTGCGCCTCAGGATGCGTCTCTTTGTTGAAGACCACTTGCACGATCCCAGTCCGGTCGCGCACATCCAGAAACAGCAAATTCCCCAAATCGCGGCGCCGGTGCACCCACCCCATCACCGTTGCCTCTCGCCCGGCATCCGTGGCCCGCAGCGCCCCGCAATAATGTGTCCTCTTCAGATTCCCCAAAAAGTCCAGCACGTTGTTTGTCTCCCAAATTTAGAAACGTTGCCATCCTGAGCGAAACGAAGGATCTCAACCACCTCGTCTCGCTTGCTCCGAGCTTCGAGGGGACTCAGAACCATCCGCCTTCAACCTTAACCTTTTCACTTTATACCTTGCACTTTATACGGTTTTTGCTCTTCGAGCGTTCCCACTTATGCACTTTGTACGCTTCTACCTTTTTTCACTTTCTACTGTTCTACTGTTTAACTCTCTTCGCCTTCAAAAACTCCAGCGTCTCCGCCCCGCTAACCTTCTCCTGCGTCCCATCCGCCAGCGTCTTCACCGTCCACTGCCCCGACGCCACCTCATCCTCTCCCAAAATCAGCGCAAACTTCGCCCCTACCTTATCCGCCTGCCCCAGCGCCTTCCCGAACTTCTGCTCCGCCGGCGGCAACTCCACGCGCAATCCCGCCTCGCGCAATTCCTGCGCCGCTCGGATCGCTACCGCCTGCGCGCGCTCTCCCATCCACGCAATATAAACGTCGCGCCCCGCTGCCACGCCGCCCTTCCCTGCTTCTTGCAGCGACAGAATCAGCCGGTCTTCCCCAATCGCAAATCCAATTCCCTTGGTCGCCTGCCCACCCAGCAATTCGACGAGCCCGTCGTATCTCCCGCCGCCGCACACCGCATTCTGCGATCCCAGTCCCTGTGCGGTGATCTCAAACGTCGTGCGCATGTAATAATCCAGCCCGCGCACCAACCGCCAATTCTCTTTGAACGCCACACCGCGCATCTCCAACTGCCTTTTCACTTCCGCGTACTGCTTCGCGCAATCCGCGCACAGATGATCCCCGATCTTCGGCAGTCCCGCGATAATCGCCTGTTCGCTTTCCAACTTCGAATCCAGCACCCGTAGCGGATTCGTCTCAATTCGCCGCTGGCTGTCCGGCCCCAGCCTTTCTTTCACCTTCTGCAATTCCGCCCGCAGCAGTTCCACATATTTAGGCCGGCACTCGCGGCACCCAATCGAATTAATCTCCAGCTGCACGCCCTGCAATTCCAGCCGCGCAAAAAACGTCATCACCATCTCGATGACTTCCGCGTCCACCGCCGCATCCTTAGCCACATCCTTCGACCCGCCCTGCCCCGCCTGCAATGTCTCCAGAACCTCTGCGCCAATCTGATAAAACTGCCGGTATCTCCCCTTCTGCGGACGCTCCCGCCGAAACATCGGCCCCATGTAATACAGCTTCACCGGCTGCGTCCAGGCATACATGTTGTGCTCGATATAAGCCCGGCACACGCTCGCCGTCGCTTCCGGCCGCAGAACCTGCGTAGACTGCGTTTCGACTGACTGGACCAGGACTAGCGCGTCTTCGAACCGCCTGGCCCACACATCGTATAGAGGTTTGAATTGACTTGGTTGGCACTCAAAACCAATCTCTGCGCTTTTCTTTTTTAGAAGATCAGCGGCCTGTAGGTTCGAGCGCGTTCGCTGCA